>Ga0065711_1031340_pt1 | contig 29920 bp, 11 predicted proteins | sample Hoacrofraction12_FD_59098 | JGI IMG/M metagenome (GOLD analysis project Ga0065711, IMG submission 59098) | Hoatzin crop microbial communities from Cojedes, Venezuela - Epithelial fraction 12 v2 (version 2) | ecosystem: Host-associated > Birds > Digestive system > Esophagus > Crop | place...
TAGCCATCCATGACAGCATGCCAGTCATGCGAGTTGTCCCACCACGTTTCTGTGATGGAGACCAAGTCGTAGCCGTCCTGCTGTATAATGGCTTCCAGCTCCTCCTGTTTGTTGCCCATGCTACGTGCGTTGCTATAGACACACTTGAGCTTGGCTGTCAATCTCACCCCTGACCCTGGCATGCCAAGCCTGGGCTCATCCCTAGTGAGGTGGGGGATGTCCCCTTCCCCCTTTGAACCTAGTTTAAAACCCTCTCAATGAGCCCCGCCAGCTCGTGGCCAAGAATCCTTTTTCCCCTTTGAGATAGCTGCGATCCGCCTGTCCAAGCCAAGGACAGCCAGTTTCTCCAGGAGGATACTGTGGGGAACAATGTCAAAGGCCTTACGAAAGTTCAGGTAGACAACATCCACAGCCTTTGCCTCATTCACTAGGTGGGTCACTTGGTCATAGAAGGAGATTAGGTTGGTCAAGCAGGACCTGCCTTTTGTGAACCCATGCTTGCTGGGCCTGATCCCCTGGTTGTCCATCACATGCCCAGTGAGCACACTCAGGATGAATTGCTCCATAATCTTGCCCTGCACCAAGGTCAGACTGAGAGGTCTGTAGTTCCCAGGATCCCCCTTCTGGCCCTTCTTGTAGATGGATGTTACAGTGACGATCCTCCAGTCATCTGGGACCTCCCCTGTTAGCCAGGACTGCTGATGGATGACGGAGAGTGCCTTGGCCAGCTCCTCCGCCAGTTTGCTCAGCACTCTTGAGTGGATCCCATCTGGCCCCATAAACTTGTAAGTGTTGAGGTGGCATAGCAGGTCGTTTACTGCTTCCTCCTGGATTATGGTAGGTTTATTCTGCTCTCCTTCCCTATCTTCCAACGCTGGGGGCTGACTACACTAGGAATAACCAGTTTGACTATTAAAGACTGAGGCAAAGAAGGCATGAAGTACCTCAGACTTTTCCTCATCCTTGCTGGTAATATTTCCCCCCCCCGCATCCAATAAGGGATGCAGATTCTCTTTGGCCCTCTTTTTGTTATTGATGTATTTATAAAAATATTTTTTGTTGTCCCTTCCAACAGTGGCCAGCCTGAGTTCTTGTTGGGCTTTTGCCTTTCTAATTTCCTCTCTGCATGACGTAATGAGACCCCTGTACTCCTGAGTCACCTGACCTTTCTTCCATAAGTGGTAGATCCTCCTTTTTTTCCTGAGTCCCAGCAAGCGCTCCCTGTTCAGCCAGGATGGTCATCTTCCCCGACGGTTTGTCTTGTGGCACATGGGGACAGCCTGCTCCTGTGCCTTTAAGACTTCCTCCTTGAAGAATGCCCAGCCTTCCTGAATCCGTTTGCCCTTCAGGACTGTCTTCCAGGGGACCCTCTCAACCAGTGTCCTAAACAGGCCAAAGTTTGCCCTCTGAAAGTCCATGGTGGTGGTTTTGTTGGCCCTCCTCTTAACTTCACCACGAACTGAGAACTCTGTCGTTTCATGGTCACTAAGCCCAAGACGGCCTCCGACCACCACATCTCCCACCAGTCCTTCTCTGTTAATAAACAGCAGGTCTAGCGAGGCACCTCCCCTGGTAGGCTCAGCTGTGTCAGGAAGTTATCTTCCACACACTCCAGGAACCTCCTAGACTCCTCCTAGACCTCTCTGCTGTGTTGTATTTCCAGCAGATGTCCAGTGAGTTAAAGTTCCCCACGAGGACAAGGGCTAGTGATTGTGACACTTCTGCCAGTCTCTTGTAGCAAACTTCATCTGCCTCTTCATCCTGGTTGGGTGGTGTATAACAGACCCCCAGCAGGATGTCTGCCTTGTTGGCTTTCCCCTTCATCTTTACCCATAAGCATTCAACCTTGCCATCACAATCTTTGAGCTCTATACAATCAAAGCTGTCCCTAAATACAGAGCCACCCCACTGCCTCTCTTTCCTCACCTATCCCTTCTGAAGAGCTTATAGCCATCCATCACAGCACTCCAGTCATGATAGTCATCCCACCACGTTTCTGTGATAGCGACCAAGTCATAGCTGTCCTGCTGTACAAAGGCTTCCAGCTCCTCCTGTTTATTGCCCATAAAGAGAGATACAATTCTGAAAGCATAGTCAGCTTCCTATCATGTACAGGTGATGTTTATGGCATGCGGATAAGCTCTATGTAGGTGTCTAAGTCAGGTGGGTCCAAGTCAGCAAGGCGTATTGACTTCAACTCACTTAGCTTAAACTCAGTTCCCAGTGAATATGGTTATTCTGCTTCCACATTTGTCTTAGGTCCAGTGAGAATGTTCCCCATGAGAGGCTAAATCCAAGCCAAAAGGACAGCATTACTTCAGTTTTTCCCTTTAGCTGTACTATTCCAGATACTCATTTTCCTCGGTGACAGAAAGCTAAGTGTAAATAACTGGTAACTTTTACTCGAGTACAAGCGGGTTTTCTGATAACTCTTTACTCCTGTCCACAGCAGAACCACACCATTCCTTAAAAATTATTTTAAAAATAGTACAACACATCTACCCTAAGACTTTACAAATTAATTCAGAAGCTCTTTTACAAAGCAGCAGTGCATTAAACCATGCTGGAGTTTGCTGTGAGTAAGGGAAAAAAGCTATCAAGCTATGGTCAGAGTACCCTTTCTTTATTTGAAATCCTGTTTACAATATAAGTCACCTGGAACAATGGATAAAACCAGGGAGTACTGCATGAGGAATGTGTTTTTTCATCAGCTGCTCATTTTTATCTCAAAAAACCTGCTTAAATTCTGCTCTGTGAATACATGCTACTAGCTGCAAGAGTTACAGGTTTTGTGGCATAGTTGTCTCCTTTTCAAAATAGTTTCTACAATTTATCCAGCGTGACATGTTTTTTCTAAATGGGTAGCTGATCAAAGGTTGTTTTAAGAAAGTAGTTAGAAAATTTTCTCAACATTTAGAACCAGATTTGGATGAGTACTTTTTAAAATTTCTCTTGTAAAGGCACATCACAAGCAGAGTATGATTGAAGTAGTTGATGTTCAGGTGAGAGACATGGATAATAGATACAATTCTGGAATTGACTGTCCTGTTACTTAACTCTAGAGGCATTTACAATTTTAAAGTACTAAAAGTCAGCAAAGTTTCCCACACACACAACTAGCAGTTGTTATGTTTCATTGCAGCCATACATGTCCTCCCCTATGTCAGTATCAGCGGACTTACAGAGAATGAAGTGTTGACAGGAACAATTTCTCAATATCAGCATTAGTTCTGCAAGCTTCCATGAATCTGCTCACAATGAGCAACACACTCAATATGAAAAGTTGTCAGATCAGGTGCTAAGGTTTACCCAAAATTTGTTCCTTGAGTTGGCATATTTTTTCATAGTGTTTCTCAGCATATTGTCTTTTATTATCTGGTTATGAATGTTGTTAAGATTAGCAAAACTGCTGAGTGATGCTTAATTTCAAGGCCAAAAAATTTTAATAGTCCCTACTGTATGGAGCTCTGGCGACTCTAATTCATGAATAGAGGTTTAACTTCTCTTCCAGAAATATAACACAGCAGTGAAGTTCCTATTATTTTATGTCTCTAGACCGTTAGGTAAAGCATATATATCTTACAGCACTTATCAAATGGCACGCTGCAGAGAAATAGAGCTGCAATTAAGTGAGTTTGAAAATTAAATGAGGGAAAACTCTGGTCACCATCAATATATTGATTACAATCAAATTATTGGGAAGTTGTTTGTTGTGTTAGTATGAGAATGCTCATATCAAGGCTGGGGATGTCACTAAACCACAAAAATTAAAGATTTTATGCTAATTAGATGATGAAGAGTTCACCACTCCATTTGTTGAGACCTTGTACTGCTTGCAGTCTGGAACTTGCCCTTAGCACAAGGTCAGCCAAGCCAGATGAGCAGTTCATCAGGAGCCTGGATTCAAAGCCCATGCTTCTGTATCACAGTGAATTTCATGCGTATGAAGCTGTTTGTGAGTGTTCAGATTCCACCTCTGCTAAGATCACAGTAGGTATATAGAAGGATTAGGAATGGTGTATTTATAGACTCACAGGGACACAGGTTGTCTAGTCTTCAATAATGGCATTAGTATACAGGTATGTAAATCAGAGTAGCAGCATTTCACAGAATCACAGAATAGTTTGGGTTGGAAGGGACTTTAAAAATCATCTAGTCCAACACATTTGTGACAAATACAGCTGGCACTCTCTGACACTTGTCTGTCCAACCTTGCTTCCCAATCCTTACGATTTTTCCAGACTTGAAGCAGCTATATCAAGCATCTGATCCAAGATGTTGATCTCTGATTCAACAAAGAAGGTTTAAACAGACTTCTCAGAGCTCAGGAAAGAGAACATCTTCCACATCATATAAAGTAGGACTGGTTTGTCAATTGAGAAATAATCGTTTACCCTTCTGAAAAAAAAAGGCCAGTTAGTGCTTGACACTGAAATATTGCTCTCAGTATGGGTTTTGCTTTGTCTTCTCTGTCATAAACCTGGTGTTTCAGAGACCTTAATTGTCTGAGTTTGGCAGCATCCCCAATTACCTGGTCGTATCTGTGCTTTACCACCTAGGAACTACAACCCAAAGAAGTAAAAGCCAAAACTGTCAAAAGCATTCATTAGTGCAGGGCACCCAATTTTAGAGTGCTGGGCCACCTTCCTCCTGAACACTTAGCATTTCATAGGACCTTGTATGTTTAAAGCACAACTCTAAGTAATTTCAGCCACAGCTCTGTGCTCAAAGCTTCCGCAGATCTGCTCTTGGATATCTCATGCTGAGCACACAGAAATATAAAACCAACTCACAGTCAGTGGCCAACTGTGAAAGAGCTGCGTTTTCGTTCTTGGCTCTGAATTTGTTTTGCTTTTAAAAAGGACTAGACCGTAGTATCATGCACTACACAAACCTGATTCGTTTTTAAAGCACAGTTAATTTTGTAGGCTAACTACTAGTGGAAGGAAGGACTGAGGGAGGCCAAAAAGTATTAGTGAGGTTTGTATTTGCTTGTCTATTTGTTTTATAGGGATAAGGAGCTCTGTAGGAAAGCAAAGGGCTGGAATATGGCAGCAGAATATGGGCAGTGAGGTAAAGAAAAAAGCAGGAAGAGGAGAGTGTGTGGGAAGTTTGGATGAGCCGTAAACGAGGGCATTCGTTTCGCTCCTTAACATCTCTCACAAACTTTCAATCTCCCATTCCATCTGATCTAATCTGTGATGATCCCCCTTCCCCATAGACTGACTTACCTGCCTGCAGCCCCCAGGCTACTTCTGCTGCAGAAAATACTGACCCCATAGCAGAGGTCCAGGACAGACCCTCCACTGGGATGTGAAACAGGACATGGAAAGTAAAGGCAAATGCCACTGGGGGAGGAATCTCCCCTCTCTCAGAACACACAGCACTGCTTTATGGTCACTTTGCAGTGGCAGCAGCAAGCCTGGCTCTGTGTGAGGCTGTGGAGGCAAGCAGCAGAGCCTGGGTGCTCAGCAGCAAGTGCTGCTCTGACAGCTGGTCCCAGCTTCCTTGGAGAAGAGACAGAAACTACATTGACACCAAAGCTGAAGACCCTTCTTAAGGTCCTAATAGAACCTTGCCAAGGAATATTTCATTCCAGTTTTTCCGCGGTAGGAAACTATGTATTTTGCCTGTGCCCTGTGCTGACCTTGTCTCCAAGTGCTTATCCAGAAGGGAGGGCAGGTGGGAGGAAAAGTGGTAAAGATTTAGGTTGTGCAGAAAACAATCTTTCAGGCACTTACGCATTCCCAGCCACTTGATTTTGCAACTAAACACACTTTTTAAATGTAAATAATTTTGGATGCAGAGACCCCAAACACATCTAGCAAATATTAACAATTTCAAAAAGCTCTGAAAAATGCCGTATGTCAAAGTTTAAAAAAATTAAACTGGCAATCAATCTGCACTGCAGGATCTCTCCATCCATCTCTGAATAAAATTCACCAAAATCTGTAATACAATTCACCCTGGATTCAAACTGGTAACCCTTGCATAATGAAGACTCTCATTAAAGTTAACAGAAGCCTGGATCATGCAAACTGCACAGGAAAGGAGCATCACAGAAGAAGAGTACTGTCTCCTTTCTTCTGTACTTTGTAACAAAGGTAACATTGTATGTCAAAAATACTCAATAAACCTGATAGGTAATGATATCCTCTGCCTGCAACGAAATATGCAAGGAGATGCTTCAGAAGTCTCAAATTTATTCAGATCTATTGATTCAGCTATGATTCACTTTTGTGATTTCAGAAAAGCGGTACTGTCCAAAAGAGGAACAGACCTTTAAGGAGATGGTACTGCGTGAGTACAAGTTCCCAATTCTTTCATAAGGATTACACTACTACTGTACCTCTGAAATTATTGTCTCTTTCTATAGAGTTATGTACTGGGTTGTGTATTGCTAATTTCATATGCAGCAGAACTTTGTAGCTTTGAGGATACTGTGCTCTGTCAAAAGACATCTGGGACCAGAAGATGCTGTGGAGCTTAAGCTTGTTAACTTGTGTATGACATGAATGTGAGCTGCTTGCAAAGATGAGAGACAGAGAGTGACCTCAATGAATACAAAATAAAACAACTTTAAAAGAAGGTTTGCCTATAAGAAACTGCATCGTTAACTGACTGTATGACTTGAAGTTGTCTGTGGGGACATATGTATGCATATATGAAAAGAGAAGAATGCTTAGCACATCTCACCATGAAACATCAGTGAAAGCTCAGGAAATGCTTGGACTTTAAGTTTTATTTATTCCCTTTGAGGAAATTCTAGATATTTTTAAAAAGTTGATTTTTCAATAGAACAGAAAATGTATTATAAAAATTCTCCCCCCATCATTCACCCCTGACAAATTGAGATAACAAGTTTGTGGGGAAAATGTTCTCAGTTCAACAACCAACCTTCTTTTCTCTGTTACACTTCCAGTGCATACTCCTACAGTCCAATTTACATGTCTTCATATGATCTATGATTTTTCTTTACCTGTTTTAGCTCCCCCCTACTTTCCTCTGAATAACTTAGAGTTGGTTGCCTAAGCATATAGGGTATGATCACACATCTCTTCACAAAGAGTGAAAAAAATTTAATTTTTAGATACACAGTTCTACAATTAGGATCAATTATTCGTTTTCTCCCATCTGGTTCCAGTATGTAATTGTTCCAGTATTTCTTCTGCAGATTGAATAAATTTATTTTACTAAGAATTGCATTCATTTCCTATTCTCCTGATTATCTGTATTTTGCTGTTGCTTGCAAGCCCTTGAATCAGAGCCCCATCTCTCTCAACACTATATCAATGCTTAATACCCTGCTTTTTCTGACAAACTCAGAACATAAAGCAGCAGGACTTTATAGCATTAGTATTCATTTTGACCTCTATTTCCAAAACCTTATTTTCTGCTGCGTAAAACTTTCCCAAACTTGCACTGGGGCAAAATTTCAACTGCTATTTATAGGTAGTTTAAGATCATTTTTTAAATGCTTCAGTAGATTGTCCATGTTACAGATTTAGTTCACGTCTCCCTTTTACTCCTCATAAGTGCCTGCTGTCAGTGAAGGTTCTACAGAAATTTTTCACTCTGAAGACTAGGACTCCTTGGGACCTTCCCTGCCATTGCAGCTCTGGGTTGCTGTAGGCTGCTGCAGGCTTTGCTAGAACAGAAGTTTTGGGAGATGAATGTTCGAACAGAAGTGATTTGTTTTGTTATATCTCCAGTCTAGCCTCAACCTATTGCTCTCTCTTTCTTAGACTGGCTTATGAGATGATGCACCTAACTGGAAATGCAGGAGGAGAGAACTATTGAAAGAAGGAAAGGAAACTTTTCCAGAAAGCTTAGGAAGAAGACGACAGAAAATCAAGATCATGATGGAACCAAAAAGGAAATGACATTTGCACTGAATGTGGCGAGGAAGTAGGGGAAGCTGAGTTGATGAGGAAAGAGAGAGAGTAAGACCTCTTGGTAAGAATGAGACTGAGCGAGAATCTATCACAGAAGAATAAAACAGATTAGGAAAGTGGAAATCCGTAAATAATTGAGTGAAAAAAATTGAGACTGGAAGCCTGGAGAGGCAAGAACACAAATAGCTTAGCAAAAAGAATGGAGAAGGGATGAGACACTGCAACATGCAAAGACAGTCTTGGTGAAAGGGAGAGACTCAGCACATAAGCCCTTGATGAAACAACGACCAAAGACCTTGCGATACAATATAGGAGCTTCTGTACTCACCAGTCCTCTGGCAGCAGCAGCAGCAGCTTTACCATCCAGGGATACAGCAGCTGGTATACTTATGAAAAAATCTGATAGAAAACTTGCAAGGAGGTCAGAAGCAGACTGCAAATTAATTCATTAACAAGTATTAAAAGTTTTCAAAATTTAATTAGGTTTCACTTTTTCCAATGATCTAAAATCAAAGCAATCAAAATTTACTTTGACTTTACATTCTAACATTTTCTATAGGCACATTTAAAGTACATCATAGGGCATCTGCAAAAGTTCCTTTAAGTTCTAAACAATATACTTCAGAGTGAATACTTAATTTGGGCTAAAATCCGTATTTTATATATATAGAACCAAAATGTTTAGAGACTTCTGCACTACTATAGTCATCAGAAAGGGGATCTTTGCTCAGTGTGCAGCAAACAGAGCAGCTGACATCAAAGGAATATAAACCTTTCCTGTCAAGGCACAGGCTAAACTAACACAAACACATCTCATTAGTTTTATTCAGTTACATGTAAAATCCACAGATTTAATTCTTTTTGTTCCAATTCATTAAAAGGCTCTTTTTCAGGAGTTTCAGTCTTCATCCTCTAAGTTAGGACTTCACATCATTTTGACATGAAAGGCAAGATATAGGGAAGATCTCTCTACATTAATGTCACAGTTTGGAAGACATTCACTAAACATCTAGGTATTCCAGTCTCTAATTTTAAAGGGACCCTGCTTGCTTACACCTTTCTTTGTTACTTTCCCTCATTGTCTTTGATTTCAAAACCTGAAGGTCTGACTCAGACCAGAGCTACCTTCACTGAAGAATGCCCATTGTCAGTCTATTTCATTCTCTACATCCCTTAATCAACATGTGCCAAAAGAATCTGGTCTTTATTTTCTGCTTAATTCTTCTTATTTTGCTCCAGTACCCATCATGGCATGGGAAGACTTTCAGCTTTGTACAGTCCACTAATGAACATAGAAAATAAATTACCGATATTGGTATATCTGTAACAGCATCAAGAATTGTCTAAAAAAGCCTAAAGTACTTCCTAAAGTACTGGGTCAGACATAGTACTGCATGTTTGGGCAGAACAGTGTTGTAGAAAAGTCCATCATGATTTGATCACTGGACAAGGGGTGGTCCTATGATCACTGATCACAGAACAAGGGGTAATGGCTTCAAGCTAAAGAGGGTAAATTTAGATTATATATAAGAAAGAAATTCTTCACTATAAGGGTGGTGGTTCACTGGAACAGGTTGCCCAGAGAAGTTGTGAATACCCACTCCTTGGAAGTGTTCAAGGTGTAATCGATGGCCTTGCTGGACTTGTCAAATGCAAGATGAAAGACAAACTCACAAACTCGGACTGAGGTGTCTCTCGATTGAGGTGTCAAGAGCCAAAGAGATAACAAAGGAAGTAATTAACTGGTGCTTATCTTATCAGACAAAAGTAAGGGGGGATAGCCCATCACTGTAAACCCAATGATCTGTGGGGCGCCACGGAGGCTGCGCAGCCAGAGATTGCTTCAGAGATTGCTTTGGATAAAGCACAGATGGCCCCTGGATGCACATACCAAGATGCCCGCTCCAAAGGCGTGTCACACTGCTAAGTCCTACTTCTGATGACAGAACTTTCCATGCCAAGAGCCAATCGATACACAATAATTGACTTAGTCCCACCTCACCAAAAGATTTCCAAACATATAAAAATTGGCACTTGAAAACTGTCTTTGGAAGGAGGAGCCAAGCGAGAACTTTACCTGACGGACGGGTCGAAGGGCCTGAACCTCCTTTCCCTCCCCTCCTGAGAAGGGATGCCTTTTTGGTAAGAGTCGCACCTCTGATTTCGTCAGACTAGTCCCCAGGAGCACATTGTTAACTGAAGTGCTAAATTATTACCTGGAGCTCAACTTTCATAGACAGTGCATTTATCAACGGCAATTCCGAATCTGTGATACCTGTTGCTTGAATAAATTACCTATTGTTTCAATTTTGAAAAACTGTTTCAGTGAAAGTGCTTGGAAGGGCTCTGGCAGGCAAGTTGAATCTGAGAAGTGGCTACACACTTAACCCTTTAGACATAAACTGTTGACCAGGCTTGGGACTAGGAATTGATCCAGCTGCACCTAGACTCTCCTCTGAAAGAGAGTTTAGAAAGCAAGGGAATCTTCTCTGAACCTCGTGACTCAGTGGGAGGGCTCTCCTTTTGCCGCTTATCAGAATCCCCTTACCCCCCCCTTTAACGTGACATCAAGGCCAGGCTGGATGGGGCTTTGGGCAACATGGTGTAGTGGAAGGTGTCCCTGCCCATGGCAGGGGGGTTTGAACTAGATGTTCTTTAAGGTCTCTTCCTACCCAAACCATTCTATGATTCTATGATTGCAATAAAACTCGTTCACACTTAGTAATGTCTTGCTTCCGTCTTGTGCTCTGATAACAAGAGGATGTCAACAGGGTTGCAGCACATTTCAAGTGTTGTTGTTCTTGTTATATGACATGAAGACTGACTGTAGCCAGGAAGATAACCAAAACAACAGAAAACCAGAGGGTGGGCAGTAACATTGTCTCAGATTTATGAAGGCTGAAGTAAGAAAAAATTTCGGTAAAGGATGACACTGTTACACAGAATCACTGAGGTTGTGTGGGATCTCCACAGATCATTTCGTCCAATCCCCCTATTCAAATCCAGGTCAGCTAAAGTGGATTGTGCACGACTACATCCTGGGTTTGGAATGTCTCCAAGCATGGAGACTCCACAACATCTCTGGGTAACCAGTGCCAGTGCTTAGTCACCCTCACAGCAGGGGAAAAAAAAAAAAAAAAAAAAAAAAAAGCTTTTTCTTACATTTAAATGGAATTTTCCAGTAATTCAAATTGTGTGGAGTGCCTCTGGTCCTGTCAATGAATACCACTGGGAAAAGTCTGGCTTTGTATTCTGTACGAACCTTATCAGGTAAATATGCACATTGGTGAGGTCTGCCTTGGGCCTTCTCTTCTCCATGCTGAATATCCTCAACTCTCTCAGCCTCATCTCACATGCAGATACTCCAGTCCTGTAGTATTCTCAGTGGCCCTTTCCTGGACTTACTTCAGTAGGTCCATGTCTCTGTCATACTGTGAAGTCCAGAACTGGCCACAGCATTCCAGATGTGTCTCACCACTGCTGAGCACAAGGAAGTGATCACCTCCCCCAGCCTGCTGGCAACACTTCCCCTCGTGCAGCTCAGAATGATGTTGGCCTTCTTGGTTGCAAGGGCACATTGCTGACTCATGCTCAACTTTCTGTTCAACAGGACACCCAGGACTTTTTCTGCAATGCTGCTTTCCAGATGGTCAGCCCCCAAACCATTGTGGTGCATGGGGCTATTGTTCCCCAGTGGTAGGATTTTGCACTTCTCTTTGATGAACTTCATGAAATTCCTGTAGGCCCATTTTTGCATCTCGTCATGGTCTGTATGAACAGTAGCACAACCCTCTGGTGTATAAGCTGACAACCTCACCAAGTCTGCACTCTGTCCCATCATAGAATCATAGAATTTTTAGGTTGGAAAAGAGCTTTAAAATCATCAAGTCCAGCCATAAGCCTAACACTGCCAAGTCCACCACTGAACCATGTCCCTAAGTACCATGTCTACACATCTTTTAAATGCCTCCAGGGATGGTGACTCAACCACATCTCTGGGCAGCCTGTTCCAATGCATGATAACCTTTTCAGTGAAGAAATTTTTCCTAATATCCAGTTTAAACCTTCCTTGGTGCAACTTGTGGCCATTTCCTCTTGTACTATTACTAGTTATTTGGGAAAAGAGACTGACTTCCACCTCACTGCAACCTCCTTTTAGGTAGTTGCAGAGAGCAGTAAAGCCTCCCCTGAACCTCCTTTTCTCCAGAATAAACAATCCCAGTTCCCTCAGCTAACCCTAGTAATCCTTGTGCTCTAGGCCCTTCACCAGTTTCTTTGGACTTCTTTGGACACACGATTTTACGATGATAAAATTGTATTTGAGCCAGTATTGAACCCTCGGGCACACCACTCAAGGCTGACCTCCAGCTGAACTTTACTTTGTTGACCACAACCCTTTGATAATTGTCACTGTTGACTCCTAAAGGGTGTGAAAGTCTTTCCAAAAAACCCAGTTTCATGTTACCGATTGAGAGGGACAGTGAGGACAGACTAGCTGCCATGTCTTGTCCTTCTGTATCTCCAAAGTGGTCCTGGATAAACTGCTTGGACACACAGATCCTAGTGCCTGTGAGAACATGGTGGGAGGAAGGGAGTGAAACCTGTTAGAAAATGAGCATGAACAAGATAAAAAAGTTTTATTTAAGTTTCACCTGCCCTCCCATAAGGTCTTGCAATGAGTTTTATTACATCAGTGGCCTAAATGTTCTGCTAAACTACAGCTTAGATTTTTTTTTCAGTCAAAGAAATCTAAATGGACGTGAATGTGACAGATGTATACTAAACACTGAACAGCATAAAGAGAGAACATCATGAACAATATGATATATTTAAGTCAAATTGCAATTGATTAGTCATTGCTGAAGTGGAAAATGAGTACAGGTGGTGAAATACTGATGTACAACCACTGGTATTTGTGTGGACAGTCACAGGCAGACACACAAAGAAACAACTTCAGGAATACACATTCCTTCTGAAGCTTTTGTTTGGCACTGAACTTTTCATATTCAAAAAGTACAAAGGACAAGTTTTAAACAGTCGGAACTGCTGTAGGAAATCTGGGTTTTCCAGTGCCATACATTGGATAGTTTTAGTTGTATTCAAGAAGCAATCTGTGCATGTTGCGTTATAAAGGATGGAGGAATTTGGCAGAAAATAAACCCCCTTGCTTTCTAACTCTTCTCATCGGAGTGGGAGGCTAAGTGCAGATAGGTATAAATTCTCAGTGATATCCAATTTGCCACTACCAGTCCAGTCGTGTTTAATATGTATATTAAACTACCGCGATTCTGGATACACTAATAGCGGTCTGCACCTTCAGTCCAGTCGTGCTCATCAACTAGCATGGCTGTGTTTTGTCATGTTCAGTGAGAAACTGTGACAACTGGCTACTTCAACAGTGCAGTTTTATTTGTGCAACAGGTATACGGGTTTTTTGAACTGCCGGTGATAATGTCTGCCAGAAAGCACGTGCAAATATGAAGTTATTAAGCATAAAATGTGTGAAAAAGTTATAAATAATACAGCCTGGCTATAAACGTTAGGGAGTAAGTCTCTAGTGAGATTCCTGAGAAAAGCGCTTAGTTTAAGTCGCACCCAAGAAGTCCCAAGGGGGGGAGAAGTAAGGCTCAGCCCGTTGGCTGATCCCAGTAGTCAGAGGCAGTCTGAGGTGGAGTTTCCCTTGACTTGCTCATGGTATTATCTTCTTCTCTGAAAATCCCCCTTTTCCCTGGTTATTTTTATATCCTCTCTACATTCAAGGTGGAGTTTGAGTGACTGTAGTCATACATACCTTTTATCTTGATTGGTGTAAAATTCTCTTGCTTCACATTTAAAGGTATAGTTTACAAAAAATTGAGGACGCAGACTCACAGAGGAGTGATAGCACCTCGGAGGTGGATAGCTTTCAGGATGGAGGTGTGTTTTGGTATTAAAATGATATTAAAATGAGCAAAGCTCATGAAAGTATAGCACTTTGGCAAGAATTAGAAAACCTGTTGGCTCAGGGGGCCAAATGAGCTGCTTGTCAGTTCTAGAGGACCGTCTCTTCCCACTTTATCATCACGGAGCATGGCCACGGAATCTCTACTCCGCTCCGTCCTCTATGGTATGTTGCAGGGAGTTGCTGTGTTAGTGGATTCCTCGCATGCCTGCTGCAGCTGTGTCCCACCCTCAGAGCTCTTTTTGACTTTATGCTTTTCCTCAATGGGTGAACAACACTACGTTTTTCATATCAACCTTAATTTTCGGATGTAAACCTTAATTTTACTAATAATTCCACAGTGCGGTTCAGCAGAAATGTACATTTCAGATCTCACTATGTATCTATAACATCCTTTCCTTTGCACGAGTCAAAGGTTATTTCATACTTCATCTTGCTGCAGCAGTGATTCGCTACTGTGTATGTAAGTGAAATCTAAAAGCTGTGGCAAAATTAATTTACACAGGTATGAGATTAGAAGTTAAAGTAAATATACCACTGTTCAATCTAAATTCAGATCATTTCCAAAACTATTCACAACACAGAGGAAAAAATTCTGAAGGTTTTTTTTCAGTACATTACGTTACAACAAATATTCCTGAAATAAAGGCAGAATAAAAGACCTAGGGTAGCATAGTTTATAGAGGCCATTTTCATCATTCTGACCTTGTAAAACCATTAAAGTAATTTGCAGTACATGTATTCAGATACAACCCCTCATGGCACTATCAAGGCTGCAAACTTAAAGTGAAATAAATTGAAACCTAAGATTTTGGCATCAGCTTACCTGATTTGCATACCTTAGCTAAACGAAATAAAAATATTACATACTTGCCGTGAAGCAGAATCAGTGTTATTGCCACAATCTTCCATCTTTAAACTGTTGATTTTGGTGATTTGCTCTGAAAAAACTTGAAGCCATATAAATGCAAGCTTTTGCATACTATTACTTACCATTATTACTTTAAGGAAACAATATTTACAGTATCAAAACCTTAAATGCTTTCAGATAATGAAATCATAGAAAGCGCTCTTGTATATAACTATTTAAAAGACTGGAAAGTTTTTGCAAATAGGCCGTAGTCTCAAGGTCTGCAAGTCCGCAGGGCTTCATAGACATCCAGTGCACATCAAAACTTACCCTTGTTGAGCAAGTTAGTTTGAATGCAACGAGTGTGACAAAACCAGCCTTCTGTGCCATGAGATTTTACACTGGTAGTCATGTAAGAATTGGTACCATTTTAAGTCCTGTCACAAGGTCAGTCAACACACATTAGTCAGTATATATTGAATTCAGTATATGTAAAAAAGGAACACTAACGTAACTGACCAACTGCAGGTCTAAAAATCAAACACACCAGTTCAAGGAAATTTATATTTGCAGCTCTACCCATTTCTACCAATTAATTAAAAAAAAAATTGTTTTGTTTTCTAAAATTTTCTTCGTAGAGACTTCTTTATACTGCAGTTACCGAAGTATGTATGTCCTCTTGCTGCTTTTGCCATGAATTAATTACAGCTTTCAAAATCTGTTTTTGTTCATAAAACGTCTGGAATTTAAAATTTGTAGGACAGCAACAAAATTTACATAAGACTGAAGTATTGTTGAACACCAGCTTTTGAGTTCTTTGGCCAAACAGATCTTCTGCCCCAGAAGTGATTTTTGGCATTTCTCTTCAGCTAATAAAGTGGCAGTTATGGATGCTTTCAAGCAATTAAAAATAAGAGCAGTCAGTTTAGCCAACTGCTAGGCAGCTAGATGAGAATACTCATCACACCGACCTGTATACCAACATAACTAAACATGAAGATTATGAAAAAAATCAGCTTAATCAAAAATCTACATTTCTGTAAATTTTGTAAACTGTTGAAGGAACAGCTCAGGGAAAGACTTAAATTGTAAAAACACTCATTTTCCCTAGCCCTTCTCACCTTCATACCAGCTAGAAAAAGTGATTACTCTGATTTTAACTTCTCCAAAAATCACTGAGACTCACAAGACAGGTCAGACTGTCCTGCCCTGTTGAGTCCTTGTTCGCTCACGTCTCTCCACCACATCCCGAGAGGCTCAGGATGGCAGACCTGGGGATTAACACTAGGAATGGGGCTGTGCAGAGACTACAGTATGGAAAGGTGGGAAGCCAGCAACAAGTGACACAGAAGGGCATGCGGGCAATGACTTGCACTTCTGCTCCCATCCCAAACAGACACAAAACTGACACTCCTGAATCATTAGAACAGGGTCTTGCAGAGAGGAAATGCTGTGAAAGCCCAAGAGCGAACAGCACTGGCCCAATTTCTCTATGCCTTTCACCCCTTCCTCCCTGCTGCAAGCCACAGGAGTGAAGAACACGCAAACAGACCCTTTCAGCAGAGTCTACATGGTTAGGGTATAGAAAGTGTTGAAAGTCAGGTACTCAGAGAAGGCTTCCACACCATCAGAAAATAGACACCGACTTGGGGTAGGACGAACCGTTTCCTAGGTTTCCCTCCTCCTCATTGATCCTAAATATCTACCTTTGTATCCTGCCCCTCTCTCCCTGCCTACCTAAGTTACACTTAGGTAAAGCAAGTTTGGGTACAAAGTGTAGCTGAAATGTAATTTCCATAGCATGAGGGAAAAAGAGCAAAACAGACAGAATGAAAAGGAAAAAAACAGAAAGAAAAGGAAAAAAAATAAAGGAACATATAAATTGTCACTTTACTCTTATAACCTGTTTTCTTTTTATTCCTTACCATATCAAGGTGGTCCACCACAAACAACAAACTTGACCCACAAAGCCAAAAAATTATTCCAGTGAAAGAGTACTCTAAAGGATTTTTTTTGTTTTTTTCCACAATGGCATAAGGAAGGAACTTTTGGCCTTTAAAAGCCAGTTTGTTCCAGGTTTGTTTCAAAAAGCAATTAAGGGAATAATGCATTTTAAAATGTTTATCTTTATTTTCATTTTAACTAAAACATCTGCATAATTTAATAATTCTGCTACAGAATAATTGTTCTCTCTGCAAATGTTTTAGTTCCCTACCTTCCCTGTAAGCATAAAAATGCAGTCAGTGATTACATGCAAAATAAGATCCAGACTTCCAATTTAAATATATCCATTAAAAAAAAACAGTTGTGAAAATCGCATGTTAAGGCAATGAATTAACTCTGTTCACTGCAAGACAGAATGAGCAGATGTATTGAATTAATAATACTTTGTGTCATAGGCTTATGGCAATTCATGAGCGAGTCAGAATTCCAAAATTCTGACCTCTTCATTCATACAAGTTTTCCAGTGAAAATTCGTAGTAATCAGAGTTTCTAAATATTTGTTCAAGGAAACACTAACAGTGAAGTATGCTGACAGTGTCATATGTCCCTAATAACCACCTTCTAAGTGTGTAAACTAGAACTATATAAATAAGGGATTTTTTCAGATCAGTGGCAAAAAAAAAAAAAAAAGAAAAAGCGTTTGTAGGACTGATTAATTAACATTAATTCAACGTAACTTTTTCCCTATCCTTCTGTTAGTGAAATTGAATAATACTTTCTCATCACTGTGAATTAGGAAAAAAGAGAAACAGAGCATTAAAATGGCAAACCCAGGAAGGACAGTGTTTACTACAACCAGGCAGGCCACTACGGAAAAAAAAAGAAAGAATTATAAGAACACACAACTCAAGGATAGCCCCCAGCCTAGCAGAGTACTAAGGCAATGTCTATCTTAAACTTCATGTTGGCAAAGTTTGTCTTAACGTAAAATACTTCCACATTGTTTCATTCTACACAAACTGTTGACTCACGACTCTGTCCTGACTGGAAACTTTTGCAAGCATTCTGAGCCTCAAAATACTGAAATATTTTGCGTTTTATTACACTTAAGCGCACCATGCATTATATTCTGTAAGGAAACCAGATAGCATCGCTTCAGTGGGAAAGATTATAGCAAGTCCACCTAAAAATAAGACTTATCTAAGAATTTTGCAGGTCTGTGGTAGAGATGATACAGGTTTAGACTTGGAGCTGGCCTTCCTACATCCCATATACCTACCTTTCCTACTAGTCTTTCTGAGAAGAGGAAAAGAAGACACAACACCTTCACCAAAGTTTAGTAAAACTGTCCTGATGCAGGGATTCAATTTCTCTAGACTGTTCATGAAATTCCACTGAAGTGATGTTTTTCTATCATTAAACTATCAAAAAAAGAGAAAGAGGGAAAAACAAAGAAGGAAGACATGCACTCATCATTCAGTAGATGCTTTGTCTTGGTAGGTAGATTCCATTATTTCTCTTGTCATCACATTATGTGATAAATTTTTCAGTATACTTTCTACTCAGTGATCATCTTGTGGGTCTGCTGATTTAGGGACACTATTTTTTTTTTTCCATAACAGGCAAAAATAGTTGTTTCATCGGAGGACCTTCTCTAGGGAACTTAGTTGTGTGAGACCAGACTCTTAAAATTTGTCATGTGCTGTCTGAGAAGAACATGGAACACTTAGACTGTGGAAATGCATTACAAATGCCTTGAACACCTAGACTTTAAAAATAATATCTAGATTTTAGTTTTTTAAAACTGAATTTCGGTGCTAACTTATTTCATCTGGACAGAAGCTTAACTCCTGGTCAAACTCCTCTCCTTCAAAAGTTCCATTCACTTGGCTGCTTTCAACAGGGAGCTGTAAGAAAGTGGGGAAGAAAATGAATACAAAATTCATGCAATTTATTTCCTAGAAATAGAAATGTCTCTTGTGATACATTTTTAAGCAATGGGATTTTTGGGTTGCAGCAGAGCTGACAGCACAGCAGTGGCTCCACAGATATTTCTACCACCCCAAAGGTCATTTACAAACTGCAGTAACTCTAAAACGTCACCCAACTGATGATGCATGCAAGTGCTCCTGCATTTAACTTTGGTGTCCGGATTCTGAACTCTGTAAATTGCAACCTGACTATAAAATGAAGGAAGTTCTATGTCAGAATGTGCATAAAGGAAATTTAAAAAAATGTAGGTACTGCATCTTGCCTGAGTTAATTGCTGATGTGGGCTAAAGAACTGCTACAAGTTGAGATTGTGTGCCTTTTCTTTCTTAACAGAGGAAAGCCTGGAGGGGAGGGGAGATATTGTTCTAGCTTGGTTTAGGAAATAAAAATAAGAATAGAACATTTGTATACATTCTGTGAGTTGCTTCTGTGTAGGGGGATAATAATGTGTTTAGATGTTGTGTACTAAGAAAACTACTACCTGTTTTCAGCTAACAGTTACCTGCTCATTTGAGCCAGGCCCAAATACGAAATTTGAAAGGGTTTAATAATGCATATATGCCCTCACAGAAAATTCATAATCATAAAAATCATACTCCTTACTTTCGGTCAAAATTCCTATAAAATAGAGTGGGAATTAAAGAAGTGGAGTTCTACAGAAGTGGTATGGGTTTCTGAACAAACCACTACGGCACTTAAAGATGATTCAAGGTGTCTGGAATTCATAAATTTATCCAGGGGCTCTCAGTTTATTGGGCCTTTACAGGAAATTCTCTTGCTGACTTTAGTTTTAGTTACTTTATCTTAATGTGAAACAACCCATGTTCAACACCAATAAATTAGTGTTTTCTCAGGTTACAATGATTATAAATCCATTCTACTGTGTAGGCAAGGAATGAGTACAATTAGCAGAGTCCCAGGGGGCCCTCAGAACTAGCACATAAATCTCTGCACATTCTTAAACTGACAGTACTTTGGTAATCACTACTGAGAGGGCTCTGAAGAACGCCAGAGCCTGCAAATCGGTGTACTGCAGGAGCACTGAGAGGAAGCTCGGTTTATTTGCTTTGTCTGAATTGGATTGCCCATAAAATATGCACAGAAATATGGCCTACATCTGTTGTTACAAAAGTAGTTCATTAGGAAATTGATTTGAAGAAGTGTTATTTTGTCAAAGAAAAGGAAACGAGGAAGACTCTGTAAGCCAAAGCTGCATTTCTTCAGAACATTTTTCCCTGCATGTACTCTGTCACAAATGTCTTCATACACAGTGAAATATTATTTTCCAGTTATGCTTCTTCATCAGGACTCTGCCCATTCCATCATTACTGATACAGCACTTCGTCCTGTGCCTTGCAAACAGCTGTCAACTAAGAACTTCTGAAACAAGTCTGGGAAGAGAAACTGAGACTCAAAGAAGCAACCTCAAACAAGCTAGATAAAAAAATAACCATTTTAAGGCTTTTTGCAGTAAAGTATTATGCTGCTGTCTCTTACAGTGTCCTAATCAAACCATGCCCTCTCAATCAGCTTCCACAACCTCTGAGACAATTTAATACCAGTAACCTGAACAAAAATGCAGGACTAGCATTTAGATTCACAACTCATGCAAACAGTTTTTCCCTATTTTTCAGTTGTTCAGTATTACTCTGAGAATGTGACCTAGATCCAAAGTCAAGGAAAATCAGGGACCAAGGGAGTTAACTCATCCCATGGCTGAGACTTCCTTCTCTTCTGCATTTTTCATTTTTTGTTATATCATGGAGGGTTTATGACTCCAATTTGTTGAAACCAGGAGGAATAAAGGTTTGGAATCATTAGATAGATACAGAAAACTAGTTTAAAATTAATTGTTGCAGTTCTTGTGCAAAAAATTAAAAAGGCAACTGCAGTAACAATAGATCAGGGAGCTGAATTATATCCCTATATACATCTTTAAAAATGTAGGAACTGAAACTTAAATCAGAGAGTGCTTTATGCATGGGCCAAATCATCTCCAGCTGAAAGCTTTTGTACAGAGAATCATTGAAATGATCAGTCCTCAGAAGTGCAAAGTTATACTTAGGAATAAATCTTTGCAGGATCAGGATCTAAAACATCTGTCTCTGAAGTATTTGAAGGAACATTAGTCACAGTAATCTTTTTCAGATTTCATTTGCACTTGAAGAGATATCTTAAAAGTATTCAACCAACAAGCCAGTTGTTCTGAAATGTGCTCTTTGAATCAAACTACTCTAAATATCATTAAAGCAAATTCTAAGTGGGCCAGAAGAGCTGATTATTTTAGATTTATGTTTTCACCTGCAAGTTCTTTTCCTCTACAAATTATCTGGATAATTTATTCAGTAATAAAAAATACCAGAAACATCTGCTTCCATGTCACCATCTTAACCTTCTCATGAACGGTCACCCAAATCTGTAAAACAACACAGCAAGGATTGTCTGTTCAAACACCTGAATAACTTGTCCAAATCACTTGTCTAGGCCACCTTAGGAAGAGCGTTGCTAGCAGGTCAAGGGAGTTGATCCTTCCCCTCTACTCCGTACTGGCGAGACACACATGGAGTGCTGTGATCAATTCTGGGCTCCACAGTACAAAAGAGATATGGACATACTGAACAAAGTGCCTGGGACTCTTCATCCTGGAGAAGTGTAGGTTCAGGGGGGTCTTATCACTATGTATAAATATCTGAAGGGAGGGTGTACAGAAGACAGAGGCAGATTCTTCCCAGTGATATCCAGTGAAAGGACCAGAGGCAATGGACACAAACTGAAAGGCAGGAGGTCCTGTCTGAACACAATTTTTTAACTGTGACGGCAACTGATCACTGACACAGGTTGCCCAAAGAGGTTGTGGAGTCTCCATCATTGGTGATACTCAAAAGCTGTCTAAACATGGTACTGGGCAATGTCCTCTCGGTGTCCCTGCTTGAGCAGGGGGTTGGACAAAATGACTTCCAGCGGTCCTTTCCAAACTCAGACATTCTGTGGTTCCGTAAGTTTCCTGGTTAAGGGAATGTTCTTCATTATGACACCTAGTATTTAGGCCTCACTTCAGAAATACAGCTCATAAGCCCAGACTAAGACCCCAACTATCTTCAGAAAAACTGGGGAAAACTAGTTTTTTTGATCTGAAACTTATTACTGTGAGTTTCAGGAGAGTAGTGCAGCCTTAAGCTTATTGTACTACTTGCATGGGGACTACTTGCCATCATCACAGTTGAGGCTGAACATCATGTAAACTGGAATCCAAAATTTAGGGGATAGAAAATTAAGAAAATCACACATTTTCTCTGGGTTTCATGGGCACATAGCAGCTTAGAATCTCTTCTCTTCCCTTGCTCCTAAGTATTTTGATTAAAGCATATTGAAAAAACCCTACATAAAACAGTATGGGAGGCAGTGGTTGGAATTGCATTCACTTCCCTCCCAGGGGAGTGTTTTATGTGACAGAATTATGTCATTTCTTGTTAACTTTACCCCCTACCCTTCAACTCTGTATTTCTTTCCTTAAATGGGGCTAGTACACCAAAATTAATAGAGGCATGGACCTGGACTACGTGGATCTAATTTTAAATCAGGGCTGAACAATGAGAAATAAGGGTTTGAATCCTTACTTGTCAGTACCAGAAGTTTTATGTGCAATGAATGATGAACAGCTTACCTCCAGTGACTAAATATTTGAAAAGCTTCTGTGCTTCGTGCTCAGTGCATTGTTACTGTCATCTGTTATACTTGCTTATAACATCCGTTCCAGATAAAGCCCCTCAAAGGACTTCTGCGGAGGGCTACCTTGAAAGGGAATCCTGAGGAGCAGACAGCTTCTGAAATACTCAGCTCTGCTAATAGGGTGGCAATTTCACATGCATTTAAGTAGGATTTAAGCTTTCATAGGTCTTCTAAGGAAAGTGGAGCTTCGTATAAGTATGATTTTTGGGTCAGTCTGTCTGTTGATATTATCTGGAGTGCCTGACATCATAACAACTGCAATAATCTCAGTATACACACCTAAAAGCATGGCATGTAGCTATAGCACCCTGGGCTGATAATAGCACAAAGTTAGCAATACAGGATTTCCCTATCTGCTATTTAGCAACACATTTTATTTTTCACCTGTATGTTCTTGCACTGGAAGAAATCACCCAGAACTGTTGTGTAGCTTCCATCCTAGGAGGTTTTCAAGTCCTGACTAGATAAAGCACTGAGCAACTTCTGATCTCAGAGCTACCCCTGCTTTGAGATGGAAGTTGAACTAGAAATCACCTGTGGTCTCTTCCAGTCTCATTTTTCTTATGATTCTATGTAAGATTGCGTGCTTTATCTAAATTTTGAAGGAAGTTTTGCTCGTGCTTGTGCAAAGGTTGCAAGAGGAGGATAAAATCTGACTGTTCTAATGCTGAATACATCACCAGGATATCTCATTATAAGTGTGATTTTATTCTGATAGAAGATGTCTGCTAAAGGGTCCTTTATTTATTTTTCCAATTGACTGTTTTTTTGACCAGGTTGGATGGAATAAATTCACAGCAAATTTTGCAATAGATATTTTGTCTCTACAAGCATACACAAACAGCGTACCACGAGCATTCACTAGCTGCTTCAAAATATCATTTGCATTTTGAGTGTGCAAATGATCATCTGAGTTTCATGAAGCAGCTCCTGGTTCCCTCATTAGATGGTAGAGACCTGAAAAAGAAAGGCTGCTGGATTGATTTCAAGTTCCTTATGCTTCTACTGAGAAAGATGGAGAAATAAACTGGGAATTATCACATTAAAAAAAATTAAATAAATCATTTATCTTCCTTCCTGTTTGTCTGAGTAAACTAGCCCAGTTGAACTGTGCTGTATGGAGGATCTCTTCCAATACAGAAGACACACACGTCAGAGCTTTTAGATGCTTACTATGCTCTATATGCCATATCATTCCGTCACAATGTTCTTTACCCACATAAACATGCTGTAGGGCTCTGCAACTGTGCGGTTGCACCTGGCGTCAAGAGTTGCTATGACTTGCCTTTTCACTTAGTTAATTGTATCATCATTTGACATTCAGCCTAGAGACTGGGCATCCTCAGTCATGAGTTTTCCTAGCTCCATTTTGAAAGCCTTTCTCATGTCTTGCAAGAACAAGCCACCAACTGGGACTGCTACTGAAAAGGAAATTGTTCTAATAGTAACCATGTTTTAAAACACAGTTTAGCATAAAACCCTAACCCTCTGACAAGCATGCTGATGATGCATCCCCTGCCAGAGTAACATGATTTTATTATGATACCAGTTATGCAGGATGGTGAGGACCCTTTCTGTGAGAGGGAAGTGGGAATGAATGGCTACTGGGAGAGGTGATGAGCCAGCTGAGAGCACAAGGGTGAGGGTTAGAGGTGGACAGGTCTGCCCCAGGGGGAGGGAAGCAGGGGGTCAGAGAAAGAGAGGGCAAAGGGCTCTTTCTGGATCTCAGTAACAAAGGCCCAATAACAAATGGCTTAATATAATAGCTGTTTTAATAAGACTGAATAAAAAAAGGAATACACATATTGCATGTAATATCTTATGGTCCTTTGGATGCCGGGAACCCCATGTGTGTGCAACATTGGACAGATGGGCTCTGTGCAGCATGCTGTGGGAAAATCCTTCTGGGGTTTGTCTCTCTCACCTCATCATCGTCTGCCTTCCCACCCTGCCCAGTACAGAACATGGGCGATGTTGGTCAGTGTTATATCCTTCTCAGCAGTGCCTCACCACAGTAAAAAACATTTTTTACTGTGAGTGCAGTCAAACACTGGAACAGGTTGTGTAGAGATACTATGGAGTCTCCATGCTTGGAGATACTTGAAATCTCACTGGCCCTATGCAACCTGCACTGGCTGAGCCTGCTCTGAGGAGAAGGGCTGGACTAGACCAACCCCAGAAGTTGCTTCCCACCACCCCCCTTCACTGCTTCCGTGAACCAGAGTAATAGATGATTTGTAGCATTTGCAGTTAAGTCATTACTAAGAGAAGTTTCTAGACAGAAGAAAGACCTTTTAGTATTCCATCTAGTATGTTATCCAGAACATTAAAAAAGGAAAAAATGTAGGATGTGCCTGAACCATATTATTCAAAAGCTGAGAAATGTAAATTGTGTTACCGTCTTAGCAAACATTTTTTTTGACACTTTCATGCCATATGATTGCGAAAAGGTTCCCTGATATCTTTACCCAGTCTTTTTAACCCGTTAATCACCATTTGTCATTAGATCTGTCAGCTGCTCTAATCATAGAGGGAATACAATATCACCCATCTTCTTGTAGGCACAGATCTTGATACAAAAAGGAGATGGTTAAAGATAAAGTTTTATTATTTTCCTTTTTACAGCTAGTGAACAAACAGTGAGACTCTAGTTACTATTAACTTTGACGTAGTAGGTTTGAAATACTTTGGTGTCTTTCAGCTACAGAAAAAATCTTCATAGCAATTTATATATTCAAAGCACATCTCCAAGCAACTCTGCCTGCAGCTGTGATTACTCAGCAATTACTTAAAAGAGGCTTCAGGTATCACAAGTTGGATCCCTAGATAATGAACTTTCAATGTCCAATTGTGAAGATTTCTGCTTAAGTAATTTGCCCTTCCTCATACACCAATTTTGTGACAGAGGCAGGGACAAAATTCCTAAGCTTACATTTATCTTCCTTAACCTTCTAACACTTTGCTCTTTCTGCAGTCTCCCTTGTTCTCTGCATATTGCTCAACTTTCTTACCAAATGAGGCAAAGACCCAGGCACCTCTGCTACACAACCTTAATTCATCCCAGCTCACCGGACAGATGTACTTTGCCCAGTAAAGGACACATGCTGTCTTTTGGAAGAAGAACTGTGACCACTGAATAAAGAGATCATCAAGGAGTGCTCAGTCTGAAAGCTAAATTAGATTTGTGATAACAACCCTGGCCATTACCGAATACTTCCTTGCAGCACTGTGCATGAGTATGGAGAAATCCCCTGGTCTTCTCGACATTTAAAACCAGCAGGAAAGGGTAGAATCATATAGCAACAAACTGAGTCCATCTCCCTTAAATCAGCAAGGGATTTAGATCTTCTATTTCCACTTTTTAAGCTAACATACAGCTGTTGCCATCACTTTTCCATTCAGAGCAACCACTAGATGGAGAGAAACTGCTCTCTTTGCCTCCAGGTTTCAGTGATTTGTTGACCACAGAGTAATGGCAAGACAGCATCTCCTGAGCAGCTTTGCAGTTGTAGCTAGATACTGCTTTTTTCACGACCTCAGCCCCACAGGTGCGTTTTGGTTCTTCTCCCATCCTTGTTGATTCTTGTGGCTAGTGTTCTTAGACCTGAATGACTTTTCAGTGCAGTTTAGTCTTTGCTATTGAGTGTTTTGAAACTGTCCTGATTTACACTAAGCTCTGTGGGAATTTTTGACATGGAACTCAGGACAGTCAGAATTTTACCCAAACACAGAGTAACATTTTTTCCCCACACATTTAGACTGATCACACTGATAAATCACATTCTTTATGTCTAAATTAGCACTCTTTTAGTGATCCTCAAGGACTTCAAGCTGGTACTCATGGAGTGATTTTTCTGAAGATATCAATTATGTGGTCAACAGAGAAGGAGAAAAGAAGGATGAAAACAAAAGTATGGGAGCTATCCTAACTTCTAGGATGTATCCCTGCACAAGTTCCTCTTACACTGGAAGAAAGATTGCTAAAAATAACCTGCCAAAATAACCCCCACTTAAGTCGAGGTCCCTAGCAGACAAAATCCATGTATATTTATAAGAACATCTTGTGATGATAGTTAGATTTCCCAAGGGGTTTTTTTGGGGGGTAAAAAAGGCTCCATGCAGGCAGAGTGCAAACAAAAATAATTGCAATGCTCACTTATTCCATTCTCCTTGCTGTACAGGAGCAGCATTTATTTTAAAACCCATTTGACTTGATCACACTTCCAAACTGAAAATATCTTTATTACAGTTGTATGCATGACTGCATCACTATTTATGGTTTCAGTTTAAAAATTTCCTTTGACTTCACTAGAGAATTATCTATTTTTAACAGTGTCGTCAAATCTTTGTTCTAGATACAAACTGATAATGACTTTTTTAAAAAAAGTTTATCTCCTCTAAATTGTACTGCCAACATTTTCTTTCAAGAATTCTGTGAGCCAGAATCACATCTGAGTTATGAAGTTCCATATTAATTTGTTTACTTTTATACAAAATGACTCAGAGTCATTTCTAAAGATTGTAGAGAACTTGTGGGTGCAAGTTTCTGACAGAGTCAATCTCATAGGAATGAAGTGAGTCCTTGCTAAACTAGGAGCAAGACTAGCAGCAATAGGAAAGGACTGTTTTGAAAGCACCAAAGATGAATTCCTGTTTGCAGTAGGCAGGAGTAAAACCACAATAGCTTTCTGCTGCTGAGGAAGAACAGAAACCTTCAATAACTGAGTGACTTTGAGTAGAGGCAGAAAATACACTAGATATGCCCAAGACCTGTGGTACGTTTTACGATTGAAAGTTTGTTTCAAATGATCTTCTATTTGCTACTTATGAGCTCACTACCAGTGACCTCCAAGGCAGTACTGTAGTTCCTTTGCAATAAGAGCATGCTCCAACCAACAGTAATGCAGCTCCACATTGAGCTAAATGCTAGTAAAGAACATGTCATCAGTCAAAAATCTCACTATCACCTAGCTAATCTTGAGCATTTTTGTTCTTTTGCAGGGGCCATTCTCCCTCACTTACTTTTGCTTCAAGGCCCTTATTTCTCTCTCTGCTGAAGGGTCCTTATAAGGGCAACAACCCTCATTTATATGTGGGAAAGCTATAGTAGAAAGTGAAAAATAATTTCTGTGCAGGTAGATATTTTCAGGAGTGTTTAAATGACCCAGGAATCACAACCCTCACAAAAAAATAACATAAGGGCTTTTGAAAATACCCCTCTATCCTTTCCTTCTTTCCCCTGAAAATAGAGGAATTTCTGCCATTGGTTATATACAGCCAAGATTAGTAATGAGTGTGATAACTGTGAATGGAACAAATGTAACATGTAGGGGATGTTATCACTTCAGGTAGTCAGGATCATTGCACAACCAAAATAAGTCTCCGTTCTTTGTGAATAATTGGCACGGTTGTAAGATAAGGGACTCCTGAATAATCCCTTTAGGCCTTGGGAGAACAAGTATGCAAACTACAGAGATAAGGAGGCTGCAAGATGATCTCAAGACCCCCCAAAGATGGAAGGACATTAACACCTACCAATGAGTAAAAAACCATTACTATGATAAGCATTTCTTGGAAATGTAGATAATATGTATGTTAACTTAGCATAAATACCTAGTAACTGTGTCTTTTCAGTGCACACGTTTGGAGGAGAAATCCCCTGTGTGCCCAGCGCCGTAATAAAGAATACCTGCTTAATAGTCTTCCGACTATTGAGTCTTCAACTCCGACTTTTAACAGCATCAAGTGGTTCAATGTTTCTTGAAGATAAAGGACTCATCTGCTGAAACCTGAAATAAATGAAGTTATTCCAAGTCAATGCATATGAAAAATATTTCTATTCACAAAGCAGGTTACATTTTCCTGCTGAAGCAGTTCTAATTTTGCCTAAACAATCAGTATACAATTGAACACAAACAACCTGAAGTGAATATTTCATTACAAGGAATTTTTACCTCAATGGTACTCAATAAAACAAAAATTACTTCGAGTGGCTTGTAAAACTAAAACAAATTGTGTCTTTTACACTCCTGTTGCCTTGAAGTTCTACTACAAACATTCTTTCTGGGCAACTAACTGCAGTTGCCAACTAGCTCATATCTCAAGTTTAAATGCATGAACTGACTAGTCTAAATAAATTTCAAGCATATAAAAATTACTTTTCTTATGTTAGTATTTCTATTATAACTCCATCATAAATATAAGAAAAATAGCAACAGTACTCCTTAAGCAACCATTTGAAGTGCTGTGGTGTTACACAGTAGATATAAATGAACGCATTCTTTCCAAGTAATTACTTAGAAATAGCAATACTCTATCCCTGTTCCTTGTTTTGCATCTTAGAAGAAAACACCAATCCCCTAAATTCCATGGATTTTTGAAAATAAATGTATAGAACCTCTGAGAAAAAAAAAGTTTTCACTTCCATCTCTGGTAACAAAATGCATGTCATCATGTTCTTATTATAGAACCCTACATCACAGAAATCAACGTGAAAGACAAATGCTATCATATTTGCTGCAAGGCAGCACTTCTGGAATAAATATTTGAGAACAGTAGACGTAACAGCGCTTGGGACCACTTTTATTCCACATAAATAGGGATATATTTATCAGTTAATTCTCATAGTAAATATTGAAATAGATGGTAGAAAGTATTGACACAAATATTATTATGGGAAAAAGTTTTTCCTGTTGTTATACAAAGTATGAAAAGAATAATGCATGTGTTTAAACAAAATTAATTTTGAGTAAATTTTCAGGTTTGTTTAGGATAGCTCTTTTCAGTGTTCTGTTAATTGTACTGTTAGGAGTCTGAATCCCTCTTGGTAATATTTTACTTCATGCAAATCTCCGTAAATTCAGATTCATAGCTCTTATGCTTTCTTTTTCTTCAAACTGTCAGTTAAGCTCTATTAGTCACGTGTTTCAATAACTTCTGGGATCTGTTCTTTATAGTATAGTTGTTGCCCGAGGACTGGAGAAAGGCCAATGTCACTCCAATCTTCAAAAAGGGCAAGAAGGAGGACCCAGGAAACTACAGGCCGGTCAGCCTCAACTCCATCCTGGGAAAGGTGATGGAGCAGCTCATCCTGGAGGTCATCATCAAGCAAGTGGAGGAAAAGAAGGTTGTCAGGAGTAGTCAGCATGGATTCACCAAGGGGAAATCATGCCTGACCAATCTGATAGCTTTCTACGATGGCATGACTGGCTGAGTAGAAGAGGGGAGAGCCGTGCATGTTGTCTACCTTGACTTCAGCAAGGCTTTTGACACTGTCTCCCATAATATCCTCCGAGGGAAGCTCAGGAAGTGTGGGCTGGATGAGTGGTCAGTGAGGTGGATAGAGAACTGGCTGAATGGCAGCGCTCAGAGGGTTGTCATCAGCAGCGTTGAGTCTAGTTGGAAGCCTGTAACTAGTGGTGTTCCCCAGGGGTCAGTATTGGGCCCAGTCTTGTTTAACTTCTTCATCAACGACCTGGATGAAGAGTTAGAATGTACCCTCAGCAAGTTTGCTGACGACACCAAACTGGGAGGTGTGGTAGATACACCAGAAGGCTGTGCTGCCATTCA
>Ga0065711_1031341_pt1 | contig 29919 bp, 17 predicted proteins | sample Hoacrofraction12_FD_59098 | JGI IMG/M metagenome (GOLD analysis project Ga0065711, IMG submission 59098) | Hoatzin crop microbial communities from Cojedes, Venezuela - Epithelial fraction 12 v2 (version 2) | ecosystem: Host-associated > Birds > Digestive system > Esophagus > Crop | place...
GCCTCATTCAGCAGTGGCCCCACATTGTCCCTAGCCTTTCTTTTGCTGCTGATGTAGTTGAAGAAGCCCTTCTTGTTGTTTTTGACATCCCTTGCCAGCTTCAATTCCAGGTGGGACTTGGCCTTCCTCGTCACATCCCTGCACGCTCTGACCACATTCCTGTATTCTTCCCAAGTGGCCTGTCCCACTTTCCACATGCCATGGACCTTTCTCTTCCACCTTAGCTCCGTTAGAAGCTCCCTGTTCAACCATGCAGGTCTCCTGCCTCCTTCGCTCGATTTCTTTCTCAGAGGGATGCACCGTTCCTGAGCATGGAGGAAGTGACGTTTAAACAGCGATCAGCACTCTTGGACCCCCCTGCCTTCAAGAGCCCTGGCCCACGGGATTCCTCCCAGTAGCTCCTTGAAAAGGCCAAGGTTAGCCTACCTGAGGTCCAAGGTTTTGATCTTTCTTATCGCCCTGCTTCCTCCACGCGGGACCCTGAACTCCACCATTTCATGGTCACTGCAGCTGAGCCTACCTCCAACCTTCACATCCTCCACCAGTCCCTCCTTGTTTGTTAGTACAAGGTCCAGCAGTGCGCCTTTCCTTGTTGGTTCCTCCATCACTTGCATCAGAACGTTATCATCGATGCTCTGCAGGAACATCCTTCTACAAAATGTCTTCACAGCTCTGTCACAAATAACAAAACACTACTCCCATTTGGGGTTTTGTGCAGTGGCCAGAGCTGTGTTGGAAGCACAGAACAGGAGACTGTTGTGATTACTTACTCTGATGCTGACCTCCTGCATGGCCTTTTAGTTATTTCATATATACTTCAGCATTAACATTCCCAAATAAATCCCTGTATAGTGTCAGTTTACCCATTACACTCTTTTGGGGTAGTCAATTTCTTGAATAGTGGTGTGAGCTGAAACTGGGGAATTTGAGGCAATCATCTCATCCTGTTGCTGTTGTGAAAAGTGATAGCAAAAGGAGACACCAGAAGATTCATCAACCCATATGTGTCAGATCTGCTAAAGTTTTGTAATGGATTGAGCTTGGCAGAGAGCCTGTTCTTGGTCTGCACATGGAGAGGTGAAATATCAGTTCTGATGTTTGGGAGAGAACAAGACCACTCATGGCTAAAAAAAAAGGAAGAAAATCTCTAAAACTGAAGGAGAGAAGACATATGCATGTCATTTCTCTATTTTGCCCTGTTTAGATGCTGCACAGAAACATGGATGAAGCAAAAGGTTTATCGAGAAAACCCTCCCCTTAGGGACATGGGGGAAGTATCTTTCTTGAAGTCTGCAGCTGAGCAGATATTCCACAGACCTCATTTGCTACTGAAATGTAAGATGTAGGACCAACAGAGCAATTAAGTATCTGAAATCATAAATGGATCAAAGTGCATTTAAGAACATAAAGCAAATATTTAAGTCTTTAGAATTAAGATTTTTAAATAGTGGATATATATATAAGGATTAGGGAATGTATATAAATCTTCCACATTTCCTAAAGAGCTTTCCTCAATGACAAGTATAAAATAACTGCCTACTATACAGTATTCTGCATTATCTGCCAGCCACCAACAAGCACAAGATGCTGAAGTAAATGAAACTTCAGTTGTAGCCTGATGGTAATTCTTCTTTTCCCATGAATAGTCTAACAGAAAAATCGCTTCCATAAAGAGCAATTCAAATAACACAGCTACTGAATTTCAGTCACAAGTATTCAAGTGCCCATATTTTGGCATTGTGGGGCAAACCAGATGAAGACTGAATAGAGGTGTAGAACCCATATATGATTTTAACATAATCTTGTTTTCTGAAGGTTGGCAGAAAAAAACAAGATCTAGTTAAATCTTAAGTTGAGAAATCACTATTCCATTCAAATAATCTAAATTGAAGGATGTGATTTAAAATATTGTATCAGGATGTAATTATGACTATATTGAGAAGTTTATTATTAAGAAAATAATTGTGCCATTCTTCTACAAATAAGATGAGACAAAATGTATTTTGTGGTTCAGAACTTTAGGTAATACTAATGCAGTCACTATATTTACTGATGTGAATCTTATTCAATAGTCAAGTGAGTTCCAATCAATTTTCGCCTATAAGCTGCATGTACGAATTTTAACTGGCAAATTAGATAGTTGTCATCTGTTGGCTCTTTTGGGAAATAAGAAATCTCTCTACAAGATCATCAAATTAGTTTTCACCAGTTATGTGAAATTATATGAAGTAATACCAGGCTATGTTTTATTTATTCAGAAGTCTGCATCAGGAACTGATAAGTGAAACCCAGCAAAACAATCCCAAGTGTAATTTTTATGAAAATGTCTATTTCAAACCACTGAGCGAATGTGACAGTTTTTAATTACTTGGGCATGTTTATGACTCACACCCATCCTCTGTAACAGATTAGGAGACAGAGCTAGGCTTACATCCCAACTGAACCATTAGGAACTCGGTGATCTGGAGGTATAACCAGGCATAATCTGCTCCTCCTTGACGGCAAGCACCAGATTGTGTAGCCATTTTAAATCAACTGATGAGGGAGATCACCATCCAGCAGTAAGCAATAATGTAGGCAGGAGAAAGCCTCATAGATCTTGCCAGTGAATTTTTGCATCATACAGTACCGCTTCTAAAGCTCTTGAATACTTGACTCCAAATAGGTCAAAAACTGTTCTCTTCACAACCTCAGCCAGAATCCTTGACTATCTGAACTAAACAAAAGCTTTCACATCTGACATAGAAACCTAACACAGTTTACAAACGATGTTATTTTAAGATATATATGACTACATTTATTAAATCAAAGTGTACCTATTCTAAAAAAAACTTAAATGACATTAGAAGTTGTTTTTGTGTAAAGATGGAGTGAAATTTGAGATTTGAGAACTGCAGCTATCAATTACAAAAGAAAAGGGAACTCCACAAATAAAGATAGCTAATCTGAACCAGGTAAATAAAAAATTTTCTAGTGGTGTGACTAAACCACTTGGGGAATGAGTAGGATAGACTTGTTTCATGGTCATGTAACTAAAAATTATTTTCCTTTCCCACTGTCCACATTTTAAACTTCCTCTTTAAATTAAGAATTACTAATATTAATTTATTGTAACGCTTATGGCAATCCAATAGTTTGGGATTTTTACAGTCTTTTATAAACTTATTTTGGTTAAAATTTCTCTGTTTCAGCCTGGACTCAAAAATACATTAGTTGCTCAATGCTTATTTGTAATACCCATAAAAAACCAAACCAAACTAAATGAACTAACTAACCAACAAACCACCCAACCATATTCTTAAAAACTTTTGTGGATATTCAAGAACAAATGTGGTGTGTTTTCTCTCCACACAGTCAATGGGGAGAGGCAGGTGTCTCCAAAGCACACGTCACAGCCCAAATTACATCAGACATAGATAGTGTACTCCCTCAACACATGGTCAGATCAGCCAAGGATATCCTGAGAGTATGCTGTTACAGCCTAACCTCCACGAAAAACGGACATTTGAAGAAGGATTCTGTTTCTTTTATATGCTATTTTATTAATTCACTATGCATTGATCTAAGAACACACATTCAGGGTATGGTTTTTAAGGGTTTGAAATATATCCTATATATCTATATCCTTATGCTCTGGTTTTGATTAAAACAGAATCCATTCTCTTTTTGTGAATCTTCCTTACAGCTAAGTTCTTATAAGTAATCGCATTTTTCTGAAGCTGGCTGCATATTTTACGGACAGTGTCAGCTCCAAAGCTGATAACGCCTAATGTCTATAGTCTTACTGAGCTAACGGTAGGAAAGGAATGCAGAAAAAGGCCCCTGTTTGTAACTATTACTATAGCAGCCAAGGTCGCTGATAGACCTCTTAGGTCCTGCAAGTGAGGGGTCGTAAAGGGTCGTGCTCACAAGGACGGGCGGACAGGACAGGTGACCCAATATTGACCAACTACGTAGTCCACGCCATGCACATCATACTCAGTTTAAAGCTGTGGGATCACAAGGGTCTCGCTCTCTTCATTCATGGCCAGCTTCTGAAGAGGCTCATTGTCCCTCCTGCTATCCTGATCCAGATTCCAATCTATGCATTCCTGAGTCCAGTTCCCATCTACTGCTGAGACCAGTCTGGGACTTCCTGGTACTGCCTGGCAGCTGCTGGCGGGACTCCAGTGCACCGGCACCTAACTCTGGGAAAGTCAGTATTGGTTTTGTATATTTACCCTTATTTATCTTATTATTAATATCATTAGAGTTATTAATAAAGCTGGTGTTATATTCAATTTGTAACTCTCTCTCCCTTTTCCTCCTTTTCCCTTCCTTTGGTGGGAGGGGGCGGGTTAATGGAGAGCATCTGCCACTCAGTTTATAGCTGCCCTGCTCTAAACGATGACACCTTACCAACGGTGCTGGTAGATCATTTCAAAATCTGGCACCATTTAAAACCTTCTAAGTCTTATGCAGTACCAAAGAATAGCTAGGCTTTTTGCAGTATACATAAAAAGACACTATTCCCTAAGGGTTTGTAGGTGAGGAATGCACATCCGCCTTCATGCTTCCAAGGGACCCTGAGCACAGCTGTCCACAGGACTGGGCTCCAAGGGGACAGGGAGAGGTGGAAGGTGTGAGAGCCAACAGGTGTAGCAAGAAAAATACCCAATGAACTGTGTTCCTCTTCAAAGGCTTCGGTTAACTTGTTCTACTTCTATTTTATGCCCTTCCCACACAGAAGAATGATATTCACTGTGAACATAATGAATGCATATTGAGAGCTAAGTATAAGTAAACGTATAAGTGTTTTCTAGAGATGCGGCAAAAATTACACAAACAGTGCAATAACTGGGAAAACATGAGCTATAAGAGGAAATTCTGAATTACTGTTAATCCAAAAAAATTTTGCATTTTTGCAAAAATATTAGGCATACAGCACATAACCAGAGTTCCTCAAATAACTTAAATGACATTCTGCCAGAATCTTCTAAACCAAGATGAAAAATAAACTGTTTTTAAGAGTATTTATCTGAGACAATAGATAATAAGTAACAGCAAATACAATCTTCCAGTTATGAAATTATATCACTGTAACTTAAATTAGTCAAGGAGATGTGACTGCTGTAGCTATAACAATTTCCTTTAAAACGTCTAATCTTTGTGTATGGTTACTATTCCTTATACAGGAAATGAAATATCTATGCTGATCCATTTATTCAATAACCTGTGATATATAATCCATATCTACATGGTGAAATGAATCACAAAACTCCCACTAACTTCAGTGAAGATATGTATATACACATACACACAAACACATATATATGTGTATAAAACATCTTGTATAGATAGCCAAAGTTTTGGTTACTAGAGACTTGGTTCAGAGACAGATCTGGTATTTTAGTCTTTTTCTCCTGCATAAGGCCTAGGAAGATAAATTTGGTGCCACCTTCATCTGGATTTAGAAAGACTTCAGGAATTGTTCTGGCATAACCCTTAAAGCTTAACTGTGTGTAATAGCTTTATATTCTTCACTTTGGCAGAAGTTGCTTCTGCTTGCATGGATTTAGTAACATGGCAAAATGTCACTGAGTCCTCTGTTTGTACAAAGATCCAACACTGCAGAGGGAAATTCTGGCTGTGCTGGAGCCAGAAGGAGTTTTGCAGTATTTAAGCTTTCTTCCTTGCATTTGAAAGTTAGGACTGAAGGCAAATGACTGCAGCTGCTAACTAAGCCCTGACTTGAGGATAGGGAAGAAAAGGAGGTCCTGATAGCATCAGCAAGTACTTCCTAACATTCTACATTAGGCAGAGCAGGGACTGGGTCAATCTATAACAAGAGTCATCTTCTTATTAGGAAACAGGTTTAATCTCATTTAAGCTTACTGAAATTTTTCTAATGCTTTTAAATTATTTACAACTTTTCAATTAAATTGTATGATCTCCAAAATAGTCTCATCATGTTTGACTCCAGAAGTTTGAAAAGGTACCTCACATTTCTCATATAATTACAGCAGGAAATAAATAAAGTAAATTTCAGAAAGGCTAAATATTTTGGTTTGATACACTCAAAGGAGACTTAGTCAATTTTACATGTTGAAACAATATTCCATTCCACTACACGCACAATCAGCATGAAACAGTTTAAAAGAGGCTACACACAACCAGATTTTTTGAGGACGTCAGCTGAAACCAAAGTGAAACATTTTTTGTTGCACAGCTCCAGGTACAAAATGAATATTCAGCTGGCACTGAGAGACAGGCTCAGCAGAAGAAAGAAATTAAAATGTAGAATGACATAACAAGTTCTCATCACGGTCCTTCCAGATCATTCCTGAAGTATACAGTAACTTTTGCTGCCGTCGCCTGCACAGTACTTGCCTGCTTTGTCATTATATGGGTGAATCAGTCACCACAGGGCCTGAATTTGCTGGAAAAATAGTGGTCAGTAGAGCTATGCCAGCTACGAAATAAATGGCACGTTGACTTCTGCCTTTCAGTGACAAAGCAAAATGTTCTTTCAGCAACAGGCAGAATTGATGGTCTTTTCCTGTTGAAAACGAAGGTCAAAAGTGTGAAGAAAAAATACAGCAAATGGACAGAGAAAAACTATCTTTGCTAAAGAGCCCATGAATTATCACTGGTACCAAATATTTTGCTTTAATTTGTGTCGGCTCTGTCAGTGGTGTTTCCTAACCACCTTCTCTTTGGCCCTATTTACTCAATAACTGTAGTGATATATGAATGATGCTGACTCATCTTTTCCTCCAAATCTGATTCCAAATTTGAGAGTCTTGTTCTGATCCAGAACTTGTTTCCATACATCAGTGCAGAAATGCACCAAGAGGCAGCACAGTCTGAAGTACCACTGTGTGCTTGTGTTCCCCAGGTCTTGTTTGAACATCTGTGATGGCCTCTTGCTGCTTGCACCAGATGAGGCATGAATAATCATCTTCTCCTTTTACAAAGGGAACTGACAATACTTGGAGGACAAATTATGATTTTTTCCTACTGTGCTGCAGTAGAAAGGATGCTGAGCACATACCGGAGTCCAGGTTTTTTAAAGTAGCTTCAAAACTGCAGAATTCCCATCATTTTTGCCCACTGCCTCAACCATCACAGTGTTTCTAATCCAGTGTTCTGTAACTCTTAGTCATTAAATCCTCTGTCCTTCTCCTGCCTGGATTTGCCACCTGCACCCCCCCATTTGCACTAGTATGCCTCGCTACTCAGTCTGACAAACTGGGAACTGCTACCACAGTAAATATGAACTGTACATTGCCTTTCTTAAATATTTTGAGACCATTTAATTGGGCCTCCTCGTTTTGTACTGGAGAAGCCAGTATATCCTCACAGAACAGCAGTGTATGTATATTGGTTGGCCGTGTAAGATTGTATATTTTTAAAAATGTGTTGTGGAGCTTTTGTCAGTTGAGTTTGTTTGGGTTTTTTTTATACAACTGCTTGATCTCTTTTGCAGTGCTAACCCTGTATAGTAATCACAGTTGCAACATGTATCATCCCATCAAGGTTTGCTGGAAGCACAGAAACAAATCTCCTTAAGCAGACTGGTTTATGTGCAACTCCAAGCACATGCTAATCGAGCTGATTTATTGATGCCAGCATCTGCCCCAGTGTGTGGCAGCACCTTCCCCACTTTAAAGGATTCATAATGTGACAACGGGGGCAAATGATCTGCATCCTGACATCCCTCTCCTCTCCCCTGCTCCAGGTATCTTCTGTGGTAACCCCTGAGCTCCCTGACCTCAGGGAGCACAACCATGTCTAGCCAGCAGCAGGCTCTCCGGAGGAAGCTGGGAAAGCTTGTTTGCACTTAGTCACCCGTTTCCCTAGCACCCACACAGGGTCAGGCACAATCAAGCCTGTTGTGTTTGAACAACGCTTCTATTCATTTTTTCTCCCCCTGGGAGGTCACAGCTTGAGTAAGAGCTTATCTTTTATCTGGATGAAAAGAGTATCAGCTGAATTTAGCAGCTTTTCTTGCATCCAGCTTACACTAGGGGGTCTGATCCAAAACCTATGGCAGCTTTTCCAGTTATTTCAAAGAGATTTGGATTGTGCTTTTAGTAACAAGATTCTTTTCCGATGAACTTAATTGTCCCAGAGAGGCTGATGAGGTGTACGCAGCCAAACTGTCCCAGGCTGCCATTGCCACTCACAAGTTAAGCTAGGTGGCCCTGTAAGTACATTGAAGAGAATGAACAGTGTTATGTGACATTTTTCCAAGGACTCTGATATCTGCAGCTGACAGAAGAGTTATTCTATTTATCCTGAGTAAAAAAGCTGGTCACCTGTTCAGTGTGTACTGATTCAGTAATTTATTCCAACAACCTCTTGATTCCACTACCACTGCAGAGACCAGTAGGTAGAAACCATGGATTCATTCAGCATGTGCCATTCAGCCCTCTTCTAAAATCTACTAGTAATTATGGATACTCTCTGGGAGATAACACATCCCTGAAAGTTACTACATGTTGAACAAGTAAGTCTTGATTCAAAGGTAATTTTTAAAGAGAGACTTACATATTCAAATATTCCCTTGTTTACACAACATATTTTAGGAAGATTAGAGGACTGCTGATTGTCTTTACATATGCAGTAGAAGAGAGAAAACCATATTAAATTTGTTATACATCCACAGAATGACCTTCAGTCTTAACATTTGGATGCCTCAGTCCACAGCTCTGCGTCAACCTTATGTCAATGACTTTTGTACATAGACAATTAAGTAAACATTTTGGCACTCATTAGAATAAAAGAGATCATTTAAATATAATTCTTTTTGAAAAAGACATCTACTTTTTCTTAAAAACATACTTTTTTTTCTAAAAGGAAATAAAAAAATCCAACAAATAGAACTAGAATTATATTATTCAGTCGAAGGACACAGGATCTAGAATATAAATGCTCAGCCTTTTCAAGGAAAATCTATTGTCTTTGATTTACTCTCTTCTAAATTCCTTTAATACCTGAAATCTACTTTGAAGGGAACCTGGCACTAGCAAGATCTAGGAAAAGTTAATGGTCACTACCATGCCTTACTGGGGGAGGGAAATCTCAGTAAGTTGTGATATTAATTCCCTCAACAAATGTCATAAGGAGAATAAAAGTCAAAGAGAAATCACAGTGTCTGCAAGGGGGAGAAGAGCTGAGGACATCTGAAAACCAATCCTATTGTAAGGTATTTCTCAGAGCTCTCCGGTTTACACTTCCTGCTCCATAGTACAAGTATAAGAACCCTGTAATTCTATATTTCCTTGCCTTTGAGAGGCATGAAGCTCACTGGCATTTTTACCAGATTTTTGAAGACATCTGTCTACTGGAGCATACACATAGCTAAAGAGCTCTTTTCAGAAGTATATACATCTTGCTGTATGACTTGATAGACGGAAAAATATTAAAGTACGCAACAAACATGGACACCTACCTGTTTTTGGTCATCTTTCTACACCCCTGTGTGAATCTTTAGGCACCCAAAAATGTTGACAATTCAGGTCCTTTGACTCACTTTGATTTCCAGTTTACCCAGACCAACCAGAGCATGAATTGCATGGCATAAACAATGCTGCCCAGCTTTACCTGGTGTGTAAAACTTATACTTCGTATTGTTTTCTGGCCCAAAGGGAAAAAAAAATTAGAAAGAAAACCAAACAAACTATCATCAAAATAGAAGATATCATTATTTTATAATTATATAATGTGCCATATTAAATGCAAGCAGTGTTGAAGATAAACTTCTCTGGCACAAGTCATTCAAGACCCATGACCTTAAGCATCAGACCTAGGAATTTTCTTGCAAATAAGAATACTTTTTCAGATTTGTCCTGGCAATCCATTTTCCAAAACAAACAGCTGTGAAACTCTTTCTTCCCGGAATTCAGAAAAAAACCCATATTCCCAGGCCAACTCAAGTGCACTTCTGCCATGTGACTAACTTGCACAGCAGTTTTGCTGTGGGGTGTATGAGAATAAGCAAGGGTTTCTTTCCAAGTCACTTGCATAGCAATATAGGGAAGGAAAAAAAAGAGCATTAGGTAACCTTGGACTGCTTGTATCTACTTGAGCAGTGTATGCTTGTGAGAGGCTTTTTTTTTTTTTCACAGAGGGTGGAAAACATAGAAATCAGTTTTTTAAAAAACAAGCATGTGAAGCGTTGACTCCGTCTTGCCAATACATCATCTGGTGGAGCTAGACCGACCCGAGTGAGCATGTAAGCTGAACTAAGCCATGCCAAGTAGAAAGCTGGCACAGTTTTCTATCCTCCAGAGTAAGGATGAAGCAAGGACCAAGTTTTTGAAATCTTGAAGTTCACAATTTGGATGCAGCTGTGCTTGCTAGGCAGTAAAACTGTGCATAGCCCCTTAGTAAGGCCAAAAATTGTTTCCTTTAGCTGTCCCTGCAGTTTGATTAGCAGTATTTAAAGGCATTTTATACTTTTACAACGCAGTAGGCAACACCATCTTAGAGAAACAGTATATTACATTGTCAAAACGGGATGAAGATGATACATAAACACCATAAGATTTATTGCATGTTTCCAATATTCTCTGACCTTAATTTGTAAGGACTAAATACAATGCAATGCACTACAAAAGTAATTATAGCTTTGAAAACTGAAACACTTCAGTCTTAGGAATCGTACAGTCATAGAATCACCAAGGCTGGAAAAGACCCTCTAAGATCATCAAGTGCAACTGTCAACCCAACACCACCATGCCTGCTGAACCATGTCCTGAAGTGCCACATCTACATGTTTTTTGAAACCCTCCAGGGATAGGGACTCCACCATTGCCCTGGGCAGCCTGGTCCAATGCTTCACAACCCTTACAGTAAAGATATTTTTCCTAATATCCAATCTAAATCTCCCCTGATGCAACTTGAGGCCATTGCCTCTCGTCCTTTCACTAGTTAGTTGGGAGACCAACATCCACCTTACCACAACCTCCTTTCAGGTAGTTGTAGAAACAATAAGGTCCCCCCTCAGCCTCCTTTTCTCCAGACTAAACAGCCCCAGCTCCCTCAGCTGCTCCTTGTAACACTTGTTCTCTAGATCTCTCACCAGCCTCGTTGCCCTTCTCTGGACACACTCCAGCAACTCAATGTCCTTCTTGTAGTGAGGGGCCTGAAACTGAACACAGTACTTGAGGTGTGGCCTCACCAGTGCCGAGTACAGGGGCATGATCACTTCCCTACTCCTGCTGTCCACACCATTCTTGATACAAGCCAGGATGCTGTTGGCCTTCTTGGCCAACTGGCCACACTGCTGGCTCGTGTTCAGCCGGCTGCCAACCAACACCTCCAGGTCCTTTTCCACCAGGCAGCTTTCCAGCCACTCTTCCCCAAGCCTGTAGCATTGCTCAAGTCTGATTCTAAAAAAAAATATCACACGTGTTTTTGCACCTGCATTCAGAGCATGAGACTGAAGTTTCCCTACGCATCAAACACACCAAGTTTTGCACTAAAATGTCAAGCTCCCCAGTGAGAAGTCCGACTACTTATGAAAGAGACTGAATGTTTAAATATAGCACTATAAGTACTATTCTCCACAGAAAGAGGGAAGTAGGACCAGGTGTCACCTTGCACAACACCAGTTCCTGATTTCAGAATGGCCCAATTTCAGCCAGAGCTGCTAGTGACACAAATTAATAAGGAGATGAACAAGCTGGCTAATGTAAATGGGTTGGCTTATTTATGAGTATGAATGCCTCATAAGATTAGAAGTTCTCATCCTTACTAAAGGCAGAAATTTTGTTGTAAGTTACACAGAGTGCATGAGATCCCTTTTATTTTAACATAATACTCCTGTAATTCAAAATGAAGGATTCAGTTGATGCGCACGTATTTCAGCTATTGATGTGCTGTTGAACAGTATCTTTTGCTGTTGTTCATTCCTTCTTTTGTTGTGCAAAGAATAAACCCCGCATATCTACCTAACCCTGCTCACCTTTCTAGTCTTATTTAATTTTTTTCTTTTTTTTTTTTTATTCCATCAAATATATTTATGGTGTTTAGTAAAAAAAAAAAAAAATCAGAATTCATCTTTTTTTTTCCCTAAAAAGCTTTCATTTGCTCTCACATCACTGTTTCCTTTCTTGCATTAACATCAAACAGTTCGTCTGTGAAGACAGTCACTCATCAAAATCACTCAGAGTAATTTCAATTTCACACTGATCACGCAGATCTGAAACCTCTCCAAGCAGAGATTTTAATCATAACAAAAATTTTGGTCTCCTGTTGGCGTTGTTGGTATTTCAGCTCTGTCTCATGTTAGCTCTTGGAATAGATGTGTCATGGGAGCTTACCTACAAAATTGAATTGATTGCAACAATGATTCAGGATTAAACAAGAGTATTATATTTCTTTCCAAGCAACATTTGTGCTGCATCTTTCTTCTTTCTTTTTTTTTTTTTTTTTGTTTCTTTTTTCCTCTCTTCTTATTCATTTTCAAACATGGCTAATTTGGGCAGTATAAAATCAGTTTCTGGTTTTGTCCTACCTTCTTACTCCTTCTTTTGATTATCTTCTTCTGTTGTTTTTATGTTGTTAATTATGTTGCAGTTGCACTTGGAGTCCCCAATCAAGACCAGAGAAGCAGTGATGACAGGCGCACCAAGGATTGTGAAGACTGTCCCCACTGCTTAGCAATACAAAAAAAAAAAGGCACAGAAAACGGAGGAGAAAGACAAAATGCATTTCTTATGATCTATGAATGTGTCCCACCTCTTCTGAAATTTCTGACCGTGCTCTGTTTATGTCTTCTGCCATATTGTTGACTATACACAGATGTGCCACTGTCTTCTGTAGACTGTGAGATTGAAGATTCTGATGAAACCTGTTTTTTGCATGTTTGGAAGCTGCCATATGAATATAAATCATTAATTATCCACAGAGCACAATAATTAAGGTAACTAAATTTCATCAGAAGAAAATATTTACTCCTTTTAACTAAAGGAGTTACAAAACTAGCCCAAACCAGTTAAATATATTGATTGTGAAGGCATTCTTCACAAATTAATTCTTCAAATAGAAGATTTTAAAATGTGTTAGGTGTTACATTAATATATCCAATGTTTCTTCAGATTTCAGAACAGGCTTTTTGTTTAACTTAGAATATTTTGGATATGTGTTTGAAAAGGGATGTTAGATACTATGATAATGAATGATCTGAAAAAGACACTGATGATTAAGTTACCAGAAAGATGAATTTCCAGACCAATCTCCACCATGTTTACTTTAAAAAAAAGAAGTGGATTCTGGAGAGAAAGCATGACTACTAATCTCTCTTCAAAATTCATCAAAAAGATTAAAGGTTTAAATTACAATTTAAGGTTTAGTTAATTTAGTTAAGGTTTAATTAGATGTTTAGATTAAAATTTACCCCATTTTTTATGACTTTAAGTCTGGCAGAGGTGAAGTTCAAAAACTTGGACATTTATTCAGGCTTATCCAGTTTAAGGCAGTTTTACCTTCTTTTTCAAACTGCTCCCTATTTCAAGGGAAATTTTCAGCCTCTACTGTATTCCACAGAGCTGGTTCTGGTGAGTCTCTGTATTTTTTTTGTAAGTGCGGGTTCTTTTGTTTGTTTGTTTGTTTGTTTTATTTTGTTTTTTAAGAGGGGATGGAGTTGTGAAGATCTTCTCTGGACACAGGCTTGCCCCAAAATAAAGCCTGCATTTTGTGCGAAACAAAGTTTGCAATATGTTCAGTTCTTATTTTGTGTTTTTATAGTACTGTCTGGAAACAGAGGAAATACTGAAAAATTCTGTAATCCTCTGGGAGATAAATATATGCAGAAGACATATAAAGGGGGTCTGAAGTCAAGCAGGTAAGTATCACAGGGGGTGAGCCACACTGCTAGATCCAGAAGGTGCACAACCTGGCAATACTTGTACTCTTGAACAAGAAATGGTCCTATGGATAAGCATACCTTCATTACATGACTTTTTCAGGTAATGACTGCTTATCTAACTCCAGGCACAAATCAGAGATCTCCTCATCAGATCACAACCTCTGGGAGACTTTAGGTGTTTGGAGAATAAATTAGGAAAATTGTCACTGATTTGGCTTCTAGTCTTGTAAATCAGAAATTATCCCACGGGTCAATAGAAGTATATTCAAAACAACAGATTGAGGGTGATGTTCATAAATTGCAGAAAGGAAAATTCCAACTAGATATTAAGGAAAACACTTTCACCATGAGGATATTTAAACACCGGAACGAGTTGTGCAGAGACATTGTGGAATCTCCATCCCTGAAGAAATCCCAGGACCAGGCCCTGAATAATTGTTCTAACTTAAAAGTTAAATTCTAACTCTGGTCTAAGCAGAAGGCATGTCTTGATGACCTCCAGAGGTCCCATCCAGGTTGCGTGACTCTGAGTCTTTGATGCTGAGTTTATTCTTCAGCTCTTGCTCTTACCCAGAAAAGAAAATTGCCTCCATTTTCATCTACAGCTCAGAACGTAATGCACTCAGCCAGGACGTGGAATACACGCCTGATTTATTCTTTCCCTGAAAGGATTCAAAACCTCATCTTTCTCCAGGAGAATGCACTAAGCACTGGACTACAACTATTCCAGAGTGAAAAGTGGGAAGCAAACCCGCAGCCCCCTCCTTTTGCATCTGTTTCATTTCATACAATGCAATTCAAGATTCATTAGCTTAGAGGGAGAGAGACAGAGTTTAAATCTCTAACCTAGTGGTTGATATCTTCATCTGGGAAAGTTCCGATTTGTGTTTTCTGCTCCAAGGACTTTTAGTGTATTTTATACATTAACAGTTTCATAGAGAAGATATCATTAGTCTTTGGTGTTTAGGTGGTGACAGGAAGAGGAAACTAAGTTATAAACATCAGTGCAATTAGAGAATTTTTTTCTTACTTTCATCCCCTACCCTCTCAGATGAATCATTGCTTTATGTATATCATATGGAGAAGGTTCAAGAAGACTTTAACCTTATATTTAGGTAATGGAGGCATGAAGATGAAGGACAGAGGGGAGGTAACTCCCTTTCTTTCACAATGCCTTGAGCACCAAGCTATATGCAAGTGTTTCACCTCATCATCTCTCCTCCAGTGAAGGCAATGGTGGCTACTGTGACTTCTTTAGACCTCAACATACTAAGTGAGCTCATTGCAAGCTGACCTCATCAGGGCCTTCAGGCAATGCAGGCAAAGGAAGTTCTCCTTATTCCTGACTTCTGGCAGAGCTTGGGTGCTTTGATATTTGGTGGTAGACAGTAGATTATGGATTGAGATTTGGGAGTTGAACCTTGCCTAAGGCTACTCAGGAGATCTTTGAGAAAGTCGAACTCCACTTTTTCTACATCCATATTAACATCACCATGAGTGAACTATCCCTCTACCACCTTCCTTCTGAAGAATGCAGTGCACAGAGGTAAGAAGAAAGAGAATAGTGAAAGGTATATACATCTAGTTTAAATCTTCCGACAATTCCTCACATCTCTGTTAGGTTTTTTGTGACATATGGCTAATTTCAGCCTCAGACATACTATATGGGTAAAGCAGAACCTTATGCTTCCTGATATCCCTCACTTAGAATATCTGCTTACCAATATTCTGTTACAGTGTAATTTGATAATATATGCTCATCTTCTCCTCCGTATGACCAGAATAATCTTTCAGTAACAATAAACTTAACAAACAACCGATCTTCAAACGGCATCTCAGTATTATCTGGCTTCCAGTTGAGAGACTGTTACACTACTGAATAATGTGGTGAGCAGAAAAATATTTTTATATGTGTTTATTATATATAACATGAAATATTTATCCTCCTAATCTTTAAAGGTTAAAGAAGAATAGATACAATCAGGAACAGAAAAGCTATATCGACTTAGACTGCAGACTGAGACATATTTGTCCTATAAAAAAAAAAAACAGAAAGCCTACTAGGAAACATACGTTGTTTCAAAGGGTAAAGTAAGCAGCTTTTTAAATGCTGGCAGAGATCTCTTCTTTTTAATTTTCACACTCCTCTCATTGTTTAGACAATATTGCACTAGGAAATTGCAGTAGTGCTAATCCTGGCCTCCTTAGCTGTGGAAAGGCTTGAAAAAGCTAAACTCTCCTCACAAGATGGAACATACTTTACTCATCTACGTGCTCATCAAGCTTAATTTATCCTTCAGTGGAAGAGTTGATATAAAGTTCGTTTCCATCTCAAAACAACCCTGATAGTCAGGAAGAGCCACAATAAAGAAATTCCAAAAATTCTCCTACTTCTTATTTAAGATAAGGTAAGGATTGTCTCCTCATTTTCATTAATGAAACAGTGTTTGTTCCTCACCTGCCTATGCATTCCCTAATGCTCTCTCTTCTAGCACATGTAAATTAGGATTCACATCTCCCAAATTCAGATTACTCCATATCTGAACAAGTTTACTCGGGTTCCCTTTTTTTTTTCCAAGGGACAAAAATAGTTATCTTAGAGTGTGATTTTCTTGACCAAAGGTACATGTCTGCTTTAGGATGCAATTAATAGCACCCTACAGTTGCTTGCTGTTTTCTTTTACTACAAGAGAAGTCTTCAGTGACTCACTGCAATAATTTAAATACCTACCCTGTATCTATCTTTGGTCAGACAAATCTCATCCCCGATATCAGACTCACACAATGCATTTTTAGCCAGTTAAGCTCTGAGCATCTAATCTTCTCTGATCATTCAGGCTTCCTCCAGGGACATCAAGACTTAATATGTTAGACAAATCAGCCAGTTCTATACTGTGCATTCTGTGCAATGTCTGTTGCACATGAATCCTTATATTTTTAATCACTTTGACTTCTATGTCCAGGTAATACAAAGAAATTTGGAGAATATCTGAATCTATCAGTAGCTTCCTTTTCCCAAAATACCACAGGACTTCTTTTCAGAGAGGACAGAAGCTCTCTGCAGAATCAATCCCAGCGATGCCAACACTTGTTCATCACCCCAAGGAACATGAGACAATAGCAGTCACCACATTCCCACAGTACATAAGAACAGCTAAAACCTTTTGCAAGAGGACAAATCAACACCACCTTCATAGTGCTGCCCATGAGCACAACAGAGTGAGGCTATTCTCTTTAGAGCGTCTTATTTTCTCCAGCACGCTATTTGGTACTCCTCATTGTACATCAACTTTATTAGAGGATGCAGTTTCACCAAACTGCTTTACATAGGTATATAATCTATTTCCATTTCTTTCCACAGAAACAATCCCTCATGTGGCTTGTGTCTAAGAGCACAGCTGTAAGGATATAGGATTTTTTTTTCAATTTTTTTCCCTAGAGAATTCAGATTTTCTGTCTACTCTGTCTCCAATGACAAGCTGAGCAGAACAATCTGTTGTTCTCAAGGCTGAATCTTGTTTCATTGCTACTGACAAGTGCAAGATTTTCATGATTAGGTAGAAGGAGAACAGAAAACAACAAAAGGAGATCTTTCTGTCGTCATAAGTATGAGCTACAAATTGCAGGAGAATTCAAGGAGTGACTGTTTAATGGAAACTTAAAGCTGTAACAGCAGGTCATAAAGCTTCTTTCAGCATAACTAGAATTTTGTTGTCACACAAAATTGCACAAAAAATTATGACACCATCAAGGGAAGTGGGATTGTCAGAGTAGGTTTTAAAATTTAGTCCTCAGTGGTTTTTATTTTTCCACTCATGTCAGAGTCATTGATTTTTTTTCTTATCGGGTTTTCTCTAGTGATCTATTTATTAGGTAAGAAAGATTCCTACCCTTTTACTTTTCTTTTTTTTTTTTAATTTCCTGTGATTATTAGAGAGCCACTCATTTTCAGTCACTGTTTTAGCACTCTTTCAGCTAAAGGCTGTAGTTAGCACACTTTATATTACAGTAATTTTACACACATGAGAAATGTCAATAAAATAAAAACAGGCAGTTCCAAGCTTCCGTCTGTTTTATCACATGCTGTATCCATGCTCTGTAAAAGGTGCTCTTCCCTGTAAGAGCTGGAAACTGATAAGTTGCTGACATTTAAAGAGGAGGCTGTGTGGTCTGGGAGCGATGTGGTTTCAAATTAGAAATGTTGGTAACAGAGACCTCTGAAGCTATGCAAGGAGTTTTTTATGTGTTCACAGATTGTCAGTTGCCATTAGAAAAAAAGATTCGAATACATCTAGAAGTATCTAAGTGCACCAGATAATTCCATCAAAATCTAATCTAAAAGGTCTATTCTCTCTTCAAGCCAGCAAAGTTATTCCTAAATTTTCAAACTTGAACATCTTTTCTTCAGTGATTTATGCATCTTTCTAAGAACCATTCCTTGAAATGGTTCATGGCAGATGACCCTCAAAATTTCAAATGACCTGCAAAAGTCAGAGGCAGGAGTCATGAGATTTAGAAGAGCTGTTGGGAGAGTATGAAAGGTTAAGGGGAGTCAGGCTTTGGGGCTGGAGTTAAGGGGCACATTGCTGGGAACAAGGAATTTGGCCACTGTACCCCACTCTTCACATTACCTGCCACATGTGTAACTGCAACAGTGTTGGATCAGGGGGTTTTTATACTGTTTACCCTCATGAAAACATCACCTGCATGAACTGCGTCTCGGAGAGATCCTTAATGCCTTCTGCAGTCCTTGACGCTGGTGATAAGTTATGACACAAAGTGTTGAAGCCTTAGTGAAGTCTTCATAAGTTCTTTTCAGGTGTCAAACACATCCAGATCCTGTTCAGAAACACCACTGATTTGAATTGGCATGACCCAAGAAACGAAATAAATTTTTAAAATCAATAAAAAATATAGTCAGAATTATTCCACGTAGGGGTGGATTTAACACAAGATCACATTGGTGTTTCCCAGTCACTCTCCTTCAGTGTTTCTGAACTGTGACATTTTAATCCCATGTTCACAAATTAATTAAAAGTCAACACTGTAAACAGGAAATTAAAAGCAGCACTACTGAGAAGGGATTCCTCAGTGAAATTTTCCTGCCAACACACTACTTCAACCTTAACACTGCTAGCGCTGGTAGAGAGCAATATCAGAGCCTGGATAGATAAACTGGTAGATTAAACTGAAACCAGTGAGTTGAAGCTAATGGGAGTTGGAATCACTTTTTAACTGGCAGAGGCCTTCAGCAGTTTAAAGATTCAGCGGCAGAACTGATATTGATTCCTTAAAATGAATACCAGTAATAAAAAATAAAAAAAAAAAGTGTACAAGCAATCAGACAGGATAGGAAGCGGGGGTGGAGCAGATGGGGGACAGGGTGGAAAGAGACCATCTTGAGCAAGAACAAGCAGTTCTGAGGAAGGGGAATGCTAAATTATACATCTTCAGCTAGTCTGTGATGTCTGATAGATGCTTCCTGGGAGTTAGGTAACACAGTAATTGCTGTTGTTTTTTTTCATACCAAGCTGATTTTATTAAACCATTCAGCAAATTCTAATTTCAGCATAGCTTTTCCAATTAGTCAAAACCTTTCATGGGTATCTCTGCTAGTGAGTAGATTCTTCAACCTTTGCTCCTACTAAGCAATGTTTTTACCCCCTCAGATACTGCCTTATTCTCCTCAAGGTAAAGTGGGTAGAATCTGCTCTCAACATTTTGCCGTATACAAGTCATTTCCTTAGTCTTACGGTCAATGGAAAAAAAGATGACTCTTGTACATGATGCTTTCCATAGTCAATAGAAAAAATATATCTTAGTCTGAATTTTGATAGATGAAACAAACATTTTTGTTTATAACCAGGGCTTAAAAAATAAAATGTTTTGAGGAAAAGGGGTATAAGAAATGAGTACTTTTGCACTTTAACTAGTTTAGATGTGGCTGTTCCTAATATGCAGATTTTCATCTGAAAGACAAAACCCCCTCCTTGATAATTCTCAATATCACCCCCCACCCAAGTCCCCTATTTGTTAGATTGTGAAAACAATTTTTTTTAAAAAGAGATGTTTAAAAGAACATTTTCAAACAGCACTATTAAGAATGATAACAGCATGCTATTCAATCTTTTTGCAGGTAAATATTGCACTGAAGAATGATGACTTGTCTGGCACAAGAAGAATGTCTGATCTATTGTATATTTTAACAATTCCTAGTTTATTTGAGCAATGAACATTAATTTCCTTATAGCACATTTATAATGCACAGTACTGTGGAAATGGCATTTTATGATAGTTCATTTTAGATTAGGTGTAAGAACGAAGTTCTTCACTGTGAGGGTGATGAGGCCCTGGTCCAGGTTGCCCAGAGAAGCCATGGCTGCCCCCTCCCTGGAAGTGTTCAAGGCCAGGTTGGACGGAGCTCTGAGCAACCTGGTCTTCTGGAAGGTGTTCCTGCTCATGGCAGGGGGTTGGAACTGGATGATCTATAAGGTCCTTTGTGACCCAAACTATTCTATGATTCTGTGATAATCAGCTGCCACTTGATAGTCTCATCTTTCAGTTTGTTGGCCCTTCCCTTACTTACTTTGCCCTAGTCAACTCCAGCTTCAAAAACATAATTATTAATTTCTTCCTGAACCTTCTAGGGTGCTTAACACTATAGAAACCAAGTACCTCACAAATATTATTTGTTACCCTTGCTGGGAGGCAACAATATGTCCATTCAACAAATGGGTAGCTGTAGCACAAAAGGGTTTAAAATTAAATATATATACTAACTAAGAATGTCCAGCCTGAAACAACTGGAATGTTATTTTTTTTCAGGGTATGTATCCCTATACCATGTTTTCTGCAAGCACAGTACTCAATGACTTTGGCTGCTACCGCAGGAACTCAGACTCCTGCCAGTCATCACCTGGGGTGTGAAGGTGGGAGACTGGGAGAAGAGGAACACTCAGTTAATGACCATGTGTGGAAAGTTTGGTTTAAGTGACTTGCTAGGTATCACACAAGTTGAAGGCAGAGGCTGAAAGATAATTAACTCCCTAGAGCAGCATGCAGCTACCTCATCATAAGGTTATCTCATCTTTCTGCAATCCTTTGGCTGGCTCAGGACAGTTTCTGACAGAAAATGAGGATGAACTCTGACAGACAGCCTCTTCTACTATGCAGCCACGATATATCCCCAGACGTCCATCATGTATGTGGAATAAGACAGGATCTTGTGTAAAAATATTGTCCATGCTTAAGTAATCAAAGATTGTGTCACAGCATAGACAACCAGGGGACAGAACTTGTGCTGTGCTGGTAGCAAATAGTCAGACTTCTTAACTTTGAGTTTTGCCTATATTTTGCGATGTTAAGGATGTGCTGTTAGTTATGTGTTGGATGCATACATCTGTGTATTGTAATTTCCTCGTTGGCAGTCACTAATCATACAGGTTTTCCCTGAGAAGCATTGCTCAGCTGGCAGGACTTGATTTTCTTCCATCATCCTATTTACTTTCTTTGAACAATATTTGATTTGAGAAGTTGACGGTGTGGACACCTATGAGCAAATCATCCTAAACAGCCTTCATAACCCAAAGTGAGAAATAGGCATTTCTGAGGACTCAGTTAATCTCACATATTTCATTATTATATGTTAGGACATAATGAACTAGAGCTCAGCTGTACCTAGCAGTGTCATCTTTGACTGCAAGATTTACACATCCACATTAGGCCAGACAAATGTGTGTGATTTCCAGTCTTTGAAAAAATAAATCTGAAAACACAGCAATCCTGTGTGCCCTGCATCCACATTCTTCAAATGGAGATTGTGTTCGTATTTAGATAAACCAAGTAATTACAGGCACATCAACCTGACACTGGGTGTAAAGAAAATATTGCTTGACACAGGATAGAGCTGATAAAAACCAAAAGGAAGGCACTATAATTCACGTTTTCTTCTGAAAGTAGATCCTATCAAGCTAGTTTAATATCTTCTTCCATGAAATTGTACATTTGGTTGATTTTAAAAGTTTATGGTGTCAGTTTTGCGTGCTGAGATTTCCACAACGCATTTTTCATGGGATCACACACCATTTGGGTTAAAAAGAGTAAATTAGAACAATCTTTAACTCACAGGAAGAATATTTAACTTGTTGAAAAAACAGCTAGCCAATAGCCTACCTCTGTACTGAAATGCAACTGTACATGAAGGATCTTCACTGCAAGGATGTGCCCTCATAGAAAGATGCTCTTGTTTCTATTACCCTTAATTCTTTCCTCAGAGCCAATGTGAGCATCTCTACAAAAACTGTGCTGGGCTATGTAAACCTACCCTAGAAGCCATTTGAGTCAATGACACTAAAGGCAAATTGCAGAGCTCCATTTGCATGGTGAAGGGAACACGGCTCACACAGAGGAGCGGTCCTGAGATACCTGTTGGTCACAGGAAAAGCAGGACCAAGGGTGGTGTGTTTGGCTCCGGATGGTGGAGAGAAAACCCACTCTCCAGGGAGACTGACACTCTTTGTGTTTACCGAGAGGAAAACAATGCATATTTTTCCTATCTTCATCCAGGATAGAATTGGTCCAGGTGATTTTTTTCTTTTCACCTGGTTCCTAAACACACAATGTAGAAAATGTCAATCCTAAAGGCTTTTTTTTTGGCAAAATGGCCATCATCCAAAAAGTGGGGTATTTTAAAGGCATATATTGGGTAACTGTTCCAGTATGCAGACTGTGTTGAATCCTTCTATAACAGTGGAGTGAGGAGTGCAGTAAACTATCACGTTTGTTAAAATCCTACCAGGTAAAGACTTATTAAATCTTAAAGAGATTAACTTCTAATGTCAGTGTGGCTATTCTGGCCTATATCACATGAGGATCTGCTTTGTGGAAAAGTCTCCAATTCTCTTCAAAACAGAACTGGTTGGAAATACATTGTTAAATTTCTCTTCCACAGAAAAAAAATTGGTTTTTTTTTTTTAGAGAGAGCTTTATTTGATTTAAAATTTGACAGCAGGAAGATCGGTTGCTTAATGTAATCCCTCAATGGCCCAGTATAGATTTTTTTTTACAGGGAGTGGAAATAGATTTTGTATTTTAGGAAGTTAAAGTTATTGGATTTTTTTTGCCTGAATTAAATGCTCAGAAAATATTTATGAAATAATATAATAAATATTTTTCCCCTCAAAGTAAATACTGACATTTTCCTAGCCAGGTCTGTTTCAAAAGGATGCAATTCAAAGCAACTAATATTTTTTAAATGTTTGTTTTTTCTTATATTTATTTTAAGTTGGAACTGACAGGAGAGAGGGAGAATTTTGCTTAAGGATACAGTATCAAAATAGAGAGATTTACTCTCAGTTATAGTAGTCCACTTCCTACTAGGAAAATACGGAGCGCAAAAGTCTTTCAAGCCATGGATAAATCCTATAAACTAACACCTTCACCAGTAGTTCTCAGAATCTTTTGGCTAAATTATTCCTCCTTTCTACAGCAGAGATGTTTATATTGCATGTAATATGAATACTATGTTCTTTCTTGTCCTCCTCCAGAAAACTTAATATCCAGGCTCTACCCAGTATGGACCAGTGGTTTTCAGACACAGACCAGAAATGCCAGTGGCTGTTTCTTTCATGGAGTGTCACAAGTCCTCTCTCTCTCTCTCCTGGAAACACAAAGAATGGCAAGAGGCTCCTCAATTTGCTCTGAAATATTACAAAATACAGAAACCTGATTGTTTCCAGACTTCATATTCTCTACCTATCTGTATGTTTCCCCTGCTTGACATTTAACTCTGTTGATGTCAAGGTGCTCTGTGTTTCATGAGATATTTTTAAATTTTCCAACTTGAACGTGGACACGTACTCATAAGTAAAATGATTTGCTGATTTCCTTATTAGTGCTATGAGCCAAGAGAGTGCTGTGCCTTGTACTTGTGGTATGTTTGTGGGAGTAGGTTTAAACTCCTGCAGAAAGACCACTTTGAATAAAAATAGAAATCTTGGTGAAGTCACAGTGCAACAAGAAAAAGAGGACAGCTGTAGTCAACATTAAACCATCAGCCACCAATTACTGATGAAATGTTCTCCTTGTACTTGAGTCCTGTGTCCAGGTCTGGTGCCCTCCACACAGGAAAGACAAGGAGGAGAGATCAGAGGGCTGGAAAACCTCTCCTATGAGGAAAGGCTGTGACACTGGGGGCTGTTCATCCTGGAGAAGAGAAGGATCCAGGGAGACCTTCTAGCAGCCTTCCAGTACCTGAAGGGACCTACCAGAAAGCTGAAGAGGGATTTTTGACAAGGGCATGGAGTGACAGAACAATGGGTAAAGACTTTAAACCGAAAGTGGGGACATATAATGTAGACAAAGAAGAAATTCTTTACCATGAGGGTGTTGACGCCCTGGCACAAGTTGCCCAGAGAAGCTGTTGTTGCCCCCTCACTGGAAGTGTTCAAGGCCAGGTTGGATGGGGCTTTGAGCACCCTGGTCTAGTGAAAGAGGTCCCTACCCATGACAGGGTGTTGGAACTGGATGACCTTTAAGGTCCCTTCCAACCCAAATCATTCTATGATCTCACTATTTAGATTTCTTAGTGAGTTTTCATCAAGTTAATAGCGTTTCCTGCAATTTGAATACCTCAGAAGTTCACCAGAAACTTTAGGTTTTTTGAGGTTGAGGTCTTTTTTTAGCTTATTTGAACTCACTGACTCAAATAGCCTGCTGCTAAAACCAATCTGTCCAAATATGGGACCATATTCTGCTTCTACTTGCATCGAGAGAAGTCTCACAAAGTTGTATAGATATAGAAGTTTACAAATTGTAAAAAAAAAAAATATACACAGAACTGTACAGATTAATCCGGGTCTGCTGCTTCATTAGTCTGGTTAAATACCAGTAGTCAGCCCTTTACCCTGGAGATGGCCTAAACAGCAGGGCTGTCATTTCTCAAGTTGTTTTGCATACGGAGAATTCGGAAGGCATAAGACTCATGGAGTTGGTGATTTCTTTGAAGAGAGCTTCCAGAAAACATGGCAGGGCAAGCATTTTGAACATGCTCTGCATGCCAGGGATCCCTGTCATGGTGTAAACCAGTCCTTCAGCTACTCCTACCCAACAGCTTCCCACCTCCTTACTCTGGTACTTCTTTGGCTTCTTGCATAATATGAGTTGGTCACCAGGTTACTTAAACTTATAGCACAGTTCTCTGCCCAGAAAGAGTAAGCAGCCAAGCTCCAGTGGCCAAGCATTCCGAGAGCTGCTTGTGAAAGATGTTAAAGGAAAACCTCGGCTGACATCTTTATTTTTATACATAAAAACCCACATTAAAACTGTGACAGGATTCCAAAATGGTAGTAAGCTGCTATTGATTGATATTAAATTGGTTACAGAAAGAAACATTCCCTTTCTTTAAAATAAAACCAAACCAAAAAACACACTGCTTGTGGAAAAGATGTCCTTGCAAATTTAAATACATGTCAAATCACTAGATGTATAAGATCTTTATTCAGTATCATCGTATTATAAGCTAAGTTAATTTGTGACTGAAGGGTTATTGTGAAAAAACAATTATAGGCAATTTATGCTAAAGAGAGTTTATTTTGAATTTTCTTCTGTTTAATTTGTATACATAAGGGATATAATATCACTTTAATGTTACTGCACAAGACAAGAATCCACAGTTATGAAGCATTTATATTACAAAATAATACGTGGTTTCGTAACAGAACTTCAGGCAAAGATAATTAGAATAAAGGATGTTTGTGACAATTTCAAATACGATTATATTAATCTCCTGATAAAATTCTTCACAAGGGGCTGCAGCATTGGAGATATGACTCATTGTTTTTGTATTAGCCATTCTTTACTGGCACCTAATCTGCCAATGTATGGATTTTAATATAGAATTAATTGTGGATGGCAGATTTACATAGCATATTTCTGAAGTTCCTATTAATTTTGTCATTTTTTTACTTTGATATATATGTACGACTTCAGAAGTGGGCCTTTTGTAATTTCTCAATCACTTATTGTCAAATTTGAATTGGTTTCTGAAGCTTCCTCAGGCAGAGGGTTTCTGTGCTGAAGTGGCCTCTTAGATCATGCAGGTTAATGAGACAGACAGACAGAAGTGAGAACAAAAGCAAAGATGCTAAACCTTCACCAAGATTCATACTATTACTCACAGGTTGCTTCTGGTACCCAAATTACTCAGCCAGCTTTAACGTTCTGTGCACCATTCATGGATTTACTCTGAACACACAGACCAGGCAGCCCGAAAAACTTCAACACAAAACAAAAAGCAACCCAAACCACACCCATCTAGAATAAAAGTTCTGAGTATTTTGAAGAGCTCAGAGAAGTTTATCTCCACCCCTACTTTTCCATGATGGTCTGGTGTTCTTCGCCACCTCCACCACTAGTTCCTATGTCTGTCAGACTTCAGTTTACTTTTCAAGCAACCTGACACTTTAGGAAAACATTTAAAACTTCGCTGCACATCCAAATCCAACCTAACCCAAATAATTGTGTTAGACACCCCAATACTGTCTTTTAAGCCCAAGTTGCAGAAAACAACCTGACAGTTTATTGTTATCTGGCGTACAAGTTCATATACCACAGGCAGGAAGCTTTGTGAGTCTGACAAAGGCACTAGCCTAGAAACAGAGCCAATCCAGTATAACAATCAGCAATAACAAATATACCAGCACTTCAGGGTCTGTCTGTCCTTGTGAGGTATTAAAAGCCTAGAAAAAAAGATTTACAGGCAAAGCCATCTCTTGCTAACAGGGCCGAAGCTGAGTAGTCACCACCCGCAGTGAGTTGTGCCACACAAGGCACAATTTTGGTTCAGTAGGACACACACATCCCTGTCACATAAAACAGGGAAACTGCTCTCTCTCATCAAAGCCTGCTTAGAGCAATTGCACCTTGACAGATCATCAACCACGTGCAAAAAAATAAATCCAAACTCCAAAATACCCGACAGAGCGAAAGTGAGGGAAAACACAGTCATTTCAAGCTTGAAAAATCTGGGAAATGAAGGGTGTCCCAAAAGTGTGTGGAATTGCTGCAGAGAAAGTGTAGGCTCTTCTCTTCTGGCTTTATGCTGCTGACCCACAGCTGGGAGCCACTTAGGTATTTTCCTGGGGTGTCACAGCCAAGTTACTCTCAGGTACCCCAGCAGCAAACTGGACAAGGTGGTTTGGCAAAGAGGGTCTCAAGGGTCACTGCTGAGTGTGTTAGAACAGGGTAATACAGAGACAGCTATTAGCCCTTTGCTCAGTGTAATCGTCATGGAGTGTATAATCCAGCAGGAACATTTTGCTTCTGACATATAACACTTTGCGGATGGTCTGGGATAGCCCAAATTTAGACAATCATAATTCACATTGTGCAAGACAGACACAATGTCAAAAACAACGTAGAGAAAGTAGGCTAGAGCCTGGACCCATCTGAATGGTGCGAGATGAAGATCCAGGAGAATTTGCTGTGGCATCAAAACCTTCCTGCTGTAGAGGCACTTGGTCCAAGATTTCTCTTGCAGAAATGTGTGATAAATGATAAAGATGTTTGACAACAACCTTCCCGCATCCTGGGCTACAGAAAAAGCTTCCTGATGCTAGCACAGGGGGGTATTATACCCACCCAATTAGGTTAATGTAAATAATGTTGCTTCCTCCTGAACACAAAATGCTGAGGGAGAAGGGAAAAAAAATGCAAAGTGGCTGTACATGAGACACAATGCCAGAGAGTTTTAAACCCATAAAATCATCAGTAATCAAGTACTTATTTAAGCAAGAACAGAGCTTTGGTAACTTGACTGCAAAACTAAAATCCTGTGGCTTTGGAAGGAGTGAGAAGAATTTGAAAGCAAAAAATTGAAACCCAAAGTGCTCCACATGACTGAATTAATAATGTAGAAAAGACTTCCTGAATAAGAAACCAGTCCTGAAAGGAAACATAGAACTTCTCTGCAATCTAAAAGAGTTCATCTATAATAAATCAAATTTGCTTTTGAATGAGTTCTGTTAGCTCCTTTTTTCCTGTAGAAATGCTGTGAATACAGGTTACCTACCACGAATAACCTTGGTCATAGCACAAAAGATGCATTCTGCTTTGCGGCTCAACTATATCTAACAATCTGACTAGGAGCCTTTGAAGCCTCTACCATCTCCTTTGCAGCAAGTCCACATACCAAACAGATCAACGTGAAAATCTCCCTTGCCAAGAGCCCTACCTTCACCACATAGTCCCAGCCAGGAAGAACCTTTCGTTCAACTAAGCAGGCTTTTAACAGGAAAGCCTCAGGGGAAGCAATTAAATTTAATGGGAGGCGTAACTCCTAAATAAATGCATCTCTTAGTCAAGGCGTCAGGAAGCAAAGGCCAGCTTACCCTCTGCAGCATGCAAGATACTCTGAGGCATTCCTACATCAACTTCAGCAATTCCATTTCTCTTTTCAAGTTTAATTTATCTCCTTATTTCCTAACGAGCTGCACTAAAGCAATAAGCCTTGATGAGGAGGGCATTATCATGAGATGACTTAGTATGCCCAGCACATGATGCTCTACAGGTCAATTATAAGGTCAATTAACAAACCATATTCTTAGGCAGACATTTTTGGTAGTAAAGCGAGTATAAATTAACAGGCTTTGGAACTGCCCTAGTAATTTGCTTTTTCTTCAAGTCTGAAAAGCATTTGAGAAAGAGTTTAAGGAAAAAAACAGTCATTTAAGGAGTGATTTCTCCACATCTTCATTAAACTGAGGCAGTAGCTTCAGAAATGGAGACAAATGTCAGTCTTTTACAGTTATATTTGAGTCTGGAAGGAACTTTCTGCTTTATCGTTCTGTATCTGAAGGAAAGACCTTAAAAATCGTTGTGACTAGCTATACGCAGCTACGTGATATGGGAACGTGAGTCAGGCCATTTTTTCTCAATCTATCTAACCTATATTTTCACCTAGATTCAGCCTGGCCAATACAACTCCTAATGTAAGGAGTTGTGTTATCCATGAAGTCAGTTTACACGAATCATGTAGTTTCAGATCCAGATTTGACATTTTCCCATAATCCACAAATCAATATCTGGAAAATTTAAAATAGTTTGCCTTTGAAAGATAGTGACCACAGAGAGTAGCCCTTTAAGGAGGTGAATTCCAGGTGTTGTGTGTTTGTTTTATGGCCTTATGCTGGTAGATCTGCTATGTGGAAGAATCAAGAGACAACTAAATATGTATCAGGGTGGGTTTTTTTGTTTTATTTTGTTTTTCGGGGGGCTTTTTTTAGTGTTTTGTATTGATTTGTGCTTGACAGGAAAAAAATCTAAATTGATTTTTTTAAAGATTCTTAGAGATCACACTAGATAAATAAAAATTAGGTTAGGAAATTGATGGTGACAAAACAGGATGTAATAACAATGTGTGCCTGAAAATCCAACCCACGTCAGTGCAAAAAAAAATATTGTTATCACTGATGAAATATGTTTAACAGATTAACACAGATTACTGGTTTAGATGTGAGTATCTATGTGGGTGTAGACTTAGATTAATATATGACATTCAGTTTTGGTTTTTCTTACCATCAGCTGAGTTATAGGGTGTAAGTGAGAGTCTCCATTGTCCACTTCTCATTCAGGGGAGACAGCAGTCGTGGTGGTTTAGAACTTTTTTAGTCTAAGAACTTATCTAAAATCTTTGTAGACTTTTTAAAATTTTTTTTAACTTCTATTTTCTTCCTGAATATACAGTAAAACATATTTGCCCTGTCTGTGGATCACAGGCTGGGCAATGCTGTGCCTGCTAGAGCCCAGGTCTCTGCAGGGGCTGCAGACCTCTGCCTACCTGGTCTTAGCCAAGCATGGCCACAAGCCAGCTAGAGGAGTCAAAGCTGTTGATGTCTGTATTGAACAAGATTGGTCCAGCTCTAAACTCCTGCAGATGACTCGTGCAGCAGCGATGCTGATGCCTGTCCAAACACTGTTCCATGGACGAAAGGCTGGACGTGAGCCGGCAATGTGCGCTGGCAGCCCAGAGGGCCAACCGTATCCTGGGCTGCATCAAGAGAAAC
>Ga0065711_1003153_pt1 | contig 29915 bp, 23 predicted proteins | sample Hoacrofraction12_FD_59098 | JGI IMG/M metagenome (GOLD analysis project Ga0065711, IMG submission 59098) | Hoatzin crop microbial communities from Cojedes, Venezuela - Epithelial fraction 12 v2 (version 2) | ecosystem: Host-associated > Birds > Digestive system > Esophagus > Crop | place...
GTGTTGGTGCGTGAGGATACCAAAGATCCAGGGCTCAAATGTCCAAGTGTTGGTGCATGAGGATACCAAAGATCTAGGGCTCATATGTCCAAGTGTTGGTGCATGAGGATACCAGAGATCCAGGGCTCATATGTCCAAGTGTTGGTGCGTGAGGATACCATAGATTGGGGGCTCAAATGTCCAAGTGTTTGTGCATGAGGATACCAAAGATCCAGAGCTCATATGTCCAAGTGTTGGTGCATGAGGATACCAAAGATCCAGGGCTGAAATGTCCAAGTGTTGGTGCATGAGGATACCAAAGATCCAGGGCTCAAATGTCCAAGTGTTGGTGCATGAGGATACCAAAGATCCAGGGCTCAAATGTCCAAGTGTTGGTGCATGAGGATACCAAAGATCCAGGGCTCATATGTCCAAGTGCTGGTGCGTGAGGATACCAAAGATCCAGGGCTCATATGTCCAAGTGTTGGTGCGTGAGGATACCAAAGATCCAGGGCTCAAATGTCCAAGTGTTGGTGCATGAGGATACCAAAGATCTAGGGCTCATATGTCCAAGTGTTGGTGCATGAGGATACCANAGATCCAGGGCTCAAATGTCCAAGTGTTGGTGCATGAGGATACCAAAGATCCAGGGCTCAAATGTCCAAGTGTTGGTGCGTGAGGATACCAAAGATCCAGGGCTCATATGTCCAAGTGTTGGTGCATGAGGATACCAAAGATCCGGGGCTAGCTGCTGGACAGGCTGAGTGTCTAAGGCCAGCTACGGGAGCAGTCCACACCGTGGTGAAGTTACATGATTCCCACGAACAGACCTTCATCCTGATCAGCCTGAGAGGGACGCAGGATGAAGGTCTGTTAGTGCCATCTGTGTTTGCGTGAGTGTTTCTGCCGGCGTTGATTTGTGTGGCTGGCCGTGTGTAGTTGTGATGTGTGTGTGTTTGGGTGCCTGCTGGGCATACACACGCAGCCGTGTGTATCTAGAGACAGGTGAATCTAGAGACAGGGAGCTGCAGCATCCTCACCAGGATCTGCCAGCATCAGGTAGCTGCTGGGCTACCTGATTTCTCAAGTCTCAAGAGGTACCTAGGTAAACACCTACATAGGTCTTATTTTTAATTTTGCACTGTGATTTAAAGTACATTAACATATTTTCATTTCTTGTAACAAGTTCAGAAGATGGTTTGAGTTGATGTTTCTTTTATGGTTGAAGTCATGGAAATTCTGAGACGTGGCTATAAATGTATTCATATATATCCTAGGTACATAGGGCATAAAATATCTAAATATGCTCGTCTAGCTTTGCGTAATAGCCTGGTAGGATGCAGCAGTGTTCAGTGGTCTGGTCTCACAGATATTAGCGCTGCAATTTTTCAAAACAATTGCCTTATTTGTCCTCAGGTGTAGCTTTCGTGTGTTCCCGGATACCAAATTCATGAAGCCCGTGTAGCAGACAATCATTCCCACTCAGAAGAAAGTAAGCCTGTTCCAGCACTGATCAAATGATCTAGCTCACACAAGAGTTCCCTCTCTCAGCTGTGTTATGCTGGTTTTGTGAAATCTCATTCTCAATATCAGCTCTGAGATCTTTCTTCTACCGATAAAGAACTTGTGTATTTCTGAGTCAACACTTTCGATTCAGCATTTCCAGTCACGGACATACATATCTCTGACGCGTGAGTTCCAGTGCCCTTTCTGTGCAGTTCTGCCAATGCAAAAATAGAGAACTGTGGGGAGTACAGCCCCTAAGGATCACTGTAGACACTGATTCATTCCACTAGATGGTATTCTTTCACTGAAATAAGAAAGAATAATTTCAGTAGCACAGATCTTCGGTTGTTTGATTTTGGCATTGGTCTCTGGGACCTCATTTCAGAGCTGTAGATGGCAAAGATGACTGCTGTGATGGTTCCCATGGTGCATCCAAAATACCATGGTAGGACAGTGATCAGTGTTCTTAACACAGGTTAAAAGATTGTGTCAAAACCAGTGATATCACTCTGAATTCTGGAAGTTGGGTTTATACTTAGAGCAGGTACTGCCGGGGCAGCTAAGGCAAAAGAAGCTGTTATATGTTTGCTTCAGGAGCAAAGCAAGTTTCCTTCAGTTTTGGTGTGTGCTAAGGCTACAACAGGCTCCCATATAAAGCTGTTCCCAAAACAAGATTGTGAATGCTGGTGGAGGAAGAAAACAATTAAAGTCCGAGCATATGTATTGTATTTGCTCTTTTACCAGAAAGAAAATTTCCAGCAGTCACGAATAAAAAAAACAACCAAAAAACCCACCACTTAGTTACAGTAAACATTTTCTGTTGTATTCTGGAAACAAAATACCAAAAGGTAAAATACAACGTACAAGGGCAAATAAAAAGTCAATTGTCATATATGACAATACCTTGTCTGACAGAATAAGAAAACTTCCGAGCCACTTTGAAACTTTCTGTGTTTGCTTGAAATTTCTGGCAGGAAGGAGCTTGGTTTTCAACACAGATTTAGCTGTTACGGAGATCTCTGCTATTGGTTTGAGAGAACCATGTGAAACGGACCTATATAAGTCCTTCATAGGGGCATGCTCGCTGACTACTGAGGCAGAAGTGAGGATGTGGACAGCTTGGTGTGTGGTCATGTACTTCTTTGGAGCAAGTAAGACATCAGTAGAACCACGATACCTGCTCTGCTCTGGGACAAAGTAGTTTCCTTGTGTTACTGGTTTGTTGTTGCTGTTGTTTTGCTTTGTCTTATAGGAGCTAAAATCACCCAAACCTCAAGCCTTGTACTGAAAGAAGATGAGAAAGCTACTCTGACATGCAGTCAAAATGATAGTCACAACTATATGTGCTGGTATCTGCAGCAGCCAGGGAAAGGGCTGCAATTACTCTATCATTCCGTTGGTCCAAATCAGCTGCAAGAGGGTGACATTCACACTGGGTACAAAGCTGACCAGTTAAACCTCGCAGACTTCTCTTTGGATATTTCACCCGTGAAGATGAACCATTCAGCTGTCTATTTCTGTGGCAGCAGTTTGGACACAACACTTCAAAGTCACTGGCTTTCTTTACATAAAATTCTCTCCTTTCCAGCACCTTCCCTCAGAAGCTCTCAGCACAGAAAAGGCGCATGTAGGCCTATTGACAAACCAGACTTTGTTGAGGAGTTGGAACAAGAGAAGCAGAATAGGTCTTTGAAGTGCAGGTTAATTGCTCAGCTCCTCTTTCCTGGTCAGCTGTTTATTCTCTATCTCATAAGAACAATCAATAAAGATTGTTAATCAAATGCAGACATGAAAGAAAGTTAAAACTGCAATCTACACAGCCACAATTTATTCTCCCCTAAGCCGTTTTCTTACCTGACACAGAACAGTTACTTGAAGTTACACGTCTAAGCCTGAAATACTTTAGTCATAGTGACTTGTATGTGCACTCTCATTCCTCTCTGAATATTATCAAGCAGTGAAAGCCACAATGCTTTTCATTGTGCTTGGAAAGGTTACCCTAATCACAAGAAATACATAGAACTAAGATGGTCAACAGTAATGAGAAGGAGCCTGACCAAAAGACTCTATAAGAATAGAAGCTAAACAGAACCAATATGCCACAGATTGCATTGAACTGACAAAAGAGCAGCCATCACCATGGTCTGCAAGTGCAGAGGCACAGTCCTGAAAAGTTACAAGTGCATGGAGGATATGAAGAAGAAAGGGAGAGAGTACAAAGTAGTATGCAACTTAGAATGAATTCACATTCAAGAAAAATAACATGTAGATTTCTGTTTATTCAGAAATTGTTCTGACTGTCCCCTTTACTTCTGGCTACGTAGTGAAGCACATGCCACTACGTGGGTCACATCTACCTGTTTATGCCTCATACTGATACCTCTTTCACAGCCTAAGAAGCAGCAACACATTCTATATTAATCTGGTTTATTCTTTCTCTCTGTGGATGAATTCTGAGGGGGTTTTTTCTCCCAGACAACTTTGTGGTGTTCCTCATTCAAAGTCTTCTAGTTCTCTCTGACTTTGTGTTAAGCCCTAGTATGAACAGTGATCCAGAGACCATCCATATTTTGAAGAAAAAAGTGCAGAGGGAAGAAGAAGCAGGATGTGAAAGTGATTTTATTTACTCTGTAACCTCTCCCTGATGGAATATTTCAGACTTGGTATGAAGAGTCTTGTATCTCACACACAAAGACCTACCAGTGTCTTTCCAGCACCATCGTTCTCCCAGATAGTGTCACTGATGCAACAGAATTAGTCATAGCATGAAGTATTCTTTGGTGTAAGCATTCCATGATGATAATATAACAAATTGTCCTAAACTGTCCTACAGCAAGAAAGCACTAAGCAAATTCCTTGTGATGTGTAAAAGTCATCTGCATTATTTGCTAGTTCTGAAATAAGTAAGAATAACAATCTGTTTCCAGACAGAGGGTTTTGGAAAAGTTTAAAGAAAGAATGTAGAATGGGGCCATTCCATAATTACAGGCACAGCATCCATATTCTGCGATTTTTCTTATCCCAATCTGAATTATGTCAAATTATATTGTAAATGCTGTAGGGCAAAGGAATATCTGTATTACCGCATATGCAGGATAAGCATACCGAATTTATAGGGAAAATTTGAATTTGTGGTTATTATGCAGCATTTCTTCATTGGGAAAGGAGTTATTGGATTACAGGCACATCTCCTGGAGAAAAGGTGAAAGAACCTTTATCTGAATCATTTAGATCTCAACTGACTGGCTAGGGAGCAGCTTTGCCGAAAAGCAACTGAACATGCGTAAGCAGCAAGCCCTTTAAGCAATGAAGTCTAATGACATTTTTGGTTGCATTAAGAACGCAGTCAGCATGTTGAAGCACTTGTGAGGCTATATTTGGAATACGATCTCTACTGTCCATACACCCCTGCCCCCCCTGCCCTAGCCCTGGTACAGCTGAGACATCAACAAGTTGTAGAGAGTCTAGGAGAGAGTCACCAAAACGATCAGTGGACTGGAGCAGAAGCATAAGAGGAGAGGCTGAGGGAGTTGATTTTGTTCATCTTGAAGAGGAACAGGCTAAAGGATGGCTATTTGCATGACTCCAATTGCCTAAACAGAGTTGGAGTCTTAGAGGGGCAAGGAGGAAGCTGGTGGGAACAAGCTGCAGCAAGATGGACTCTGGTTAGACGTAATGAAAACATGTTTCCTCTTGAGGGTCCTTCAGCACTGCAACAGATTTCTCAGAGAGCTTGTCAAATCTCTGCCCTTGAGGATACTCAGAAATCACCCAGACAAAGCACTGAGCAACATGATCTAGCTTTGGAGTCAGCCCTGTTTTGAAGAAGAATTTGTATTGAGAGATCTCCAGCAGTTCCCTCCCATCACAATTTTTCTACAAGTATATGATTTTTATCTTCTTGTTTTGCTGTTTTGAGATACCAAGAAACAGCGTGGGGTTTTTTTTATTTGTAAAAGCAGGTCAGCAACTCCTCGAAACCCACAAGTCTTTTGTTTTTTGTGTGTTGCACAACAGAAACAGCAGCTGCACATGCAAAACCCATCTGCAGACTGCAGTAGCAAGAAGATTGTGTGATAGCATGAGATAAAAAACCCACCAGCTTTCATAAGGCCCGTATGTGTCACTATTTCTGTCCAACTGTAATAGGGCAGAGAGCTGCACCCTGTGCCTCATCCTGGGAGGCTGGGGTAGTGTTGTGGTAAGAGAGGCTGATGTGTTATCGAAATGTTTTTTAAGTAAATGTCAAACCGCATCCTGTTTTGCCTAAAATTCAACTGCTGTTCCCTTAAACAGATATTTTCAAGCATGTTCTGACATGTCATCTGCTCTAATTCTGAGGTACTGTTTTCTACTGAGGCCTTCAGAGATATTTCCCCCTTCTGTCGAAGACCCTGCCTATGCTAGACAGAAGCTCCCTTCAGGGTCTCCACTCCATGCCTCCTACTTCTTCTGCATTGCTATTGCATTCCCAGATGTTCTGCTTCCAAAGCTCCACAAGCACTCCTCTATTTTGACCTGTGTTATACCTACCTCTACTTAGGATACATTTATACATTGAAGTTATGACTGTTCTCCATTTATTCCCGAGTGAGCCACCTCTGAATTACCAATTGTTTAACATGTGCCTTAAGGCAATAGCTTAATGAGAGGCAAAGTGGATGAAAGATCTCCAGAAACACTCTCCAGGATCAGTAATCCCTTGGTTTTACAATTTATGCTGCGCAGAAATAGTGCCCACAAGCACAGGTTTGAAGAACCAGTCCCTGGTTCCCCTTTCCTCTTCCCCCACAGAATAGATTCTCTTCCCTTTTTCGGAGTTTTTCTTTCCTTGTTAGCTTTTCTTGGTCTTTCTTACTTTTCTTATTTTGTTGTTCTTCCTAATTTTCCTTTTTACTCTTTTCTTTAAAAAGACCACACATTTTGATAATAGTTCATTCATTGTCTTGTACAATGTCTCCCTGGAGTTCTTACCCTCTTTTTTGTCTAAAACTCTCCTCTTCATTCTCACTAGCTAGCTCTCTTGAAAAAGATAAGACACACAATATAATTGCAGAGAAGTGGGTTTATGCAAATATTAACTTTCAGACTTCATTTTCTCCAAAGTGGTCTCCTTGTAATGTTAGAATGAGTTAGGATAAATGTGCACACACTAGAACTCTGTTTCTCTCCTTGGACTTAAGCATTAGCCCCTTCTCAAACATCCCGTACAAAACGCTCTTGGAAATGAGCACGATGTGCACAAACTTCCCAGCTGTAGCATTTCTCTGATAGTCTTCTGAAAAATAAGGGAGAAAGCAATAAATAAAAAACGACAGAGAAAACAAACATTTCTTTAGAAAACTTTACAAGACAAGGGCTTTTTTTTTCATTTTGCTGAATAGAAGGACTTGTTCAGTGCTCATTTGCACAAGTTATAACTTGGCTGCCCTTAGCTGAAGTATGATGTTAACTAGTAATTGTATTGGACTTTTCACATTCACGTTGATATGACTGATTAGGAATCGGTCTGAAGAATGAGAAGTTGGGGGCATGAAATGAAACTGGATTTGGTCTTTCTCATGGGAGCATAATTTATTCTAATTCTGCAGTGTATTTAAGGAGGTAGGGTACTGTAGTATGTGGAGTCAGTGACTTAGCAAAGTGTTCTAACTGCTTGCTAGAGTATCAACTTGTGTCTTTATGCTGCAGGTAGGTCTGCTGCTCTAAGTGACATTTTTATACTGCAGTATGGAGTTCTAGCACCCAGTCTCATGGAAGATTTCATGAGAGTATACCCAGAAAAGCCACTCCTGAAAGATTCCCCACCTCTGAAAGAGCTGTACTAGCCCCTGGAGATGCTGTATGTTACATCACTTAGGTAACGTCTACAGCATTGAAATACCAGGACCACAGGGAATACCTTGTACATCCATCCCTTGCAGTCCTTCAGTCTCATTACTTCTCTTTCTTTCAAGCTTAGCAAAAATTATTTTCATTTAATCTGTTTGACTTTAAGCATTGTCTTCCCCATGAACCTACAAATACTGCTTTTAGGTGTGGGGTTCAACAAAACCCTGTTAACAGTCCCAGACAAGGACTTTCGTTTTTTTTAGGCCACTTGCCATCATATATCCTACCAGCAGACTGAAGTGTAATCACACAGTCTGACATTTGCCCTCATCCCTTAGCTAATTCTGCAGAATTCTGAATCACCTAATTGGAAATCCCGTACCTATGGACCCTCCTTCCTATCATTCATACAATGATCGGGTGCTTAAGCCACAAAATCTGTTTTCTCCTCTCCCATAAATAATGTTCTGCCTGCTTCAAGTAATGAGGGAGCCAAGGTAAAGTTTTTCTTATATCCAGCAGAAAGGATTCCTACTATATGTATTTTGTGGGAGATGTTGCTTCCGAGATGCAAATGCTGGCTCCCACAGGAAGGTCAGTACCTCTGGCATGTGCTAACAAAAACGCTTCTCGAGGAGGGTGAAAGAGAAATGACAGATGCTCTCAGTTTTGCTGCCAGCCTCTACTTCTCGCTCAGTGTTGTCACGGAGGGCTGCTGTCTGAAGCTGAGGGGGACACCATAAGAAAACAGTCTATACCTGTTGTAATAGTGTGAAGGTTTGGAAGCACCAGGGACACAGAAGCCTCGATCAGCTCCTCTCTTCCCTCACTCCTCTCCCCATCTTCTGTGATCCAGGAAGCTTTGAACACAGGATTTCACCAACTGCGAGGAGTGGGGAGCTGTTTATTTTCTGTTCTCAGGACCCTGGCTTGTGCCAACAGATTATTGTCTCCTATTCCATGTCACACTTGGCAAAGAACTTGCTCACCAACCTTTTTTGCTTACTTCACTTCAGATTATATCCATTTGTTTCAAATGCTGTTTCTCAATTTTTTTAGTCTTTTGCTTGTATTTTAAAACAGCAGTCCCTTGCCATCAATCCTCCTCCTCCTGATAAAATATATAATTAAAGCTCAAATTTATCCCTTAATCTATCTTTCAATTCCTGAATGAAGTGTTAGTACCTTGATCTTCAAGTTTTCTCTGGTTTATGAGTTTTACTTCAAGGACCAAACATCATCTTCTTTCTTCTAATGGCTCCCCCACTCATACCCCGTCTGTGTTTCTCTTTTGATTTCTTCCCTTCTCCTGTATCTTTGTCTATTTTCTTGAATCTTTCAAAAGCAAAAAATGACCTAGAAGGTGTTTTGCAATGATCAGGGCAAATGTGGCAAAAATTATTTGTGAAAATAATAACTGCAACGGTAAGACTGATCACCTCTCTCACTGATACACAGAGTAATTTAAACATGACTTGACTAAAATAGAAAATATAGGTATAAAAAGAAATAATTTAAAGACAAAATTATTCTGGGTTTCCTTTGTTTTATTTTAAACATGCTTTGTAAACAACATTTTCTTAATTGTAGCAGTTAGCTTAGCCCCTCTTCCAAACTGAAGTGTCTCTGTGTAAACACAGCTAAAAATTATTGCTAAAATTGCTGAAGTCGTGCAGACAGAAGTCCAAATGGCTAAGATTGTTACTCTGTGTTGTCTGAGTTTGTGTAAAGGAGAAATCAACTCAGATTTCCTCCCTTAGTGGGGAAGCAAAAGCTAAGATTTATGTCAATTATTGAGGGACATTACGTTGTTTAATTGAGGATATAAAAAATTGCTCCTTTTGGTCACATCTTGTGAATTTGAGATCCGTGAAGGCATTGCTGTAAAAAGCAGTCTCTCAGAAAATAGTTCTTTTTATTTGAGACAGCTGTGAGGCTGCATAAGTAATAGTTGTAATCTCTTGCTCAATGTGATATTTTCTGCTGTTCTGAAGTGTTTTGAGGAGGTTGAGGATGTGACAAGCACAGAGTAGGAAAAACGACTCCATTTTATGGCATTATATCCATCTGCCCTCTAGCACGACGATATGCTTTTTTTTCTGATAAAGGCTTTAAAAAAGATATGCCAGGTTCCCCCCAAATCTATCATCAGATCCTTTTCGAACAAAAAAAATGCTGACAGGTGACTTTTAATATATTCATTAATTTTTTTTCACAACGAGCCTGGTGCTGTGACCAGACTAATCCTGAGTAAGAACACAGTGAGTGAACAAGCAGCTACCGTGCCCCTCCTGAAAGGGTGTCACATCTCATCTGGCTACTGTTCTCTTCCCTACCACCCTTGAATTCTTCATGTATTTTGGCTAGAAATCAGCCTGGTTTTTTATTAGAACAGGTGTGAGGATTTGCTTAGATGACAGATACAAGAAATGGAAGAGCGCTTCTCTTTTCACCAGTCACCCAGGCAAATGTAATGGAATATGTTCTAAAGCTTTGCCCCTTCCTGATTTTGCTGCACTTATTTTAAACAGGAATGTAAAATTGTTAGTATAGCTGAGTTGGTCATACTGAAAGGTTCTCCTAGACTAACACGATCTGAAGAGAGAATGCCAAGCAAAGACTAATGAAGTCGTTACTTTCCTAAAATACTCTTTTATCTCCAATGTTTTTAAGTTCGGGGATCACAGTAAAATTGAAGAATCATTTGTAGTTTTTTTCCTTCTTTCCTGATCTCACACTGAATCCAGATAATTTAGTTTATAAATGTGCTTAGTAATAAAGACTTCTTTTCCTCCTTTATATCAGTAGCCATGGATTTAATAATTACTCTAAGCTGCCTTTTGCCAAGATAATAAATCTTTTTAACCCTGTTTCCTAAATCAACCCTTTAGCACATTTTGTTGGTTGTGTCAGCATTTTATTCTCTAATGAATTAATATTCGCCAGCAAGAAACAAAAATACCTAAGGAAACTTACCAAGCACTGTCAGCTGGGTGCCCTGTCCAAAGCACAGTTTGCATAGTATTTTGAAGAAGTACCAGAACTGTCTGCCACTAGAAGCTCTCAGCTGCACATCAAGCCTGTATGATATCATGCAGTATATTACCTTTCGTGAAGGCACAAGCAGAGGGGACCTTCAACCTCTCCTCTGTGTTAGAAAATACTGTGCTTTTGCATAACAATATGCTGCAACAGATAGAATATTACTACAAGAGGTGCTGTACGTCGTGAATTCAGCCTATCTTGGAAGTAGCTCTTTACATCTCTATCTGTGTCCTGTTCTCAGTTGTAGTTTCAGAATTCAATCTGAGACACCCTCTGTAAATAAAAACAGAAATGGGGAATCGCTCCCCTTTCTGCCATGACTAAGCTGCGCTGAAGAAGAATTGAGTTTCTGGAACTCACCCAACCTGCACCTATTTTTCCTAACTTCCCTCTTGCCCAGTTTTCATACAAAAGACTTCTTTTTGTCTTTAAAAAAACCCAAACATCCAGTGTCATGTATTTGTTAAAAGTGTAGGCTTCTTATCCTTACCAACTATTGTTACCTGGGTCCCAGGAACAACCTGCTGAATATGTATGACAACACTGCAGAGACTCTCTCAGAATATACCCCTCCCCATCACAAACATGGGAGTGAGCAATACGAACATCCCATGTGAAAAGTCCAGGAAGGACATGTGTCGTCCTGGGAGACAATTCCAGGGACCGACGCTCACAGGAGACATTGCAGGGATGCTGATAGTGCTAATAAGTAGGCCACAGAATCCACTTCCCCAAAAGAAGTGGTGTAAATGCTGCTTTACAGCAAACTGGAAACGACCCTGAACAACATCCTAAGGAGTATCTTATTGGGTATGTTGTCAAAAGGATAATATGGGAGTGGGAGGCTAGATCTAATAGATGTTCTTGTAGCCTCCTTCCTAGAAGTCACTTACCTGATGTGGTGCTTTCTCCTAGTGAGAAAAGTTTTTTTAAACATGTTGAATTTTTTTTTTATGATGATATTGTATTTATTTGTCCTCTTCCCTCGGCCAGACAGAACCTTCCGAGGCTGCATGTAGGAGAAGAAAAACATTGCCTGAAGCAATCTCATTGGCATGTGGCTGCACCACAAACCTGCTGACTTCTGTTCAGAGGCTGTCCTGCTTGAAAGTATCCTGTAACCATGGAAATCTATATAGAACAGTGATGGACCAGGCAAAATGTTTTTTCTACACACACAGTCTGCAACGGAGACTAGATTAGAAGCCCTCCCATGTGAAGACAAATGGGAATGCTGCCAGGATTTCATTACAAGACAAAAAGATTTTTTTACATGGATGACTTCTGGGTACCAACAGGAGAGGATTCCCTCTGTTTTGTCCACCTGTTCTTGCTGGGCATACTCCTCAGAAGTATGATCTCAGAGTAAGCTTTAGAGTTTATCCCTTCTCAGGGAGTTTTTTGTAAAGGTCTCCCAAAGGAATGCATCACTGCCTCACCAGTGTTCCCACAATGGCTGAGCTTGACACAAAACCAGTGCTTCCTTCAGCTCCACCACCAGTGGATGAGGACAAACTTTTAAAAGCAAGTTTGTGATTATACACACTGCACTCTAGAAGGGCTTCTATACCTCTGTATGCAGCGTTGTACTGTATTATTTGTCTCCTGTGACCCACTACCACTCACCAAGCCAATCTTGTATTTGTATCTGATGAGAAACAGGAAGGGGAGATGGCTGAGATAGACTGCAAACTGGAGATACACCGACACGGGTATGAGCACGTAGTACACACGCTAACTACTAGTAGGAGGCTAAACAGCACAGGTGCACTAACAAGGGAGAGTGCAGAGTTGTTGTCGTGGGGTGATATAGGTGTGAGGTAGTCACAAGAAGAAAAAAACACTCAATGACATAGAATCTAAAACGTATTTACAAAGTGGGCTGGGTATAGTGGGTGAATAACAATTTCTATTCTAATATTTCTTGTGTGTGCACACACACATGCTGTACAGTGAACACATTGAGCAAGGCCCCCACTGCAGCAGCGACCAGCACCCTGGACTCGGGTGAACAGGGCGTTCATGCCAATTGGTTGAGGTGTCTAAGTCCAGGCTAGTCACCTGGATTTTAATGTGGACCTCAGGCTCAGTCTTCTGCAATATTGGACATTCATTAATGTCTTTGTCTGGAGGAGCTCTTGTCTCAAATATTTCTCTGACCTAGATGGTTGGCAGAAGTCAACATTGGCCTTCCGAGTCATGGCACACCAGGCCGATCTCTTTGACTTTCTCCATATCTGAAGCCAATTAGCTTTTGTTACATGGGTGACTAATCACCTCCTAGCCTCTCACTGTGTATGTAAGAAGGATGTAAGATTTGGTGGGTGCAGTCCAGAACTCTTGGTAGGCCTCCTCGATAACAGTGACCTGTGCTTAGCACACCCTGGAATCACCTGATGAGCGAGAACAGGATAGATGTAGTCAAAGTCTCGTTCTGAGTGGCACTTTCAGGCAGGTTTCACTCTGTTATACTTTCTGTCAGGGCCTGAGTGTCCATGTGGGCACTGAGGTCCCCAGCCACCCTTCTCAGGGACCTCCACCCTCTGCCCATGGACCCAGGATCTCCGTTTAAGCTTAGACTTCAGGCTTCGGTTCTTTCCCGATCTATGTTGTATGTGTGCCTGTATCCAGCCCTGTCTCTGATGCTTCCTCCTGGATGGACTTTGTACCTATATTGTAGGTAGCTTGTCTTCTGGATGGACCCCTCGTATGCAAATTGTAGCTTGTCTCCAGCTGTGTCTGTGGTCGTGTATCTTGGATAGACTCTGAACCATGAGCCAGTGTCCCAGCAGTGTGCCCTTGTGGCAAAGAAAGCTAATGGTTGCCAGCAGGTTGCGGGAGGTTCTCCTTCCCCTCTGCTCAGCTCTGGTGAGGCCACCTCTGGAGTCCTGTGTCCAGTTCCGGGCTCTCCAGTACAAGAGACACATGGCCATACTAGAGAGAATCCAACAAAGGGCCACAAAGATGATGAAGGGACGGGAGAATGTCTCATACGAGGAGAGGCTGAGACAGCTGGGACTGTTCAGCCTGGAGGAGAGAAGGCTTGCAGGGATCTTATCCGTGTGCACAAACACTTGAAGCTTGAAGAGGGGATGCAAAGAGGACAGACACAGGCTCTTTTTGGTGGTGCCCAGTGACAGGCCCAGAGGGAACGAACACAAACCAATGCTTGATGCAGTAGAACAGCCTGTTTATCCTCTAGCGATATGAATACACCAGCATCACCCCAATCACATATCAGGATGGGTCCAGACAAAGATATAGGAGGACATTCTGAAGAGCCTTGTGAGTGTTAAACAAGAGTATGCAATAGATGGAATTCTGTTCACACATGTACTGACAGTATTTCCTTCTGTGCAGGAGTTAAAAAATATATTTGTTATTTTTATTTTATTCCCACTCCCAAATACACAAATTCTCTGCTGTCCAGATAAATGTATTTGTATTTTTTTTGTTTGTATTTATTTGTATTTACCCATATTTTAACTTCTGTACTATGAGTGAAAGAGCAACTCAGTATTCATGGCCTATTTAGTACTTGGCTTCTGTGACGAGAAAGGCAGCAGTGAGACCCTTCTGTAACAGCAGTGGGGGATTACATTTCATAATAAATTAATGGGGGAGCTTGTCTGGTGTGTAGATGCTTCCACATTTCCCAGCTGCCAACATGCATAGTATCACAGGCAATAAAAAAAAAAAGACTGAAGACTTCTAAATTTTTCCTTCCTCCGCTCCCAGTGAATTTATGCCTGTAAAATCAAAGGATCACCCCTTCTGCCTTCCACCTCCATTTTTCTCTTCTTCATCATCTTCACAGATTCTGGTGTGGCACAAAAGCTGTTCACTATGTCGGGATGAAACATAGGAAGCCTATTTTTCCTAGTGCTGACAAAATGAACCACTGTCCATCTAAATAGTGCTGTGCAGTAGGCATGGGTTTGTTGGTGTCCCGAATACTCTAAGATGCTTAGCAACTGGCCCTGAACTCCCCGGTCCTCCAGTCCCCTCACATGCCCACACCCACACTGGGATCCACACTTCACACTGGATCTCCCAGAAACCAGCCTTAGACACGCAGTCTGCTCGCTGGCTGGCCCTGGATGCTCGCTCTCTCAGTCGCTGGTACTGGGCTGTGCAAGCCTCTGCAGCCTGCAGCCCCACTCCGTTTGTTCCTACACAGTGTAAGTATTGGATGAGCTTTCTACAGTTCTCACAACATATAAGCTCTTCCCGTAAGGATTTTCAGTGAATGTTCTTTAATGCAAGTTCCTTATGATGGTACTCATCACTGGAAGTTATGTTGTAGGATGTTATTGCTACAAAAGACCAAAATAAAAAACAACAACTCATGCTTCTTGAACAGGAAAGAAGCTAAAACTTTATTCCTAATTCAAGGAGCTGGGTCCTTAGCCTCTGAGCATTGAGAAGGTGTAGCTCTGAGATATGATACTATATGATACAATATAATAAAATACAAGGAGATATAGAAGTACAGGGAAAACCCAGCAGTGATTACATCAACATGGAAAGAACAGGATGGGGACAGAGAACCACCAAGAGATAATATTCAGCAGTTCTTAGACAAAAGCACGGATCCTTTGCTATGGAAATGTAGAAAGTATAATTTGCTGTATTCCTGCTGATGTGATGAAGAGGACTCCTCATTTATTCTCTATACAGCTTGCCACCAGCCTAATTGAAAACAAAACAGAATAAAAAAATAATAAAAAAAACAAACGAGCAAAAGGAACAAATACAATAACGTAGGAAATAATAGACCATATTTATCAGCATCTCAACTGTTGTGTCTCCTGAGAGCATTAACGGAAATAACCATGTTGTATCTCCACGCTTTCTTCACTTTTTGTACAAAGGATGTGTCTTAACCTGTACAAAAGATTTACTTCCATACTGAACTAATATCTTCACGCACAACTTTCTGTGTTAGATGACTGATCCAGTGGCCTTCTATAATGGAGTGACTCCATCAGTGAACGAGGGAAGAGCTATGGACGTCATCTACCTGGACTTCTGTAAGGCCTTTGATACAGCCCCCCACAACATTCTTCCTGCTAGATTGGAAAGATATGGGCTTAATGGATGGACAGTTACGTGGGTAAGGAATTGGCTGGATGACCTTGTCCAAAGAATTACAGTCAATGGCTCAATGTGCAAGTGGAAACAAGTAATGAGTGGTTTCCCTCAAGGGTCCATACTGGGTGGGAGACAAAAACATAATTGAGATTGTGTTCATACTCACCCTCAGCTCTGCCAGGTTACTTTTCAAATATATCTCCCAGTCCTACTTTTAAAGGAGCAAATGCTGAGGCTTCCACTACTCTCACTGAGACTATCTTTCAGCCATATGAGAAACTTACTGATAAAAAGTATTTCCTGGTAGTTAGTTAACTTGTCCCATTTGTTCAGATTTATCCCATTGTTCTTTTTAAATCTTTGTAAATCTTTGTTCAGATTTATCCCACATATCTCGTCAAAAACCCTACTTTCACTGCAGGCATGAGTCTCTTTTCAATGCGTACAGAAAAGTATGGTATATCCGATATTTCTCTTCTTTACTTTCTGGAGAAGTTGACCTTAATTCTCATCTTCTTCCACATGTTTGAAGAATATTTTGAGAAAAAATTGCTCTGCTAGATAGCATTGATTAAATTTGAGTTCTGGAAAAACAATAATACAAAACTCCTCACTTGTGATTTTTCAAACTAGCCTGCACAAAGCCCGGCAGAGCACATTGAGAACAACCCCACAGCTGAGAACAGATTTGGTCTGTATGCAGCAATCCTCGTACTAGTAAGCAAGCTCAATCTTCAAGCGGCACAGTAACGTACCTTGGCTGTCCACACCAGACCGCTCACCAAAACTGCATAGAGCAAGGCTTTGCCACAGAGAATGAGGTACGTGAGCTTCAGAGAATTTCCATACCACAGGTAGGACTCTGCAAATCAAACATCATTTGTGCATGTAATTATCATCAGTACAAGAGACTAGATCGAAAATAGCTTTAATCAAACAAGAACACTTAAAATCTTTAGCTCAGCGGCACAAAGGAAAGAGAACCAAATTAAGGGCTCTGCTGACAGGAGATAGCAGGGAATGGGAAAAAGCACCTTGTTTCAGAGAAGCAAAAGAGCAAGTGGGTCTAGGAAAGAAAGAGATTGGCTTTATGCTAAGAAAGCATGTCCTCATTTGGAATGTTTAACCGTTGTGTTGCCACACCTGCTGAAAAACTGTTCATGTGAATCCCTTCTTAGGAACTCAAATTAAGCTGGATCACAAAATATGATTTCTTTTGACTTCTTATTGACAGTGGCCTTGTGAGTGCTGCTGGTATTTCAGGGAAGTTTTACATAGCCTGGAATAACATGGTACCTAGAACTTTTATTCTTACAGATTTTTTGCTTTTAAGGAATTGCAGTGGTATTGAGACACTAGGCCTGATATTTGTTCAGCCTTAAGATTCCTGAAGTATTAAAGAATTTGGTGAAAAACACAAGTGTGTAAATAGGTGTACATAAAGGAAAGAAACATAATTTTTAATATGGGTATCTTCACAGTTTGGAGGGGAATGTGACTCATAATGAGAAGTATTCTGAATTCGATACTAAGAGATATTCAGAATTATGGATTCTGAGTCTTGATGTCATAATGACGTGGCTAAGTATGAATCTTTTCTTTCATGGCTTTCAAATCACAATTTTCATTTCTTTCATATTACGCTCTGTAGGAAGGTTCCATATCTCGAAAGGCAATCATAAAGAACAGCTGAAAAACCAAAATACAGCTACATATAGCATGAACATATAACCCTCTTGAAATCTTTTTTCTTTTTCTTTTTTTTTTTTTTTAATCTAGCATACGAGCCAGTTAGATGAGGAGGTAGCAGTTATTGTTGTAGCAGAACTCTCACACACCTTGTACTTAGCATCAGTAAAACTAGTGATAAAAATACATACAGATATTTGTCTGTAAGAAGACACACATACCTTCTGTGAGTGCACAGCCTGAAAGACAAAAACGAACTGAAAGTCAAGTTTCTCTTCAACACGAACAGAACACAAATGTTAGCAGTTTCAGTTTACAATATACTGCCCAATTCATTTTATGGTACTATATATTTTACTATACTACGGAGATTTCTCAGTGAAAATCTGAAGAAATCTTTGAAAAACTGTAGGTGTATAATGACAACATAGATAAAGAGTCCCAGGAATATGAAGAGATATATGCAAATACTGACATATTTCCATATGTACTTGTGCTATAACAACAGCCTTTATAAAAGCTGTAGATAGATATGTTTCACATCATAACCCACAGCCTTTTGATTTGTGATTTCTATTTTGTACAGCGTGGTGATACACATTTTTTACTTACCAGCATCACCGTAGATTAATTTGTGTATTGATTCTGCTGTTCCATTCTTAAAAAAATTGGCAACACACTCAAAACGGTTCACAGGGTTGAACCATTCCTGGGCTGAGATCCTCAGTCGACTGGTCAATGAGTAGGTACTCCCGTTTTGTGTGGAAGACTCATCTGTCCCCACCCCTTCTGTCCTCTTAGCACCATTCACCTTCCAGACCAGACCCAGGTGGTCAGGGTAGAAACCAGAGGCCAGGCATACCAGTGTGGCCTTGCTCTTCTGTTGGATCTCTTGCTTTGATGGGGAAAAGATGGCGACAGCTGGAGGTATGATTTCATCGTTCTTCCCTGAAATGGAAAGTAACATGGCCCGGAGCCTCCGTCACTGTCTTGAATCAGAAACTCCTTGAGATTGTACTGTATTTATTTGTGCTGTGTGACCGCTGATATAGCTGGCCTTTTAACAACTGTCTATTAGACAATACCTATTAGATAGGTAGACACCAGGAAATTGAAAGCATTTGTCTTCACTTAGTACACAAAATGTAAGCTGCCTGGCTACAGAAATGCATGAATGTTTGATTTTCTAGTATTGTCTTTGTCAGAAGACTAGGAAAGCTGAAAAGAAGCTGAGCAAACAAGTAAGCAGAAGAACACCAAGTAGTGCTTTAAGGCCTGTATTTGTGATATTGTGCTCATAGACAAGAGTCTGTGTCATAACACACAAGCATCTTCAACTGACTGTGTTACATTCCTGGAGAAGTAGTGAAGACATGATGGTTATTGCAGCGTTCAGAATTGCACTGCCTTGTGATACCCTGCTTGGACCCCCCATCTAAGAGGCTATTTGACAGCAAGCAGCTAATCTTTCTCGCTGTCTGAAGTGAAGAACACTTCAGGTGTCACCTCAATCTGCCTGGGACAAGTTTTGCTTTAGGTCTTAACTTGCCATCCTTTTTTAAGACTATGAAATATCTCTTTATGTTATTTATTATTCAGGTTGACTTAGATGTGAGAAGCCCTCATTCTAGGACATCTTCCCCAAATGATGCAAGATTCTATACACTCACAGAAGATGTCATTTGTCCTAAAGTGTTTAATACCTACGTACCAGACTAAAGACAATTGTCTTCTACAGTCAAAAGGATGTACAAGGCAACAATGAGATGTTACTCAGAAGTTAGGCAGTGACCCTAAAAGCCACCATTTTTTTTTCCATATACTTTATTAGAGTCCGTTTTTGACTCATCTAGCATGATAAACCCACCAGGTCTGCAGAGTGCACATGGAAACAGAAATGCAGAGAGAACTGTGGAGCCGAAGAGAAAATTTTTACTTTTTTCAGTGTGAAGGCGCTATAAATTATAGCTGCGCTTCCTGATCACTCCCTCCTCTCTAGAGTGGAGAGATTTAGCAGAATTAGGAGAGACTTTTATCTTGCATAGATCTTGACCCCTAATCCCTAATTTTTGCTTTCAACTGTTAGCCTTAATCAGGGTTGTCAGTGCTTACTGTACAAAGATCCATGGAGTGCTTCTGTGAAAACGTGTGAGCTTGTACAGATTTCAGAAGAGAGTAACTACATAGCAATGGAGATCACTCCCAAGAAGGTTTGGCACTGCTCTTCTTTGCATCTTGTGGACATGAGGAGAGGCTGATCACTTTTACTGCTCCCTTCTAGTACTTGGCATTATGAATTTTTTTTCCTATCCTAAAAGTATCTCTGACATAAGTTCATTGGCTCATAGTCTAAATGGCTAATGAGTGAAGATGTGGAAACAGAAGGGAGGACACAAAAGAAAAATGAGAGAGATTTAACAGATTAAACCAAAAAAAAAAAAAAAGACAAAGAGGAAGGCAGGTGAAAAAGGCAGACAGAAAAAATGATCAAACTACTGGAAAGACAAAGAAAGCCAGGGAATGAGCGTGCTTGAAATAGAATAAGGAGACTGGTACAAGCAAGAGCAGAGACAAACAGAAAAAAGTGTTATCAACAGCCCATTCTGTTCTGATCTTCCACAGTGTTCATTGCAGACGCTGGCGTAATGCTTAATCACTTCCATGCATAAACTCATGCATTCTCTGTCACACGTTCTTCACCCGCTTAAGACAAAAAGTACCAGAGTTCTTCCATTCCCATCATGGCAAAGCCAGTTTCATGATTTCTTGTTACCTTTCACTCCTACTCCCATTTTAAAATCGCCTGTGTATATGCTACATAGCATTAACGCAAGGGAAATTTTCAAGTGTCCTCCACATTGAGCACTTGGGTTAATCCCAGCTCCTTACCTATAACTCTGAGCACGGTGCCAACTCCAAAGGTAGGAAAGCACAGCTGTACGTGATCAGACTATAACCCTCTGTGTTATTAAGCTCTTCTTGCCAGTCACTTAGTTCCTTAAAGCGGTGCTGTTAAAGGAGCAGGCACCTGTGTGCTATCAGGTGTGGCGGTAGGCAGGCGGAAAAGGTCATTTTGCCCTGTGATTCTGAAATGCCTTGATAGAGGTGATGTTAAATCCTTTCCTGGGAGGGGAGAAGGCAGAGAAAGCAAATGGGGGAAAAGAGAAAGAATAGTGGAGAAAAGTGCACTGAAAGAAAAAGAATATAGACCTTTTTAAGAATTAGAAGTCATGAAAAGGACAGTTAGAGGAAGCCAGTGTCCCAAGGCAACTTTGGGCAGCCTGTCCCCCATCTATGGAGAGCGGAGCAAGACTACTCTTTCCCTGCCTGATTCAGCCGACACAAGAATGCAGACTCCACCTCTAAAATTCTTTTTTTGGTTGTTACGTAGATGAGCTACAAAAACTTGCAGTCCGAAGAAGGATCTTTCATTCCCAACCTCTATAACGTTTTGTTGGAGAATCGGAAGAAACAGAACTATTTCTTTGTTGCTCCCTGCATGTGGTTCCCAGTGAGTGAAGACAGAGCCAACAGACACAAGGGTCACAGAATTCATGCCTGCAAATCCTATGCTTCCATATTAGCACATCTCATTTTAATAAGCAAGCAATAAAGCATTAAATCTGTCCTCATGGCTGTATGAAAAATGGTCATTACTCTGCTGTTAACTGAGAATGCTCTTGTCCCCTAAACCCGTATCACATATATCATGGAGATCAGACTTCTGTCTTACCTAGGACTGTGAGTTTTGTCCCACTGCCAAAGTACAGTCTTTCATTATTCACATTGTTTTGCAGCTGCAGGAAAAGCTCTCCTCTACTCTCAGTCCTCTGAGCAAAACCTGTGCACTAACCCTCCCCTCATGTGGTACTAGCAAAAGAAAAAACACAAAATACATTAATTTGTGGTCCCCTAAAAAAAAAGAAAGGTCTGTAAGGGAACACCACCACATCTGTGTGTCTAACCAGGTGAGATCAACCTCAGAAACACCTCTTCCAGAGCCCTTTTTCTTCATGCTTATGCGAATTGGTTGTTGCAGCTTTCACCATTTCTTTAGAGGACATTTATCTGTTTATCTAGATATACTGTTAGAAAACGCTTCCCATACTCAGAGTGAGCAATTTTCTTCGCTTATTTTCAACTGAAGAGCCTCATTTCCTTAAGTTCCTCATTTTCTTTCAACATCCTGGATATTCTTCTCTTGTGAAATAAATGGTTTGTTTTTACTTACAAAATAACTGGTAATATATAACACAGGATTCTGTTCCACTATCCCTATTGTAGCAGTTCCTAAGCTTCCCTCTCTTTCTCCTTCACTGGAAGGAAATCTCTGCTTTTATTCTCTCTGTTCTCTTAGAAATGAAGGCTAAAGTTAGCTGCATAATTGACTATGGTCAATGAGGGATCAGTGTATTGATTTTCATCAGCTCAGGCACCTTATAATCATACTGGATTTCAAAACATGTACTGATCACTGAATTTTTCCTATGGAGATTGAGTTATATCACTTGTAATAATTTTACTTTGCAGTGGAACCGTGTGGTACAAAACCCTGAGGCAGCAATTCTTCTGACTCCAGGAGCTATACAAAGAGAAGAAGAGATCACCATCACGGACATAAGCCGACAACGTGCGCTCGCAGCCCAGAAAGCCAGCGGTGTCCTGGGCTGCATCAAAAGCAGCCTGGCTGGCAGGTCAATGGGGAGGTGATTCTGCCCCTCTGCTCTGCTCTGGTGGACCCCGCCTGGAGCACTGCGTCCAGTTATGGAGCCCTCAGTACGGGAAAGACGTGGACCTGTGGGATTGGGTCCAGAGGAGGGCCCGAAAATGATCAGAGGGCTGGAGCACCTCTCCTAATGAAGAAGAATGAGTGCTGTTCAGCCTGGAGAAAAGAAGGCTCTGGGGACTCCTTGTTGCAGCCTTTCAGTACTTACAGCGGGCTTATAAGAAAGAAGAGGACAAACTTTTTACCAGGGCCTGTTGTGACAGGACAAGGGGTAATGTTTTTAAACTAAAAGAGGGTAGATTTAGACTAGATAGAAGGAAGAAATTCCTTGCAATGAGTGTGGTGAAACACTGGCATAGGTTGCTCAGAGAGGGGGTAGGTGTCCCATCCCTGGAAACATTCAAAGTCAGTTTGGACGGGACTCTGAGCAATCTGATGTAGTTGTAGATGTCCCTGCTCATTGAACAGGAGTTGGACTAGATGACCTCTGAAGGTCCCTTCCAGCCCAAATTTTTCTATGGTCCTATCATACTATGATTTATCAGTCTTGGAAGCAGCCTAGTGTTCCCCTGGGTTCGGACTCTTTCCAAATCCAGCAGTGTGGCCCAGAGAGAAACAACTCCCCTAGAGCCACTTTTATCTGAAATGACTTTTTATCTTAATGACTTTTTTTTTTCTGTGGTTTTCAGTGGCCTTTGAGCATCTCTTCTGCAGCAGTAAGACCGTTGTCCTGAATGATCTTTTTATCACCATCCTGACGATTCGGTTTTGTGGAAAGAAACTTGCTGTTTCGTGGAGAGTTGTTTTCTATAACAATAAGGAATTAAACAGCTGCAGAGAGGTGTTAGAATTTCTTAGGTTAACACTGAGTATTTATTTGTGGCTTCTGTTTTGTCGAGTAAAAATGCTAGCGCATGTATTTTTCTTTCCCAGTTATCTCAGATAACACATGCTTTAGTTTACTCTGAAAAGATCCCAAGTAATTCAAGTGTGTAGAGTCTTGATTTTGTTTTCTAGACCTGTCCAAACTGTAACTGTAATTCCGTTCTTTCCAGACTGATAGCCTTTCAGTGACTTCTCCTTAATCACCTCTCCCCAGGAGAACTAGCATTATGGAGAATAGTTGTACTTTTGGGGTATAGTGATTTTTGCAGATGCTGATTTCTGAAGACAATACATTTAGGATACGCACATATTTTTTAACGCATTCCTCATCCTAATTCTTTCTATGGACAGCCTTTTATTCCCTGAAAATACGTTCAATTCTCCAAAGTGAAATATGTGTTCCTACTTAGAGTACTAAACTTAGTCTATTCTCCAAAACAGACTGGGTTACTAGCACATCAATAAACATCAGTTTAATAATGAAAGGGAGAATAAGGTTGAAGTGAAGTTCTCTAGAGAGAAGACCTAGGATTTGAAGTGATTTAAAAGAGAAAACGAAAATTTCTTACCCATTACTGTAAGTTTCGTGCCATCGCCGAAAGCTAGGTTATTATTGGCCACGGTGACAAAGTGTTGTATCATAAGCTAATAAAAGGGATGCACTGCTCCTGACTTTAGTAAGCAGAAGTTTAGGCATTGTTTACTGTGTCTGGAATCCCAAAGATCCCTCAGTTTCTGTCTGAAGGGCTTTGGCAGAAAACAAGCTTGAAATCCCGTTGTATAATCTGTAGCATTTATAAAAACATTTCCCAGAGATTTTTTGATACTTGTTGTCTACATTTCACCTCCAGTTGTTTTACAAACTTTCTCTAATCTCCATGCTATCTCATTGATATTACCTGCTATTCTCGTTTTGCAGATGTAGAAACTGTGTAGATGTACCCAAAGTGGTAGAGGCCGTCATTGTCTAGAAATATAATTCCTCTACAACTAGAGCTTCCTTGCTGTCAGTCTTGTACTCTAAGCATTGTGAAGCCTTCCTTTCTGTAACTCGTGGAGTTAATAATCAAATAATACTTGTGTTGTGGTTGTCATACTCACATGTCTTTTCATATAGTTTGTTTGCCTTTGTGGCACTGAACTAAAACAAATCCATTTGTTTTCCTTTCAACGGCAGGCCAGCCATCTTGAATAGTCTTTCAGGACACCATTCAATTTTCCGACAGGTTATAAGCAATCCACACGAGGAGAGTCCAGAGGAATCAGTTGACTGGTCTCAGGCAAACCCTTGATAGCCATTAGGAATAACTGTAGTGAGGCAGTGAGGAGAAGGATTAGAGAAGACCTTCGTCCTCACAGGCATGAGTCAGTCAGTCGACACTGGGAGCTTATTTAAGAGAGAAAATCCCAATATATTTTATACAATGCCTCTGAAAGATACCTGCTACATGTCAGAATTCCTTTTCCAACATTTTCACCACATTAATAAAGAAACATTTTGAGGTCTATTGCAAACACTACCACATCAGAAAAAAACACAAATTCTCTGCTTCACGTGCTCTGGTAGGTTTTGTGTGCATCTGCAGTCAATCTGGTTTGCTGAAAATTATTTCAATGTGTTGGAATCTCCTAGGTGTATTTTCCAGAGGGGTTAGGCTTGGTTCTCAGATGCTGAAAGTAAGTCCTAGCATACTAGGTCTGCCAAGAAAACCCAAGAAAACCCATGCCTGCTGTGCTGCGGATTTCTCTGTAGCTGTCTTAACGCACTCTCCCACAAGGCTTACTCACATCAGGGTTTTTGTAAAGGCCTTGTGGGGAATGTATCATTGTGGATCCCCTGTCCCCACAACGATACAGCCTCGTACAAAAACAATCCCACCCGTGGTTCTGCCCTCCCATTTTTGTCACCCAGTCACCAAGAAAGATTGCCGTGGGAACCACAGGCCACATCCTTCCTCTGCCATTGCTGTTACTGTGGGATAATCTGATTACCTCTTCGTGTATTCAATATCCCTGAATTTAAAATCCAAACATTTTTTTCCTATAAACAAAAAAGTAATATATTTTTTCCTTTATTAGCTGGTTTTAAATGAAGTTATTTTTCACTTGGTAACTTCATGACAGTGTTCATGATGCTTTCCTTACCACTCTTTTTTTTTTCTGTCCCAGGATGATAAACAGACCTCAAGCCCACAGTACCTGGTTTCTATTGAGAGTGATTTGCTTACTACAGACTGGTGTTTCTGTTTTTGTAGCTTGGCCTGATTGTGAAGGTCCTCTTCGGTCTGTGCTGCACTCGTCACAGTTGCACCGAAAGGGAGGGAAGGAGGATGCTGAGCTCTCAAGTTTGCATTCCTCTGCCCTGTTCCAGGAAGCAGCAGTACAGGCTTCTTCCAGGTGCCTGCCACCCTGACTATGAAAAGGCTTCATTCAGGAGTAAGAGCATGCCTTCATTCTGGAGGCTGTCTGAAGAGGATGGGGACTGGCAGTGACAGGTAATAGGATACTTTTATGTCCCTCCCTTACACATAACTAAAAGGAGGCACAAAACTGTATTTTTTTAGCCCATAGGTTTGTCCGGGTATGATGTGACTCCCAAGAGGGAGAGATCTGTGCCAGCACACACTGAGGCAATACAGGGAAAGACAGGCACACGAACAAACCAGTTTCAGTTTGGGGCATTCGCAGCCCATCCTGGCCCAGTCCTCTCAGGTAAAAGGTCGACACATCGTCAGCAACATGACCAAATACCTGCAGTAAACGTGTTGTTCCTATTGCATTGTAATGGTGTCATTTCAGCACACAGTCTTGTTATAAAAAATAGACTGTAACTACAGGACAAAATCCTTTGAAGTAAGGTAATTCTACTAGGAAAATCACAAATTATTTTCTCTTGTTTTCAGATATCACAGAAGAACCCATATTTTCTGATACACCCTGTTGAGCTGCAAACAGCTGTTAGCATCCCAGGGAAGGGAACAAGAAATGTAGACTAAACCGAAACATTTAGGACCAAGCCATACGACTACAGGAGGCAAGGTACTAGACAGGTGATTGCAGGTGCCCCTACAGTATCCTCTTGTCTACAACAGCAAAACTGTGTGCTTAAATCACTAATTATGGGAATGGGGGCAGATGTTTGTCTTTGTTTAGATTAAATTCTTTTTAAAAATACATTTAGTATCTTATTTGTCTGGCTCTGCCTCAGTAATAACACTAATAGTGGGATATTATTCGCCTGGCTTGGTCTTAGTTTGCCTCTGATCACGGCACTGTTTATTCAGGGTCTAAAACCATTCTACTAAAATTCATTGAAGATTATTCTGTCTCCTTTTTCAGTCTACAGCTCCATTAGTGTCCTTGCTGTCGCTAACAGAGTTTCTCCCACACGGTGTCTTTCCTTTAAAAACAAGCAAATCACCTCTGTAATAATTTTGAAGGAGCAGTTCTATGTGGTGCTAACATCTCCTCAGGGCATGTTCATCAGGCAATTTCCAAGACATGCCAGCAGAGACCAGTCGTGTCCCACTTTAATGTTTATCTGTAACCAGTCAAAAGGAAAGGCCTTGTAGGCTGTGAATTCAAAGGAGTGAGAGGGAGAGAAGAAACGAAAGACCATTCCTTGATTTTTATTTCCATGACTCTCATAGGAGGCTTCATTGGCCAAGTGACATAAAACTTCAGACAATGAGGAAAGGTGAGAATATGCAAACAAGAGATATTTAGGGCTATATTTTCAAGCAATGGTATTTTAGTGGGGGAATTTAACAGGAAAGTAATGATCATATCACTTACATTAGTCCTGGATCCTACTTTAGAATTCACAGAAGCAGACAGAACTACAGAGACACCTTGAGCTTTACAGATTTGTCTTAGGGGCACTAAGAAGTTCTTTTCATAAACATTCAGTACTTTTGACCACGAATCCCTAATATTAAGCAGCAGCCCCTTTTCAGGGCATATCTACGTGCTGAAAAGATGGTGAAAGGAGAGGTTGTGTAAAATCACATCCTGTGGTGGGTTGACCTTGGCTGGCTCCCTGCTGCCCACCAAGCCCTTCTATCGATACCCCTCCTCAGCAGGATGGGGGGAAGAAAATAAGATGAAAAAGAACTCATGGGTTGAGATAAAGGCAGTTAAATAAAGAAAAACCAAAGGCTGTGTGCAGAAGCAAAAGAAAACAAAAAGCTTTACTCTCTATTTCGCATCAGTAGGCGATGTTCAGGCACCTCCTGGGAAGCAGGGTCTCAGTAGACATAGCAGTTACTCCAGAAGACAAACACCATAATAACGAATATCTCCTCTCCTCCTGCTTTCTCTTAGCTTTTTATTGCTGTGCATGACATCATATGGTGTGGAATATTCCTCTGGTCAGACTGGGTAAGCTGTTGGTGCTGTGTCCCCTGCCAACCTCTTGCCCACCCTCAGCCTACAGGCCTTTGGAGCAGGGGCAGGGGTGAGGGGTGGGGTGGTGTCAGGTTTGGAGAGACAGCCTTGATGCTGTGCAAACCCTGCTCAGAAGTAGCCGAAACACTGGTGTGTTATCAGCACCTCAATAGCTACAACTACAAAGCACGGCACTATGAGGGCTGCTATGGGGAAAGCTAACTCCATCTCAGCCAGACCCAACACACATCCCCATGCAGACAGTGATCCTGTACCATCCTATGTGTGTATATTTCCTTTATTTCCTTCCCTTTGTTTCCCTTCTCTTCCAGCCTGTGCCTACTTAAACTTCTTGTTAGAGGCCATTGATTTGCACCCAAATTGTTGTGCTAAAGAGCGATATTGTTGCCCAAATGTTCATCTTCTGCTCCCAACCCTATACCTGTATTGGATGGTTAACAGAAGGTTATTTGTCCTGTTATTTCTGTTCTGAGTCAGTTCTTGTCTCACAGGAAGCCTGAGAAACAGCAGCTGTGGTGGGAAACATCTTCTGTTTAACATCTTCATTAATGAGCTGGATGATGGGGAAGAGCATACCTTCAGCAACTTTGCAGACAATACCAACCTGGGAGGAGTGGCTGACACACCACAGGGTCACGCTGCCATCCACAGGGACCGCAACAGGCTGGGGAGATGGGCCAACAATAACCTCCTGAAGTTAAACAAGGGGAAGTGCAAAGTCCTGCACCTGGGAAGGAATAATCCCATGAACCAGTCACTGGGCACAACCCAGATGGAAAGCATCTTGACAGAAAAGGACCTGAGGCTCCTGGTAGACAGCAGATTGAGCATTAGCCATCAATGTGCCCTTGCTGCAAAGCAGGCAAATGGTATTATGGGCTGCATTAGACAAAATACTGCCAGCAGATGGAGGGAATTGATCCTTCCCCTTTATTCAGCACTGCTAAGGCCACATCTGGAGTACTGTGTCCAATTCTGGGCTCTTCACTACAAGAGAGACATGGACATGCTGGAGAGCATTCAACGACGGGCTACAAAGTTGATGAAGGGAATGGAGAAGCTCACGTAGGAGAGGCTGAAAGATCTGGGACTTTTTAGCCTAGAGAGAGAAGGCTCAGGGATTTGATTAATGTATATAAGTACCTGGTGGGAAGATGTAAAGAGGATGGAGGCAGGATCCTTCAGTGGCACCCAATGAAGAACCAGCAGCAACGGGCACAAACTGAAATGCAGGAGGTTCCTTCTGAACACAAGGAAACGCTTTTTTACTGTGATGATGGCTGAGCACTGGACTAGGTTACCTAAGGTGGTTGTGGAGTGTCCATGCTTAGGGATATTCAAAAGCTGTCTAGACACAGTCTTGGATCACTGCTTTAGGTGGCCCTGCTTGAGCAGGGGGTTTGGACAAGGTGACCTTCAGAGGCTCCTGCCAACCTCAACCATTCTGTGATTCTATGATTCTGCAACACATAGATAGCGAAATTATTCTGCTATTCATGATAAATATATAGCTGTTTACACAGATGTGCCTGGGATGTCACTGCTGAGCAGCTAAAACAAGTACCTTTGACTATGTTTTCTGCCACCTGCTACAGCAGGGGACAAAGGAGAGTAAATATGAGGACAGGGAGTGCGACAAGGAGGAGAATAACTGTTTCACAGGAAACTCCTTAGAATAACTGCTTTTTCTGCAGTGCCACCTCAAGCTGGCAAAAGAAGTACTGCATAGGAGAGAATTGTACCTCAGAGCTGGAATAGGGAACTGCGACTGCAGAGCTTCAAGATGGCAATGACCGCTAGAGAACTCTGTGGTGTTCTGCTACCACTTGGAAAATGCACAGCTGTGACCAGTCAATAGCCAGGTAATTAATCTGCTGAACGTTGAAGGCTACCGACAGGTTTGTTTTCACAGGGCCTTAAGATTGCATTTGCCACTCTAAACTAAAAATGCTCGAGTTGAGAAACAGAAAGGGGCCCTTCCTCTGTTGTGTTCCCAGAGCTGATAAAGCTGGTTTTCCATGTTTTTGCAAGAGGTCTGAGCTAGGACTGTAACGTTATGTTTTTCAGGAACCGGTAGTTTACGAACAGAGAATTAAAAAAAAAAAAATCACCCCAAATTCAGTCCCAAAGTTACCACCATGATGTTCATGTTCCTTAATGATCCCTGCATAAAATACTTTCCCTAAAACTTTTCACCTCAGCTCCCTCCACTCTCCCTGGAGACTGTCTTAAAGCACCTCAAAGCCTCTCCCTTTCTCCTTCCCTCTCCCCCTCACTCTCCTGGTTTCCCAGTCCCTTCTCCACCAAAACTGGACACTGTGTCTTAGGCACCACAGCCTCCCTTGGCCACACACCTCTCTAGATGCCTGGGTTCTGTGCTTTGGACAAGAAAGAAAGAGGAGGGCAGGAAAAAAATATCTATCCAGGCAGCTGGAGAATTCCCAGGACCAATGGAAATTTCACTCAAAGGCTGGGGAAGGAAATGTGCATCACAATCCGTTGCTCTCTGGATCATATCTGAAGATTTATCCAAGCAATACAGGAACAAGCTGTAAGGGAAGGAAGGCAGGGAGGATCTCTAGATGGGGATCCTTTCTGAGAGATCCAAGTCCCTGAACGCAGGAGGAGTCATCTGGAAAGAGATGCTCTGAGGAGTCTTTAAGTCACCTAGGAAAGCTAGGTATTTTATTCCTCGAGCAAGCCCCTTGCAGAACCAGGAACCTTCATGGCAAATGTTCCCATGATTTAAGAC
>Ga0065711_1003076_pt1 | contig 29914 bp, 12 predicted proteins | sample Hoacrofraction12_FD_59098 | JGI IMG/M metagenome (GOLD analysis project Ga0065711, IMG submission 59098) | Hoatzin crop microbial communities from Cojedes, Venezuela - Epithelial fraction 12 v2 (version 2) | ecosystem: Host-associated > Birds > Digestive system > Esophagus > Crop | place...
ACAGGGCTCTGAGCAACCTGATCTAGTTAGTGGTGTCCCTGCTCGCTGCGGGAGGGTTGGACTAGATGACCTCTAGGGGTCCCTTCCAACCCAAAACTTTCTATGATTCTATGATATAGCCATACATACAATGGAAAACAAATATATGGGTTTTAGATCAGCTGTATATATTCGTAGCATAGATGTGTAGCTGATATGAGAAGTGATGAATCATGTAGTTTCTGAGTAAAATTCATGCTTTCATCTTTTAAGATTTTATTAAATTCAGTAAATATCCAGTGCTTTAAAAAATATTCAGATTTTTTAGCCTCTGTCTCACGTCTGTAGCCAGAGATAGGAATGCAGTCCTCTGAACCAGATATCATCAATTGACGAAAACAGTTCTAGTCTGCAGAGGCTGAAGCTTTCCTCCATCAAAAAGATATAAAATTTTCCTCCTTTACAGAGAAGCATCCTGATGTAGAACAACATGATGTATAAAGTAGAAAGACAGAGAGCCAATATGAATATTGAGAGAATGACTGGGGAATATGAATTCTGAGCTAAAGACAGAAAAGGGAGGAGGAATGCACCATAATGGTTCAGAAAAATAAGGAAGGCCATCTTTAAAATAGGATGGATCCTGAAGGCTGAGAGAATTTGATATATTAGCCAAATAACCTATTCTTATTGAATTAAAGTAAACATTGAGGATGAGTCAACCTAATTTTTTTGCCTAGGAGAATTAATGTTTGTAGGAGAAGAGTACACACAGAATTAGGGTTTCTAATTACTGATGAGCTTGAGGCTTCTGTAACCCTAGTCATTTGAGCAATTCTGACTTCACTGTACTTCAGTTTTGATTTCTGCAATATTGCAAAAACAAATTATTATGAAAATGTCAAATATCTCTATTGTTTCTTCAATTTAAAAAGTGAGTTAGGAAAAATAAACAGACACAAAATCTCTGAATGCATGAGTAGAACATTCCCTATCTGTGTAATAGAAAAAGGGTAAATGGAAGAAAGAGGTCCGAATCACTTTTTAACTTTTTAAAAAATAATAGCTGAAAGGTTAAAGCTATGCTCTCTCCTCTTGTTGAAAAAAAATTTTCTGCCTATTTTAATCTATCGTCTGTGACCATCATTCCTACTTCTTTTTAGGAGGTTCCTTCTGCATGTGTCTAGTTTGAAGCGTTGTATTTTATTCTTGCAGAAAAGGATTTGCATAGCTAAAACATGAAGTAAGGTTTATGACTCACTCAATTGCTGAATGTTCTAGTTACTAGAACATGAAGGTGGAACTGATCCGTGCAATAATTACAAATAATTATTCCCTAGTTTTTAAGGATAATGAGACCAAGATTTTTTCCTAAGAATGTATGTACTTACAGTTATGTTGCGTTTCCCTGTTCTTAATACGGCATTACTGAAAAATGCTCTTCAGACCTCCTTTCTTTTACTTTCAGTTTTCTGACTATAGCGTTTCTCCTGCAGCTAGAGAACTTGTTTCAAAAATTAGCCCAATAAAAAAACAAAACATTAAATTAAAAAGTCAGTTCCCAGATGCCATGTACTTACAGATCTAGTTCATGACATAGCTGTGCAAATGCTAGCAGTAGCAGAATGGAGGTAGCAGGTAGAGGCACTTCCCCTCACCTGCATTTTTGTAAGGTTAAAGTGGGAATGGAATCTCAGATATATGGTCCAGATTCATACAAATAGGCATCAGTATCGAAGTGTTTATCTGCTTTAATGGCAGCCATTATATTTAGATTTCAAAATGATCTTTTAATAAAATTTTAGGCTCTCATTTCTGAAAATATAATTTGAATCAATCATATGTTCTAGTACTCCTATGAACTATGAAAGTATACCATTTCTGACTGGCATAAGAGGTCTATATGAGAAATGACTGCATGAATATTTCATAGTCTGACCTGAAGATAAAATCAGATTACATAAAACCAGAGGGGAAAACTACAGTGAATATCACAGTAACTCCTATGACAAGTTAGAAAATAATGACATGTTGTCAAGAAAAGCTGATATCCTGTTTTTCTCAATGTATATTTCTGTATGTTGGCCAAGCATTGTTATTTATTTGTATATATTACATCAAGATAACTGAACTGAGATACAGAAAGGATACATCTTCAAACAAAAAAAAATAGAGATTATATTTTAAGCAGTATATAAATAGTTCAGTTTGAGAATAAAAAAAACAAAAAAACTCAGAAAAAGAAAAAAGTCTTTAGAAAATTTTTTATAGAACAATGGGAGTTAGCATAGAAATTTCAAAATACAGTAAAAGAAGGATTTTCATTTAACTAATAAAAAATAATAACTATTGAATATAAGCAAGAAGCATAAGTATGTGGCCACAATAAAAAAACTAAACCAGAATATAATTAAAACATTTGACTACATTAATTTTAATAGATTTCAGGTTTGTTAAACTGATTACTCTCTGTGTTACATGACTAGTTTTCTCAAAATAAATTGAAAAACACTGCTGTCTCAGGAGACTTGGAAAAATCTTTGTTGTAAATCTAGATTACTTTAAACAGAAAGATACGCAGCTCGGTTACATTCGCTGAGAGACTCAATGCAGTATACACATCCAATCACACTAACATTACTGAATTTCAAACAAAAAATTGAGCAGGAAGTTCCCTGCAGGTATAGAAGTGTTCTTTAACACATAGTGGAGTGAAAGGTAGGATACACTTTTTGAATAACAACTTAATGTTTAAAATATCTACTTAAGAAGAATAACTCCTAGTTTCTAAATTCTTCTCAGTTTGATGTCTCAGACCAACAACTCCTGTCTTCTGGGTGGGGTTTCCTGAAAACCATTTCTGCAGTTTCCTCTCAGGAGGGGAGCCTGGAATCTTGCTCTCTACTCCCCAAGTAAGTGCTCAGATCATTAAGATGTATAAAAGCATGGAACATTTCTAAAGGGAGAGAGAGATGGCAAATGAGCAAAAGAATGGGCAAAAGAACATCTTTAGGCATGTAATCTCACTTTTTTGAATCTTATTCTGACTGACAGATTTAGAATTATCAGGCACTGGGCTGCCATAGTCAGCATAACATTTTACGAATTAAGATGAGAATCCACTTTCTGCAGTTTAACAAGGAGTTAAACTGACCCTTCAACTTTGTGAAATGTTGGCCTTGGAGTCACCACTACAAATCTCTAAGCATGAATTGTTCCATATCTTTTAGTTTTCTTTCAGCCTGTCGATTCGTCTACCTGTCGATAGAGGCTGTAGGAAAACAACTACCAGTGGCTAAGACTCATATAAGAGACTGAAAAGAAAATATTCCAAACACTCAAACACCACTACCAGCTCCTGGATGACAACTGGGTCTGTCTGTCCGGCAAGTGGAATCCTATCAATGGATACTTTATGATGGCCCATACATTTTACTCCCAGTTGGATGTCGACAACAAATGACAAAATTTCTCATAGATACAGAAGCTCAGATTTCAATACTAGCACAACAAGATGCTGAGAAGCTGGGTATACAACCCAGACAGCAACAAATTAATATTACTGGAGTGAATGGAGTAAGTGCTGTTTGCCAAACTGCAAAAGTTAATTTATGGCTCCCTGGCGAGAAGCGTATGTCATCTACTCACTTTGCAGTTAAGGATCACAATGAAAACATTTTAGGATTCTATATTTCAAGCTGATGAACCTGACATTTGCTGGACGGCAGTGTGTGGTCTTTCAGTTCAAATATCAATCCTAATCCTAACAAAAATGGGGAAGCTACTAATAATAGCGGTCGAAAACACAGAATAACTACTAGGTGAATATATCCTGTATCATAAAGGTGTAACCCTTTCAGCCTTCCCCACCAAATATTTTCTTTCTTTTCTTATAAAAAAAAAAAAGAAGAAGAATCTTCATTGATGGCAATGATGACGGCAGCAGTGTATCCCCAGTTCACCATCATTCTTTCTGTTAATTGGGACAAGTATAATCCTTCCAGTGCAGACACAAAAGCCTTGGACAGTCCACATAAAAGACCTTTGGGACTACACACTAGTAAAACATATTGGAAGTGCTAGGATCCCACCAAAAGACAAAACACACTTAAACCTTGTTATTTTAGATATGCACAGAGAGGAGGAATACCGAGGGGAGGAATGGAAATAGGAAACAAAAGAATTAGAATATCATACAATGATAATAACTTCAACCAGATTCTATCACTCCTACCAACACCAGAGGTAGAAAGAAAAATAGAAGAATAAAAATAGAAGAAAAAAAAGATAAACCCGGAGACAATGAAAAATCTTGACACAATATACCAAAACTTCCCATAATACAGAGGAAGCAGTTAATGACCTGCTATGCCACCTGGACACTCACAAGTCTATGGGGCTGGATGGGATCTACCCAAGTGTGCCAAGGGAACTGGCAGAGAAGATAGCCAAGTGACTCTCCATCATCTATCAGCAGTCCTGGCTCACAGGGGAGGCCCCAGATGACTGGAGGATTGCCAATGTAACACCCATCTACAAGAAGGGCCAGAATGAGGATCCTGGGAACCACAGGCCTGTCAGCCTGACCTCAGTGCTGGGTGAGATTATGGAGCGGTTCATCCTGTGTGCGCTCACTGCGGATGTGATGGACAACCAGATCAGGCCCAGACAGCATGGGTTCATGAAAGGCAGGTCCTGCTTGACCATTCTGATCTTCTTCTATGACCAGGTGACCCACCTAGTGGATGAAGGAAAGGCTATGGACATTATCTACCAGGACGTTAGTAAAGCCTTTGGCACTGTTCCCCACAGCATACTCCTGGAGACATTGGCTACCCATGGTTTGGATGGGTGTACTCTTTGCTAGGTAAAGAACTGACTGAATGGCCGAGCACGGAGAGTGATATTGAAAGGAGTAAAATCCAGCTGGTGGCCAGTCAGGAGTGGTGTTCCCCAGGGCTCATATTTGGGTCCGGTCTTGTTTAATATCTTTACCAGTGATCTGTATGAGGGGATGGAGCGCTCCCTCAGGAAGTTTGCAGGTGACACCAAATTGGGTGGGAGTGTCGATCTTCTTGAGGGTTGGAAGGCTATGCAGAGGCATCTGGACAGACTGGATAATTGGGCTGAGGCCAGCTATGAGTTTCAACAAGGCCAAATGCTGGGTCCTGCATTTCACTCACAACAGCCCCATGCAATGTTACAGGCTTGGGAAGAAGTGGCTGGAAATCTGCCCGGTGGAAAAGGATCTTGGGATGTTGTTTGACAGCTGGCTGAAGATGAGCCAGCGGTGTGCCCAGGTGGCTAAGAAGGCCAATGGCATCCTGGCTTGTATGAGGAACAGTGTGGCCAGCAAGAGCAGGGAGATGATCATGCTCCTGTACTTGGCACTGGTGAGGCCGCACCTGGAGTACTATGTTCAGTTTTGAGTCCCTCACAACAAGAAACGCATTGAGTTGCTGGAGCATATCTAGAGAATGGCAACGAGGCTGGTGAGGTGTCTAGAGATCAAGTCTTATGAGGAGTGGCTGAGGGATCTGGGCCTGTTTAACTTGGAGAAGAGGAGGAGAAGAGGAGGCTGAGGGGAGACCTTCTTGCTCTCTACAGCTACCTGGAAGAATGTTGTAGTGAGGCAGGCATTGGTCTCTTCTCCCAAGCAACTAGCAATAGGACAAGAGGCAATTGCCTCAAGTTGCTTCAGGGGAGGTTTAGATTAGATAGTAGGAAAAATTTCTTTACTGAAAGAGTGGTCAGGCATTGCAACAGGCTGCTCAGGGTGTTGGTTGAGTCACCATCCCTGGAGGTGTTTAAAAAGCATGTGGTTATGTCATTTTGGGATATGGTTTAGTAGGCATAGTGTTGTTGGTGTGATGGTTGGACTTCATGATCTTAGTGGTCTTTTCCAACCTGAGATTCCATGATTCTATGATTCTGTAAACATGCTAGGCATTCCTTAGGGATTTAGAATAGGTGAGTTTGGTAAAGACTTTAGGGAAGATTCCTATAGTATATATCAGCAATATTGAATTTCCTTTCCAAAGTTAAATGGAATGTCCATCTATTTGCATATAATCACAGAATCACAGAATCACAGAATGGTAGGGACTGGAAGGGACCTCTGTGGGTCATCTAGTACAGCACCCCTGCCGAAGCAGCGTCACCTACAGAAGGCTGCAGAGGACTGTGTCTAGGCAGGTCTTGAATATCTCCAGAGAATAATACCAGTATCAAATTAATTAGAGAGCTTTCAGAAGTGGTCAAATCATCCCAAAGGGGAGGAGAATCCAGTCTCAGAAGGGGACCCAGCTGTCCCGGAAGTGAGAAGGCAAACCAAACTCACTTCAAACATGGCCCAAAGCAGGAGCAAGAAGAAAACAGACAGCATCTCACTTCAAAATTGATCTGTGTCACGGAGTCTGGATTCAGCCGGGTATACTCAGGTATAGTCCAAGATCTTGTAAATAGTTTATGTGGAGAATTCAGACTGTTTAGAAAAGGGAAAGTACACCCAGCATGGGTACTTCTGGGGAAGAGAGGGTATATTTTGGATAAAAATTAAATTCCTTTGGTATGACAGAGACATAAGAGGGCTTAGAACACCCCCTCTTTGAGCAGCCAATAGATTATGTTAATTTCTACCTTTCACCTGTAACAGCAAATAGAGGATGATGTTTTCTGTTCTTTCAGACTAATTTTATTTTCCCAGGCTGTTTTATACCTTTTCAGATTATAAACTGCCATTACAGTTTCCGGGATTTGCTCTTATTGATCGACTCTCAGGATGTGTCTGGTTTGTAGGTACCCTAGCTGTACTTCAAAGATGCCGGCTGCACTTCTCAAGGATGCTTTTGGTTCCAAGGTCTACTTCCCAGGCTCCCAGCTACAAGTCTTGCAGGCAATTTCTCTGTCAGTATTTTTCAGCAGACGTTTTCTTTTCCTCACTAATTTTCCCTTCTAACCAGGTTGCCTTTCTGGCAGCATACATCAAAAATGTATGAAATATACTTGATAAAAATATCAAACTTCTATGAAATTTCATGAAATTATATTGTTATGCTTGTTTTGCAGTGAAAGACACATAACATCAATTAGGAAATCTGCTTCACAGCAAGGTCTAAAGAAACAGGTTTCCCAAGTCTTAATCTAATATGTTAAAGAAATTTCTGTGTGTTCCATAGGTAGAGAAAGTTTCTCAATGCCAATTAATTTTTAAATTCCTTTTATGACTGTATACCTAAGGGTATATATGTAAAGGTCAATTTGCATGTGGTGTCATTTCAAAACAGAAGTCTATTAGCTAATATTTTGCTGTAGACCACATAAGGAACGGTATCAATGTCATGAGAAGTGCTAATAACTTTGAGAATATTCCTTGAAATATTCCTGCAGTTTTGTACCAAAAATGTATATGTCAAAGCTTGTTCGCTTATTATCCGCAATTATCCCTTAAATGCTCAAATGTCTGCTTCCTTGATGAAGCTAAGTATTTAATAATATTTTATTCACCTATTACCTCCATTAAATGTTATATCTCAGGCTTAAAAACATGTGAAATTCCTGGGCAAGATTTTCAAAGGTATATATAGTGTTTGTTACACTCTGCACTCTTGCTTTGACAACTCAATAGTTTCAAATAGCAAATGTTCCTACTGTTGAACTCAGTTAATTTGCTATCCTTAAAATCCTATTTGTTTCCCTGTAGATGACGATATGCTTTTCCTCATCATTTTTGTAATAAGCGTCCCTACCTTAAAGCATATTCTTCTCATGATCATCCACATTTTCTTTACACTTTTTGAATTTTTTTTAGCTTTATTTCTCAGATGTTATATTTTATTATTAAGTGTGTACATGGACAACATGCTGTCAAAGCAATGTAATATACATCTGCAGTTAATATTTCTTTAACAGATTGTCTATGTTACTTTTTGATGGAAGTTTCCTATATGAATTCTAGTCAGGTCCTTGATGTGAAATGTATTTATTGTAATCTGTAGTTGTATACCTTTCAAGATTGTTGGAAAAAATAAAATAAAATAACATTAATGAAGTAGTTTAATAACTCATCCTCACTTACTTGAACAGTCTTACTTCTCAAGGAAATTAAAGTGATTATTCACAGAATAGGCTGCATAATGGGTTGAAAGATTAATATCAGTCATTTCAAACACAAGGGCTTGAAATTTAAAAACAACTTTCTAGGGTGTTTAATATTTGGAAATACTCACTAATTATGGTAGAAACATGGTCTACATAATTTTCTCCTATAAAACAGACATGTACAAACAAAAACCCCAAACCAGACAGGTGTGAAAGTAAACAATTAAATGAAAATATTTGCTTGAGTTTGGTTTGCTCATAGGTTTAATATAAATCATTTTAAGCACTTGAATTTTGAAACTTCACACATAAAACACATCTTAGTTTATAAAATATACTTATGGAGAGTTCCACATTTTTGGGACCTACAAGATTTTTCCCATCTGTATTCTCCATAGTATTAGAAATGTACCATGTGGGTGGAAACATAAAAGTGCATGCTGCTGGAGAGAATGAAAAGACTACCATTTCAACATAATTACTACATGATATATATTACCTCTCTATAGTATATAAAAAGTAATAATTTTGCCGGTTAAAAAAACAACAGATATTCATACTTGTTATACCCATCCATATTACTATGATACAGCAGAACAAAAGAAAGGGAAATAGAGAGAAAATTAAATTATCAAATATAATACTAAACAATTATTTTTTCTTGGAGGAAAAATAAGCTAAGCTAAAAAGTGTGGTGGAGAGTATCATTTCTGATAGTGCTGTATCACCTGAGAATAAGGAGCTTTGGTAGAAGGGGTTGACTCATTCCTTCAGGCTGAGGGGGATCTGACAAACTGGATGCTGATAGCTGTTATGAACACTCTTGCCGACAGGTTATTATTTAAAAAATGAACACCTTCTCTTAATGTTCTTATTTTTATAGTCATCTGAATGAAACAGGTATGGAGAAAATATGCCTAAAAATAATACTCTTTTTTAAGGGCCCTATGAACACTCCTTCTCATCATGGAAGTTTGGCTCCCTGCGACACCCAAGGGAATAGGGGGCAGACCACAGCTGCACTGTCTATGCTGGCCCCAAGCCCTAGCATCCAAACCCCCAGGAGGTGGGGATGTAATCAGTGTATCAGTGTATCAGAGCTGCTAGATTATGTCATCCAAAGAAGGGACTTTCAGTATCCAAGGCAAGCCTACTAGTACTTAATCTGGTGTCAGTCGCGGCTTCCATGTCATAAAAAACAATATGACTTTCTCTTTCCTCCTACTTGTTCCATTCTTTTCGTCTTGGTTACGATCTCTGTTCATCATAGTCTTGCTCACTGCAACAGAATTATAAGATATTCAGGAAACCATAGATCAGGCAGGCAAATTTAAAAAAATTATTTTAAAAGCTTTGTAAATCTTTCAAAAATTTTACTGATATGACATTTTGGCATCTGGAAATCAAAATAGTTGGGGTTTGTCTTTATTTAAAAATTCTACAGAGTTATAGTGAAAATCCTTGAAATATTGCTTCCAGTTGATACTTGTTTTTTGTTCTTGTGAGTAGGAGTGTAAGTTCTAGTATGTGTTTATGGGGGTGAGGGGTTGTTTGGTTGTTTTGTTACTTGTTTTCCCATTTAAAAGCTCTTAAGAGGAATACATTTCCCCTTAATAAATAAATTGAATACTGAAACTCAGATTGTGCTGGGTTTGAATTGTAGCCTTTAGTTCTTAATAAGAAATAGTGACCTTTGCAACAAACGGACATAATTAATATTTTTTGTTTTTATTTGTGGTTTTTTTTGTTTGAGAACAGAGTTAATATGTTTTTTATGTTTTTTTTTTTGTATTAAGATCCATTTCTTAACAACACATTCTGGCCTTACACTGAAAAGTATTTAAAAGAATAAGAAACAATTGCCAAAAGTAGAGACTTGCTTATTCATTTCATACTATGTTTTAAAGCTATTAAATTCACATTCGTATTTAGCTTGCAAAACAGATGTTGATATGTATGGTAAGACCGATACATGCCTCACAGTATTGTGAGAACAGAATGTAATAGTATGTATTAATTATAGACAGTTGAAATCTTCATCAGAGAAGAGTCCCTCAAGGACAGCATGGTGCTGGGCATCTAGTACAGACCACCTGATGAAGTGGAGAACTAAGATGAGGTCTTCTTCAGACAATTAGATAGACTCTTATGACAGTAGACCTATTGCACACAAAACATTAGAATCCCTAAGTAAGATTCAATTAAGAGAACCAGCTGTATGAGCTGCAGTTTTGAACCTGGTATCTCTTGCTGTGATGTGCAGTTTCAGTTATTGGCAACACCAAAGGCCTTGACAATACGAGCACAACCAGAAAACAGAGAACATAAAACCACAGACAACTCAGTGATGGTCCATTGCTGGTCCCTGCATAAACGTGACCTAAGGGGATTTTGTTTTTAGAAGTCAAGCAGCAGTAGCTAAGCAAGAACAAAAACATCGTCAAGCAACAAAGTCACCCGCCCTGTCCTAGGAAAATGAGCCCCCACACTGAAAACATTCTGCAGCATGTATTCCAGGGTGGAGGCCAAACACTAGGGACAGTTGAGAGATGGAAACATCTGGAATGGAGGTGAAGGGAGGATTTGATGGAGAAGGAGAAAGAAAACAAGCCTTCTCCGCCTCCTGCTTGCCTCATGCAGCCTGATCACACTAACCTCACTGACAAGGAATGATCAAGGACCACAGCCATCAGCACGTAGTATCATCTCTGGGGTCATGTATGCTAACGTAGGATACATGTATTAAGGACTAACTGCTTTCAACAGCTGGCAAAAACTGAACATGAGTAAGAACTAATCACTGAAAATATGTGTTATTAGTAGATGTCGATCCAGTAAAGTGTTACTTAAGTTTGAAATTGGGCTGGTTTATCAGTCTTCTGATCTGTCCTGTTTTGGCAATTTGCGGGTTTCAGAGATCTATATATTTATATGCATGTAATCCATGGTGGAGACCAAGCACTAAGGACTGTTAAGGGATGGAAACGTCATATGTGTGTATGTATGCACTCATTCACACATGCACAGTTTCAGGTGTGATTCTTCTCTTTCCTTGAATCTTTGACAAGGTCTGCTCTAGGGCAAGTTTGCTTGCTGTGTCTGGTAACAGAGCTTAGAAGAGGGAAGTATCACATCTTCTGGAAGAGGACCAAGGTAGGAAACATTTCTGCAAAGTGGACATATAGGGGTTCACAGGATGCAAGACATTATATCCAAGGATATAGAGGAGATGACCAAAGCCACCATGAGTCTGCTGCCTTCAGCTGTCCTGAAAAGTTTGTGGTGGCAGACTGAGGGTAAGTGTCTGATGCCTGGAAAAAAACAATGCCTGTTTTGTCTTCAAGCAAGAAAAGATAAAGGATCTTGTAAACTACAGACTCTTGCATTCAAAATCATCATAGGCAAAAAAACCCCAAACAACTAAAGATATGTGGAAAAATAATTAATTGTTAAACTACTTAAAAACTTTACAATGTAATGGAAGTACAACATGTTTATAGTCCAGTTGTAACAATACAAAATGTTCTAGTCCAGATTAATACAACAATGCTTCATGAATACGACAGTTAAAATTGGTATACGACTCCCTTCTCCTCAACAGGTATTTACAGCCCCTCTCTCATGGTAGGAGGATTCCTCTGGGTGCTATGACTCGGTGTGTCCCCAAGAAGCAGGGGAGGGCTGTGCTGAACTATCAGTGACATGGCAGGGCTCACCGGGGTGAAGCCTGATCTTCACAGTCTGGGCCGTTCTTCCTCCTGATGCTCTGGGTTTATTTAATGACTTGAGATTTATGAGTCAAATTTGGCCCAGAAAATTCTAGGTGCAGAATGTTTTTAGAGAACATTTTTCCCCTTCCATTTTATAGCAAGGGTGCTTCAAGCTCAAGAGCTTGTTCCAATTACACTATACCAAATACGTAAGTAGTTCTATGAGCAATGGAGCTAATAGTTTCTTACATCTAAGTGTCTGTTGGGTGACTTTTTTTGTTGTTGCTTGTTTTAGGTTCTTTCAAGAGAACAATAGTAATATTTCTGTATACTGATATTGTCTTTACTCAAGATTGTTTTAACAGTGTCATGTACACTGTGGTGCTCAGCAAGAGTAATTGGATTACAGGGCCAAAAGGTATTGAAAAAACTTATTCATGCTCAATAGTTTATATCTTCTCTAACAGCTACTAACTTCTGTGACACTCCTGAGAAAGTAACTTTCTCACTCTTAGTTCTGCCTGGAATGAGAAAAGAATGATCCAGAGATTACCAACAAGGAATAAACACAGATAAAATAATCATTAACCTTCATTTTTGCAAGGAACACAGTTAAATAAACAAAAAACACTGTCTTTAATAAAGTCCACCATCAACACTTGCTGGAAAATGCATACACTTTGAAAAAGTGTAATGTATATGGCCTATCAGGGCTTAATACTATGAAAGGAAAAAATGTCTTCAAGAACAGTGTCTTGTAATTAGTCTTTCTAGGAAATACTTTTATGACATAGAGATGATGCTTTTCTAAAGAGCAAAGTACAGCCATTACCTTTAGACTTTTCCTTAGGCATTTAAGATAATGAAAGCCACAGACAGTTAATAATTGATTTAATATCCAGAATGACTAGCAGAATTCCTCTTTAGATTTCAGGTATTAACAATAACAATATTTAAATAAAATCTTTTAATTAAGTGAATATTAAAAAACCTAATTTGAACAGTTGGTGAGGGTTTTTTATACATGTTTGTTCCCATAAGCAAGCCTCACAAAAAAAATAGATCTTGATTTAGAGATGGGAGAATCAATATTTGAATTATATGATTTGAAAAAAAGAAGTTTGATAAGAAGAAGAAGAGTCCAATACTTCTTTTATTAGGCATAGTAATTTTGAGCTAGAAGGGGCAAAAATGGTGCTGGAACAGATGTTCTCATTCAGAAAAAGAGTTCTTGAAGCTCAGAGAAATTAAAAGGCTTAGAATTAGCCTATTCAGTTATTCAATACACTGAAAAATACCCATTTAGCAAACTCTTTCCTTTCAAACCTTCCTCCCAGCCTCCCATTCCTAATATCTACAACAGAAGTTTTAATTTTAATTAATAAATCATAGCTTTCAGTAAGGCCTGAATCACAGTATCAACCTACTTAAATTTAACACTACTGATGCTGAGAACTACGCAACCTTTACCAAAGCCAGCGACAAGATAAACTGTTGAGGAGAGACACAATACTTTACGCACTGTATGAGGAGGGGAAATTCTAAGGATAAGCAGAAAAAATAGAAGCAGTAGTGATTTAAAAAAAGAAAAAGTGGCAGCATTATTCTAGCTGTCAGTGTGTGTGTCTTCTGTATCATCTCCACTGAACATGTTTGCAGAAAATAGATGCTCCTCCAGATGGACACATAAATATTAGATAGGAAGTGTCTTGATGGTTAAAATTAAAAACAGAGATATATAAAGAACATATTTAATAAAAGTATGCTGAGTATTCATACACATTTGAGAATATGCTGAGTCGTAACAACAAAACAAATTGTCCGCTCTTATCTTGTTGGAGATTCTCACTACTAAGACATATGTCATCTTTTGGGGGATATATATTGCTAGCAGAAATAAAACTGGGAACTGTAAAATACAATGTTAATGAATCAGTAAGTTACACAGTTCCTTTTACTTCCTTTTTGAAGGCAAATATTGCATAGTGCACTAAAGTGAATTTGTTAGATATGCTGCTTGAGGAACAAAACCGAGTCAGAAATCCTCATCCATAAGAAACGCCACAATTCATGGTTATGTATTAAGACACTGTCTGTACTTACCACAAAGCCAAATAGTAAATATTTGAATGAATGAAAAATTATGTCTTTAACATATCAGGCATTTCTATTTGACCGTTCCACAAACTGCTGCTAGTTTGTTTTTTCCTCTTAGAGAATGATTTTCTGGCTAGGTGTGGCTGTCTATAACACTTTCGGTAGTATTTTCACACTTGCCTTCTGAGCTATTTACTGGGAAATGCTATGCTTGTGTAATTGTGTCCAGACTAGGAAAGTTCCTTTCTGTAAGGCTTATAATTAATTACAGTTACTGAAACTTGATCAATTTATTTAAGGGTATCTGGTCAATCTTGATAGTTTCATTCTGTCTATATACAGCAGAGAAAATTAATCTACTGCACCAAACTGGCTTCAGAGGATTTTTTTATTCAATATTGTGTTGCTCCCATGGAAATGGGAGTAAAATAACCTAGATAATGTAGGATACAGAAGGCACAGAACTCAGAGTATTGGTATCAGCAGCATAGAATTTGTTTTATTTTATACTTATCTGAAACTGTCACAGTCGATCTCTATGTTTACATATAAGGTAGAAAAGCGTGCCGGTGAGCACCAATGTATTTTGTAACTTAGAGGCCTCTAGATAAACAAACAGCTCAAGTGTTTGCATTAGAACAGTCAGAACATGCTAATTTGTCCCAAAAATGTCTGCCTTAGAGATATACTTGTCTGAAGACAGAAAATTAATTAATTTATTAGTTTTACATTTATAGTACCATAGTAACTTTAAAAGTCCTTTTTGGTATTAGTGCAATACTGTATTTAGTTCATTACGCGCTGCTTTCATTTGCTGAAGTACAGAGTACATGTAAAAAGAGAATTACTGCCATTGTGTATAAAACAAAATACCTAAAATGGAAAGAACAAGTCTAAGAAATTTGAAATGTTTTTGTAAATTTCATATGGTGAATGTCATAGAAGAGTCCATACCAAACACTATGTTCATAGCTGTGTTCATAATAATGCAAAATCATACAAGTATACATGTAGAATAACATACATATGACAGTGTTGAAAAATGAGAAAAGGAAAAACAACACACAATTACTGTTAGGAAAGTTTGAAATAACACAACATTTGGAGAGAGAGAAAACTAGACAAAGGTAGGCACATTTAATAGGGTGGTGCAATAAATTACTCAGACATGTAGCTGATGACAATTCCCTTGATGGCAGCAAAGAAAATCACTGACATTTCAAGAACATGACATCAGAACAGCAGGGCTGATCCTGATTGACCTTAAATTTCTGATCCTGAGTGACCTTGAATGGCATTTAGTCACTTTGATTGGGATGAAGCTGAATGTGATTTCCTAGGACTCTGTTGCATAGGAGAATAAAGGTGTGATCCAGAGTTAGCACAATTTTTCCAACTTCTTGGTTTTTCAATATCAACAACAATTAAGACATTAATATTTATGGATATACTGAGAGAAAGAAAATTCTTCAGGACTCTGGATTTTTCTTCAGATTTTTACTGTACAACAGTGGCGATAACCACTTCTTAGGGCAAGACTGGGCCTCTGTGCTATTCCCAAGTACGTGGACAATAGTGAATTCATACTTCCTTACATTTCTCCAGTGATCCAATTATTTCTGGAACAATTATCACCCATCACAACTTTCTTGAATTGGACATCACACTTTCCTGTCCCTCTGACATGGCAATAGACAATGAATAAACTTTCTGTTATGTGGACACCAAATGTTTTGTGAAATATGTAGAACACATTTATACATGTTTCTTATACTTAAGGTTTCTAGTGTTACTTATATGTTTTAAAGTAGGTATGCACTTTATTTGTTGGTACATCATAGCCTTTTCATTGACAAAGAAATAAGGTAGTTGATGTGATACAGTGAACACTAGGTGTGTTGGGTTTACATGGCAAGGTTTTGGTAGCAGGAGGGCTACAGGGGTGGCTTCTGTGAGCAGAGGCCAGAAGCTGTCCCCTTGTCTGACAGAACTAGCTCCAGAGACCTCCAAGACAGACCCACTGTTGGTCAAAACTTAACCAATTAGTGGTATCTCTGTGATAGCACATCTAAGAAAGGGCAAAAACTGCTGCAAAACAGCAGCTGGGAGAGACGAGTGAGAATATGTAAGAGAAACAACTCTGCAGACACCAGATAAGTAAGAATGTGCTACGGGCACCAGAGCAGAGATTACCCTGTAGCCCCTAAAGCAGACCTTGGTGACACAGGTTGTTCACCTGCAGCCCATGGTGTTCCAGTAGACCAAAGAAATCGGGAGTGAAGTTGAGCCTGGGAAGAAGGGAAGGGTGGGGGAAAGGTGTTTTAAGATTTGTTCTTAATTCTCATTATCCTACTCTGATTTGATTGGTAGTCAAGTCTGATTTTTCCCATGATGATAATCGATGAGTGATCTCCCTGTCCTTATCTTGATCCACGAACCTTTCATCATATTTTCTCTCACCTATCCAACCGAGGAAGGTGAGTGAGAGACGGGCTTGGTGGGCACCTGGCAGCCAGCCAAGGTCAGCTGAGCACTAGGTTCTCGTTTAGATTTCCAGGTAACACAGAATGGATATGAAGCNGTCTNCTTTCAAGGAAAATTCCAGTTTAGTCAACGATAACCAAAACTTTAGTGCCATATACAAGGCTTTTGTACTGCTGTGTTCTTTAGTCAGGGTTTTAAATGGGACATAAGTGTAATGGAATTTTGAATACATTGTTTTGGTACTCGTGAATTGTTACATGCTATTGCTGAATCATGGAGATTTTGTGGGATTTTACCCATGAATAATTTTATTTGTTATCACGATAAAAATTTAATACCTCCTCTGGCTATGTAAAGTTAATTTGAATTTGAAAATAAAATCATTCTTCTTCCATCTTTAATAGAGCTTTGCAAAAAAAATCAGCTTTTGTTTTAACCCATGTATTTTTGTTTAATATTTATTACTTTACTAAAGGTCATTTATTGTAAATATTTATAACAAATTTCAATTAGATTGCCTTAGTATTCAACATGAAACGTGTACATAATGCCTGTATAATGGAATTGAGATAGATCCTCCAAAAATATTTATTTGCTGGTCTTGGGTTGATAGTCTTAAGGTTTAAGCACTAGTATGTTAAGTGTTGTAACTGGAGCTTCAGAATAATAAATGCAAATTCTCTGCTCAGGTGATTTGCATCAAAGAATTCAACCCCACAGCTAGCATACTAATCTAAAGGGCTCCCCACCAGAAAACTGAACAAGTACTCTATTCAGGTATAGGCAGATGTTTTTCCATAGCGTCTTGTTCTTCTGGCTAGCTATCGCTTTTCTAGACAGGGCTTGGAAGCAGATGAAAAACTAGCACCAACACTAACTCTGACAAAGAGAAAGCATAAATAAGATAATCCTGCTTTTGAGGGGAGAAGTTCAATCACAAAGTGTAAACTGTGTCCTACTACCTGTCTTTAGGGACAGAGAAACAGCCTGACTGGGTTTTATTTATAGCATAGTTTTAGTCAAGATGATTAAATTTCCAGTACATACTTTACTACTGACTCTGCATAATGCTTAGCAAGTAACTCGAAACTAGATCCCTGGGAGACCAGGTCAGTCAAAGGAGTCTAGAGGTCTTTTCAGTTGACCAGCTGGATATGTTCAGTTTAGGCAACATGAAAAATCTCTAGAATCCTTTGATTATATTGATTATATTTTCTTAGACTGTAATAAATTCTTTCTATGTAAGTTATTAACTGCTCCTATTCACCTGAATTTATGAATCTGAATCATCAGCTGAATCCCAACCAAAAGTCTGTCTGTAGCTGAAGTGTAAAGGCAACTTTCAGAACACATTTCAGTCTGTAGTATTGAGATTAGTGTTTAAGAGTATTCATCCCCCTACATTTTACCCAAACTAATTTTCACTTCTTAATTTCCAAGTGGTCCTTCCCTCTTATTCAGAGCAGAAATATCTACCCACCAGTTACCCTGTAAATTTGACACATTTTCCATTAACACATTCTAGTAACTCATTGAAAAGACAGGCCCACATAGATCTCAGTGGATATTTGGTTATGTCAATTCTGTATTTCATAGTAAGGAACAAAGTACACTTTTCTTCTACTGCTTTAGAACTATTGGTTACTTTATAATCAGATTTGTACTAAGAAAACAGGAAAAAAATAGAATTAAAAGTACTTTTTGGAAAAAAATAGGGCATTTGATGAGGAATAACATAGCAAGGCACCGTATGTGTGCATGCTTAGAGTCCTTAGTCTTCAGTTCCAGGTCAAGTGAGTCATCAGGCCCAGGAAAGCCCCAGAGTCTCTATCTAGATAAGAAAATAGACTAATCTGTAACGGACTAAATCCATGCGTGGAAATTTGAGGCCAGGTAATTGGCTGAACTTCTAGTCCTCTTCGCAGTGAAGCAGCTAGCTAAATGACACCAGAGCTATCTCGGCCAATAGTTTTGAAGTCCCCAAAATACCTCCAGGCAGTCCCTGCTCTGCGTATACCAGATAATAGGTACTATTTACTTGCTTGGATATGTTGTTTAACTCCTTTCGAAAAGAAACTGAGCAGTCCAATGGACTTCCTCAGGGAATTCCTGACGTAGACAAATGGCATTGACCATACTCCACAGCAGAAGGTTAATCTGATATAGACAAATAGATATTGCTCTTGAATGTGCAGGAATGGTTCAGGCACAGTCTTCTGTATGCAGTTCAAGTAAGTTAGGTTGTACATAGTTTGTACAGAGTTTGTGTACACGGTTTGAGATAATCAAGATCAATGGGGCATGGGTGTGTGAAAGCAAGCACGCATGATCAGGGGCCAGCTGGGTTATAAGAGGTCACCAGCATGTCAGTTCAGTGAGTCTAACTCAATCCAATCAAAATGCCTTTGCAAGAACCCTTGCAGCAGAGATTCCCATTACGATTCAGATGGCAATCGACCATCCTGTTCAAGAGACTGGATTCTCCACATCTGCACTACACTATGCACAAGATCCGAATAAATCAGAATGTTTAACTGATGCTTAGGTGAGCACCTAAGCAACCAGACCTAGACACTATCTTAGCACAGTTTGTTTTTTTTTTGTTTAAAAGTTCTAGGAAACTAAAATGTTTTTAAACATGACAAAAAAATTATCAAACAATGAAGAATCTGAAATATTTTCACTGAGCATTCATAAAATCATAGCATATGTCAAATTGGAAGGATCCATAAGGATCATGGAGTCCAACTCCCTGCTCCTCGCACGACTACCTAAAACTAAACCAAATGACTAAGAGCACCATCCAGATGCTCGTTGAACTCTGATAGGCTTGGTGCCATGACCACTTCCCTGAGAAACCTGTTCTAGAGACCAGCTACCTTCTCAGTGAAGAACCTTTTCCTAATGTCCAGTCTGAACTTCTGATACATCTTCATACCATTTCCTTGTGCCCTATCACTTGTCACCAGAGAGAGATCAGCACATCCCCCTCTGCTGCCCCCCTTGAGGACATTGTAGGCTGTGATGAGGTCACCCCTCAGCTTTCTCTTCTCCATGCTGAACAGGCCAAGTAACCTCAGCTGCTCTTTGGAAGTCGTGCCCTTGACACCTGGCATCATTTTGGTCAGCCCTCCTCTGGACACATTTTAATAGTTTGATGTCCTCCTTGTACTGAGGCACCCAAAACTGCACACAGTACCTGAGGTGGGGACGATTTAAACAAGATAGAGTACAGCATTATCTAATAATGTGTGAAAATAAGGATGTTAAAAAAATGCAATTAAAATACAATTTGAATATGAATGATCACCTACAGCAAATATTACCATCTCTTTTGTTCAGGTATACTCAAAGCTAATTCAGTCCATTTGTTTGAAAAAACATATAGGTGATGTTTTCATCTCTAGGGTGCAAGGTAGTCATAGGAACTGATAAACTGAAGACAGCTAGCTTGTCTTTTATATTGTTTAGAGGGAAAAAATCCACAGGATAAACTCAGCCACAGTGCAGTCATCTAGCTCTCAAAGTTACGTGTTTAGAAAAAGAAGATTAAGTTTTAGAATAAATTTTCAAATGTTGGTTCCAGGGACCAATCAACCTTTTCTCTTCTTCACGTTGTGGATTTGTTCAGGAAGGTTCTGGATTGAAGTATATGGAAACCTATTTGTGTGCCAAGTTATGTACAAAATGATTTGCCTACTAATATATGTGACTTTCTAGAGCATCCTGACCCAGAAAAACAACTAAGCAATGGCAGAAAGATTAAGCATGTAGGTATCCTATAAAGTCTAAATGAACAAGTGGCTGACTGACAGAAAGGCATTTTGAACTCTGAAGAAATTAATAGCTAATGAATGTATCTATGTTCAGAAATCAGTGGAGCTCTGGAGGAAATTAGGGCAATCAGAAATTGAAATTGCTGCATTCATGTCAAAACCTCTTACCCATGAGAAAAAAATATTTTCTGTGGCCTCTGAGATACATCTGAAACATCATGTTTGCTGGTGAAACAGAGAACAACCAGGAAAGTGTCACATAAACTCACTGCACACTTAGGAATAATAGGTGACTCAAAGGATTGTATCAACTTTGTTAATATATATCTATTAACTTGTATTGTATGTTTCTACACTTAGATTTTACAGTTACATGTCTTAGTATGTCTGAATCCTTTTATTGATTCTGAAAAATTCTACATTTGGTCTCCCTCTTTTTTTCATGCAGACCAATAATTACAACCTTGCTTAATGTCTGGAAGACCGCGTGGTGAAGGGCTCCGGAGCAAGGGATCGTGCGGGGGGAACCTTTTCTAAGTGGCAGAACTGCTGGGACACGCACCCAGGGAGAGAGAGCGTGCCTCTCCCCCGCTCCCCCCCCGAGAGCGGGAGGTGCCGGGCCCTGACGAGCGGCGGCTCTGACTCAGCGTGGCCGGGGTCAAGAGTGACGGCGAACCCCTCCCCCCTCACAGAAGCAGCCCCTGGGGAGTGGCGAACAGGACAGGCCAACAGGCACATAAAACAGAGCGCGGCGCGGCAGTTGGTGTGGCAGTTCACGCAGGCAGGGCCCCAAGGCTCGGCCAGCTCCCCAGGTAAATTCAGCTGGTGGTTATTGCTTACTCAGCTAGGAGAGATCTGGCTATGGTCTCCACTCAGCTGAAAGCTGTCACCACGTGGAATGTGGCAACCCAGACAGAGCTCCTGCATGAACAGGCAGCTGTGCAGGTCTCTGGCTGCAGGGAGTGCCTGAGCCTGTCGCTGATATCGGAGGGCAGCGGGCAGAATGCCTGTGTGCGCTGTGACCAGGTGAATGATCTACTCAGCCTGGTGGCAGAGCTCAAAGAGGAGGTAGAAATATTAAGGATCATCAGGGAGTGTGAGAGGGAAATAGACTGGTGGAGCCATGCCCTGCCATCCCCGAGACAAGCGCAGAGGATGGACACTCCACGAGAAGCAGACGATCCCCTGCCCTCTCGCCATCAGGCAGAAGGAGAGGACCTGAGAGACAGTGGAGAATGGAAACCAGTCCCTGCTCGGGGTGGCAGGCAAATCCCCTCCTGGCCTCCCTCTCCACCCCAGATGCTCTTATGCAATAGGTATGAGGCTCTGAAACCGGAGGAACAGGCAAATGATAAGGCAGACGAAGGCCCACGCATGGGATTGCCCAGAACTAGGCAGTCAGCCCCATGCATCATGACTTCCTCCACGGAGAAACAAAGAAGGGTAATTGCCATAGGCCATTCCCTTCTAAGAGGAACAGAAGGCCCAATATGCCGACCGGACCTATCCCATAGGGAAGTCTGCTGCCTCCCTGGGGCCCAGGTAAGAGATATTGCTAGGACACTCCCTGGTCTGGTACAGCCCTCTGACTATTACCCACTCTTAGTTGTTCAGGTTGGCAGTGATGAGGTTAGGGACAAAAGCACACAGGAAATCAAAAGTGACTTCAGGGCTCTAGGGAGACAGGTTAATGAATCAGGAGCATAAGTAGTGTTCTCCTCTATCCCTCCAGTTACATGGGAAGATGAGGGAAGAAACAGGAGGAGTCAACAGATCAATACCTGGCTCCAAGCCTGGTGTCACAGGCAAAATTTGGGGATCTTTGATCATGGGTCAGTTTACGTGGCACCAGGCCTGCTAGCAACAGATGGAGTACATCTGTCACAAAAGGGGAAGAGGATCCTAGCTCAGGAGTTAGCAGGGCTCATCCATAGGACTTTAAACTAGATTTGAAGGGGGAAGGGGATAAAACCAGGCTAGCTAGTGAACAGGCTGGGGGTGACAACTCGGCTGCTAGTGGATGGTGTGCTTGCTAGGACCTTCACTCTGCTGAGTCAGTGAGGGTACAGAACAGGGAGCTGTGCGGCAGCAATGGTGCAGCTTCATCGTGGGCTCAGGTCAAATGCCTTTATGCAAATGCACGTAACATGGTGAATAAACAAGAGGAGCTAGAGATGTGCGCACATCTGTGCGGCTATGATATCATCAGCATCACGGAGACATGGTGGGACAGGTCCTATGACTGGAGTATTGGGATGGGAGGATACAGGTTCTTTAGGAAAGACAGGCAGGGGAGACAAGGAGGAGGTGTCGCCCTCTATGTCAAAGATCAGCTGGAGGGCAGGGAGCTCTGCCTGGGATTGGATGAGGAGCCCACGGAGAGCTTATGGGTCAAGATTCAAGGCAGGGCAGGGATGAGGGACATTACAGTGGGAGTCTGCTACAGGGCACCTGAGCAGGACGAGCAAGTGGATGAGGCCCTCTACAGGCAGATAGGAGAAACCTCATGTTCAAAAGCCCTGGTCCTCATGGGGGACTTCAAACACCCCAACAAGTGTTGGAGGGACAACGCAGCAGGGCACAGGCAAGCCAGGAGGTTCCTGGAATGTGTTGAGGACAACTTCCTTCTCGAAGTGATAGAGGAGACCACAAGTAGAAGTGTGATGCTGGACCTTGTTCTTGCTGACAAGGAGGGGCTGGTGGGGAATGTGAAAGTCAAGGGCAGCCTTGGCTGCAGTGACCACAAAATGGTGGAGTTCAAGATCCTTAGGGCAGAGAGGAGGGTGCGCAGCAAGCTCGCTACCCTGGACTTCAGGAGAGCAGACTTTGGCCTCCTCAGGGATTTGCTTAGTAGAATGTCATGGGATAAAGCCCTAGAAGGAAAAGGGGCCCAAGAAAGATGATTAATATTCAAGGATAACCTCCTCCAAGCTCAGAAGAGATGCATTACAGCAAAGAGAAAATGGCAGAAATGCCAGGAGGCCTGCATGGATGAACAAGGAGCTCCTGGACAAACTCAAGCAGAAAAAGGAGGCCTACAGAGGATGGAAACAAGGACAAGTAACTTGGGATGAATACAGAGAAATCGTCTGAGTAGCCAGGGAACAAGTTAGAAAAGCTAAAGCCCTGACAGAACTAAATCTGTCCAGGGATGTCAAAGGGAACAAGAAAGCCTTCTGTAGATATGACAGTGACAGAAGGCAGACTAGGGAAAATGTGGGCCCTCTTTGGAAGTAAGCTGGAGACCTGGTTACCCGGGATGTGGAGAAAGCTGAGGTGCTGAATGACTTTTTTGCCTCAGTCTTCAACAGCAATTGCTCTAGCCATACCACCCAAGTTACAGAAGGCAAAGGCAGGGACTGGGAGAATGAAGAATGTCCCACTGTAGGAGAAGACCAGGTTCGAGACTGCCTAAGGAATCTGAAGGTACACAAGTCCACGGGGCCTGATGAGATGCATCCACAGGTCCTGAGGGAATTGGCAGACAAAGTTGCCAAACCACTGTCCATCATATTTGAGAGTTCGTGGTGGTTTGGAGAGGTGCCCACCAACTGGAGAAGGGGTAACATCACCCCATTTTTAAAAAGGGAAAAAAGGAAGACCGTGGGAACTACAGGCCAGTCAGCCTCACCTCTGTACCTGGCAAGATCATGGAGCAGATCCTCCTCGAAACCATGCTAAGGCACATGGATAACAAGGAGGTGACTGGGGACAGCCAACATGGCTTCACCAAGGGCAAATCGTGCCTGAGCAACTTGGTATCCTTCTATGATGGGGTTACAGCATTGGTGGACAAAGGGTGGGCAACTGACATTGTCTACCTGGACTTGTGCAAGGGATTCGATACTGTCCCGCGTGATGTCCTTGTCTCTAAATTGGAAGGACATGGATTTGACAGATGGACCACTCGTTGGATAAGGAACTGGCTCGAAGGATGCACTCCAAGGGTTGTAGTCAATGGCTCAGTGTCCAGGTTGAGACCAGTGACAAGTGGTGTGCCTCGGGTCGGTACTGGGGCCGGTGTTGTTTAATGTTTTTTTTGGTGACATGGACAGTGGGACTGAGTGCACCCTCAGCAAGTTTGCTGACAACACCAAGCCATGTGGTGTGGTTGACACGCTGGAGAGAAGGGATGCCATTCAGAGGGACCTTGACAGGCTGCAGAGGTGGGCCTGCGTTAACTGCATGAAGTTCAACAAGGCCAAGTGCAATTCCTGCACGTGGGTCAGGGCAATCCCAAACACAAGTACAGGCTGGGCGGAGAGTGGCTCGAGAGCAGCCCTGAGGAGAAGGACTTGTGTGTACTGGTGGATGAGAATCTCAACATGAGCCGGTAGTGTGTGCTTGCAGACCAGAAAGCCAACTGTATTGTGGGCTGCATCAAGAGAAGTGTGGCCAGCAAGTCGAGGGAGGTGATTCTGCCCCATTACTGCGCTCTTGTGAGACCCCACCTGGAGTACTGTGTCCAGCTCTGGAGCCCCCAGCATAAGAAGGACATGGATGTGTTGGAGCAGGTCCAGAGGAGGGCCACCAAGGTGATCAGAGGGCTGGAGTACCTCTCCTATGAGGACAGGCTGAGGGAGCTGGGGCTGTTCAGCCTGGAGAAGAGCAGGCTCTGGGGTGACCTTCGAGCAACCTTCCAGTACCAGAAGGGGGCCTAAAGGAAGGATGGAGAGGGACTTTTCACAACGGTGTGTAGTGACAGCACAAGCGAAACGACTCTCAACTACAAGAGGGCCGATTTAGATGAGATATTCGGAAGAAGTTCTTCACCATGAGGGTGGTGAAACACTGGAAAAGGTTGCCCATAGAAGTTGTGGCTGCCTCCTCCCTGGAAGCGTTCAAGGCCAGGTTGGATGGAGCTCTGAGCAAGCTGGTCTAGTGGAAGATGTCCCTGCTCATGGCAGAGGGGTTGGAATCAGATGATCTTTAAGGTCCCTTCCAACCCTTACCATTCTATGATTCTATGATTCTAGAATGGACTGCATAAATGACCTATGTGGGAATTACAAAAACAGATAAAAACTGATATCCCAAATGACAAAGTCTTAACAAACAAATGCACAGAATTTTATGTATTCAAAGGAATTACTTTTGTTCTCACAATATACTTTTTAGATTAAGTTAGATTTTGCAAGGATTCCAATTGTATTTTTTTTTAATTATTTTAACTTTTTTTTTGATGGAAACTAATCTGTGTCAGAAGAGTGTGATCTGAACAACAAAATAATGAAAATTCCCAGTGTCTTACAAATCAACTGAACTTCGCAGGAATATAATAATGTTGCTTTGAGGTCTGTAGTAACTAACATACTTGCAAAGAGAGTAAATAATACATATCACTATAAAGATTAAATATTTAACCTGGAAAGAAAAAGCTATAATAGCAATAATAAATTGCTTGAGGACAATGAGAAAAAAGAGAACAGAAGAACTGCTTGAGAGACTTCAGAATTATTTTTAATTTCAACGCATGAAATATGAGGAGACTTCCAAAAAAACCCCAACAATTTTGTGAAAGACCTGCAGTTAATTTAATTAAAGAAGTACTAAACTGCCTTTTGGCCAGTCTACTTTCATACATTGATGTTACAACAAGTAGCATCTTTACATTACATTTCAGTGGCTTATTAGTAAGAGTTCCAAGTCATAGAGATTTTGCTAGATGAAGCAACTTTAACAATTGGTTTATCTAAACCAGAAGGTATGATTATTTTAAAACATCTAAATTTAAATTAAAACATTTAAGGGTAAAAGCAAATGCAACTCCTATATCTGTCTTGTACCTTCATGCAAACTTCTTAACCAATTACTTTTTGAACATTGACTGACTTCTATCTTGTCTCTTCTGCCACGAAACCCCGTAGTGAACAAGGAATAAAGTCATTAGCTGTGTCTTTATTCAACACATGTGCTGTTTTTTAGAGACGAGTCAACAAAAAAATTATCTCGGTTTAAAAAGACAAAATAATAAAACACAATAACATTTTTGGGGAACTCTTCTACATCCAGGAAGAACTGTGTCTGGTTGCCAAGTGTTATTTTTTTTTTATCTTAACATTTGTCCTCTTACTAATGTTTGATTTTTCTATTAATATGTTTTTGTTATTATAGGTTGGCTGGTTCTCAGAACACTGTCTGCATTATGTTTATCTTCAGAGTTATTTATATGCAAATCATGCATTGCCTCACCATTTTACTATTTAATTGTAAATAGCAACGATCCTTTTTCAGCAAACTGGTTTGCTAGCTCAAAAAAAGCATAGAACTTTATTCCAAAGGTGAGGAATTGAAGCCTTTAGATACTGAGGTCAAAGACTGCCTTCACTGAGAAAAATCTAATAAGACTGAATACTGCAGTGTAAATTCTCTGCACTGCACTGCCAAAGTGTCACAGCACTGCCTGCAAGTTAAATCAGATCCTCTGTGTTCTACGGGTATTTAAACCTTGGCCTCTCTCTTCTGAGAACTAAAACAAAAGTGTTATTTAACATTAGTAATGGCGGAAACCTTGGTCTGTTAGAAACTTTATTGAAATATCCTGTATAAGTCATGTGGTCTGTGAGTAAACCATGATGACACAGGATCACTGATTTGAACCAGATCCAGTCAGCTGCACATTGGGAAAAGGATGTTCCAAAAAACATAAGAGCAGAATTTTCATATTGTTTTTATTTTCTTATAACTTATAGTCAGTCATAATTCTGACTATTACTTATAGGCAGATAAAATATCAATAAAACGGTAACACAAATAATTTATATTATTATTTACCCATCATTATCTGATAATCTAAAGTTATATACCAGCAGTAGAAGCCATATTGCTACTTATTAGCATGTGGAAGAAAAAAAAAAAACAACTGTCTACCTCTCAATGAAGTAAGGCTCTGATGACTTCAGGAACTGTAAGAGACCTTCACATGGAAGATGTAATATTCAATAATATTTCATGAATGGCTTTGGAGTCTGAAAGTTAGACCTATATGAATAGGAGGAGATGAGAGTCAAACACTCATAGAAACAGTGACTGTGAAGCCAGTCCCTGTAATGACTGTATTTAAAGGACTATAAATGAACATCTAGAACTATTCCAAGCTCTTACCATGTCATTTAAAATATCTTGCACTCACCTTAAACTGAAACAGAATGAATAAACCAGAGTGGTAGCCTTGAGTTAAAAAACTCTTTAAAATGTTTAGATGTTTGAATTAATGCTCAACTATTAAATTACAGGAAAACAGAGTAGAAGATCTCACATATAAAAATAATAAATGTTGACATTACCACTAGAAGTGGTTTAAATTACGATGCTTAACTTTTCCCAGAGTTCTCAGTTACAGCTGTAACATTTTTTAAGTCATGTGTCAGGTGTCAGTGGAGAAACAGCAAATTAAATCTGCCTAGTCTGATTCATAACAGCCAAGTAAGGTTACTTTAAGCAATGCCAGTGAAGGTTCAAATTCATCTACCATTGCACTGAAGTACATTATCAGTGCTCATACAATCAGTTACCACTGACATGTAGCTACTTTTTATAGTCTCTTATGTTTGCTATAGCAAGCACTTCCTTCCACATCAAATATTGCTGTATGTTTTGCATATTAGCAATCCTTGCATGCAAAAATTCTAAACTGAGAAGCAAAACTACACAGGGATGTCCAACTTTTATTAGATTTTTCTCTTCATGTTCTACAATGTGTGGTACCTCAGTGAGATATTTAATTCAGAAATAACATGTTCTAGCATGAGTTAGTAAATCAAAGTAAAAAAATAATTCTGGACAAATTTTTATATTGTTTGATATCAAGATTTCAATAGACATTTCTAGATGTGAGCTGGAAAACAAAAAAAAAACAACACAAAATCCACAAAAACCTTGGTCATTTCAATCAACTAAAGTAATCTTCTTACTAAAACTGTTATCTCCATTTGCTTGATCCAATGCTTATTTTAGACAAAGTTCTTGGTGTCTCCAGTGTGCAATGTTAGAGTCTGTTTTGGGAAAACATCAATTTAAAATGTCACTAAATAAAGGAAATTCTTTTAAGAACCTGGAATTCTTATACTAGTTCTCATTGAGAGGATCATAAAATTATGGTAAAATAATGACAGGGAGGTTAAGACATGTTAATACACCAGCTTAAAATGTATCTGAGAGCAGAGAATTGTTCCCTCAATACTAATAAAATTATGAAACAATAACAAAAGTGTACACTGCTAAGGGAAGCTGACTCCTGTGAACATAAAAGCTCGAGGGATTTCTTCTCCTCTAATTACTTGCTTCTGTTCCTGTTTGCGGGTCCAGCCAGTAGCAAGGAGGAGTGTATATGCCAGAGATCTAGCTACACTCGCAATACATACACAGCACTTGTATAGATTATGTATGAGCAATACCTACAGTCCCATCCCTCCAGCTGACACAAAGGAATCTCCTGAGTGGACATACACATATCCACCTTTGATCTGCAGTCACTCCCACATTTATGGATCCCTCAAGACTTGAACTAGACCATAATAATCCTTGACTAGATTCTCTTTACCCAGGCTCCAGCTCTAACCTTGAGTCTTTCCAGACTATGGCCTCCTCCTGCTTTGCCAGCTGATGTAGGTTGAGATTCACCAGCAAACCCCACACATACAGAGAATGGAGAGCAATGTCACACAGTAAATAGGAATACCATTTAATAATAATACAGGACAGACTGCAGCGATCAGGAACAGTGCTTGGCCATGCAAACATATTTATCTGCAGCATATTTACATTTGACTGACCCCTTTTATCATCCCTCCTCTCAATTTTCACACACTTGTTTATTCCTGATCCAGCTTGATCCCTCCCTTTGGCTCTTCTCCTGAACATCCTGTAGTAAGTTTTGCACTTTCCCACAACAAAATAAATCTCCCATAGTAAATGTTATGTAATCACACAAGTACCCACAGGAGTTCCTTAATAAGTTTGCTCTCTGCTATGTAACCTATGATCATTTTCTTCCCTCCTCTGCTTACCAGCTACAAAATTCTGGCTGAAGGTCTCCAACACTACAGTTGAGAGGTTCCTTCAATGGTCCTTCTGTCAGTGAGCTGAGAACTCAGGTCTTTGAAACTGTAAAAATACTCATCTTTCTAACTTGGTTTCATTTATTAGGTGACCCATTTGACAACCTCAGTCAGCTGATCAGTTACCTACTGATTAATTTTCCAAGTTAGCAGACAACTTGCCCACCTAAGCTCTTTTGGAAGATGAGTATCTCTTTAATGTCAGCCTTTCATTCACATCTAATTTCACACCATGCAGAGGAATTGTCACAGAGATACCTAAATGTAAGCAGTTTTTTCTGTAGCCCTTCAAGACCACTGAGCTCTTCCTTTGTGTGGCATATTCAGGATTTTCTTTAATAACACTGCTTTACAAAGAACTTGCAGGATGAGATTCACTTTAAAAATGTAGGTGCCTATAGCTAGATATCTAAATATGCACATTCATAAACAAGTGTTCTCGTTTCGGCTGCCGCCGGCAACAAAAGGGCCACGCGGCCTCACCTCCCCCCGCTGGCATGCGGAGAAGAATGAAAAGAAAGAGGCAAAAACTGGTGGATCGGGATAAGGGCAGTTTAACAGAGCAGTAAACAGAGGGAACAGTAACAACAACAATACAGATAAGGAGAAAATACGACACAAACTCTCACAACAGACCCTCTCTCCCAGACAGGACCAGCGCCGCGTGCTCCCCAGCCGTGAGTGAGTTGCCCCCGCCCCGCCCCCCCCC
>Ga0065711_1031342_pt1 | contig 29914 bp, 28 predicted proteins | sample Hoacrofraction12_FD_59098 | JGI IMG/M metagenome (GOLD analysis project Ga0065711, IMG submission 59098) | Hoatzin crop microbial communities from Cojedes, Venezuela - Epithelial fraction 12 v2 (version 2) | ecosystem: Host-associated > Birds > Digestive system > Esophagus > Crop | place...
CCGCTCCCCTCGCCCGGCGGCAGGGCCTGGGGCGGGGCCTGGAGCGGGGTGAGCCGCGCCCCCGCGCATCCCGGCTGCGAGGAGAGCGTGGCCCCGGGAACGGCGCTGCCTGCGGGGCGCTGCGTGCGGGTGCTCCCTGCGGGGCGCTGCCTGCGGTGTGCTCCCTGCGGGGGCTCCCTGCGGGGCGCTGCCTGCGGTGTGCTCCCTGCGGGGGCTCCCTGCGGCTGCTGCTCGGCAGAGGTCCCCAGGGGTTCCCTGTCCCGGTGCGTGGGTTGGACGCCGTGCCGACTCCCGGGAGCGTCCCTGGGTGCCAGCGCCGCGCTGCTGTGATGCAAACCGTCTGCAAGCAGCGGCAGCACCAGTCCGGGCTTGTCGCCCTGCCCAGTCAGCGAGTTTACCCGTGCTGGGATCCCCGTTCCTAGCAATGAGAGACAGGCTGCGTAATTTCGCTCCCGTTCAAAACCGCTGTCAGCTGTGCCAGGACAGATGGTGCCATCAGCGGGAGGATACAGGTGAGAGGTGTGAAGTTACCAAGCTACAGTGGTCAAGCGCTTAACGACAGCCCAAGCAGTTTCTTCTAAAGCTGCCTGTACAATAGCAGTGCAAGTACTATTCAGAAACCAGAAATTATAGTTGGCACCATGGGCCGACGTTCAGCTTGGGAACCCTTGCTACAATGGCCCTCTCCAGCTGCAGGGAACGCTGCACAAATGAATATCTCGTGTGACCCGAAGGCTGGGGCGGCCTTTCCAAGCTACACGGGGCTGTGGGCATCCCTCCTCACCAGCTGCACCTGTCCTGTGAAGTTTAACTGCAGTCCATCGTAACTCTTGCAGAATGAACTGTAGCAGGTCAGAGACAGAAATAAAAGCTGTGGCAGGGTTGCTGACTTTCTTCAGCTGCCAGGGAGTGCGGCCCAGAGCAGAGGCAGTTGGCACTGGAGGGTCTGTTCCTCAGTAAATTCTGTTTGTAAATGTTTGTTATCCCCAAATCAAAGGGTGTAGGCGTTCAAAACATTGTTGTTTACTGTTGCCGTTATGCTATTTCAATATTCAGTGTATTTACTGGCACAGCAGGATGCAGGTGCTGGAGAGCTGGCCTCGCCGGCGTGCTTGGTGGCAGGAGGGAGGTCACTACCAGCAGACAGCACCTCCCTGCTGCCCGGTGCCTGCCCCGTGCTCAGGCTTCCTCCTGGAGAAGGGGACGGAGCAAACACAGCAAGAGGCTTGGCAGGCTCACAGGTGGATTTGTGCCTTTTTGAAGTGTTACGAATGAAATTCCGTGCTGCGCTTCACTAGACGTTCTGCAGACAGTCATGTCCTCATATTAATCACTGCCCCTGAGGTCAGACGTGCTGTCTGGCATGCTCGCCTGGCAGCGGGCCTGCCTGCTCCCGCTTGATCGCACAACTGCTCTACTGCCTGTTGGCTCCAGGACGGAACAGGCAAGTTCTCCGGTGCAGGACACCAGCATTCAGTGACTCTGCGAGTCTGGTGAGGTTTCCAGCAATGAGAAATGAGGAGCTAGGCAAGGTCACCTTACAAAGCACTCATCTGCTGTCCTGCTGCTGGAAGTTACTGTTGGCCCCAGCACGTGTTTCCTGAGCCTCTTGCTTGCTTACAGCCAGGTACCAGTCTCTCCACAGCAAGAAGGCAGCTGTGGGACTGGCCTGGCTGCCCAGGTCTGTGGTAGCAGAGCGTGGAGTAGGAGGCAGCAAGGGAGCAGCAACCTCAAGGAAAGCTGCAAGGCTGCTGAATGAGCATGCTGCATTTCGTGTCACTTCACCACCTCTGTGTTATTGACCTTGTGCCTAAACCAACTGCGTTCTCCATGCAGCTATTCAAAGCACCAAGCCACATCTCTTTGTGCCACACACCTCTGTCCTCGCTGCAAAGTAGCGAGGAACGTCGCACTCCGAAGGGTGGAGGTGAAATCATGGAAGCCCCTGTGAAATGAATCCAAGCAGCAGAGCAGAGGAACAATATTAAGGCACTAAATAAGGTGCGCTCTGTCCCACTGCGGCCAGGAGCGCAGTGAATGGCAATTGTAGATGGTTTTTTTAGCCTCTGTGCAAGAATTGCATGTTTCAGGCTAGGGGTATCATTATGAGGGATTACCAGTAATCCCTTTCCCTTTTTCATGGCTTCTTCATTTGATGACTTTTAGCAGACTTCTTTATGTAGGCAAGTGACTTTCCTATGTTTTCTGCAATACTCTAATGATTAACACTCTCAGCAGCTTGGAATGTGAAATCTCACTCTGCAGAAAGGGGAGTTAGGTCCAACAGGCACCTACAATATATCCGGATGAACTGGAGCAGGATGTTGAAACTGTAACATCTTGTGACCCTAACACTTTCATCTGCAGTAGCAGTGAAAGAGTTAATGCATTAGTTAAAAAGAATTTCAGCATGGGTCTGAACTGAGGCTGACGATCCATCATTCATAACTCCTCAGAAACCTGTAGTCTCATTCTTTTCTCTTTCTTTAGTGATTTACAGAATATTACAACTGTAAGCACTTTGCAGTTGGATTTTTATTACATATTCCAAAGTGAAGAATTATGATTCGGGGTTCATGATGAGCAAATGTGTTCTGGTGTTTGTACCTCCTTTTCATCTTCTCTGTCCCCATCTATAGCTTGCCCCGCTCAGAGCAGGGAACCTCTGCCGTCTGTCTGTAGGAGCGAGCGCTGCCGAAGCAGCTTTGCCGTTGCGCCGGAGAGGTGACACACTACAGGCCCATCAGCAGAGGCGTTGCCCTCCACCCAGAGCAAGCCGGCTCTGGGCGCAGATGAAAGCTGCTTGCACATCCCAGCAAGCGGGCGGGCGGCCTTGCAGGAGCCTCTTGGCAGTGCTAGGACGAAGGGGAAGCGCTGTGATGGGTCCAGCACGGGGTTCTTCACAGATGTACCCAGTTTGCCCTTGCACTGGACCCTGAAATCCAGATCCGCCCCGAGCAGTGGTGGATGTGAGTGTTGAGTGTGGCCACCACTTGAGCTGTTTGAGGTGAAAGTCCTGTTCTCACTGAGGCACAGCCATGGGGAGGAACACATTCTGGGACTGGTTGGAGACCAAAAAGCTCCCTTTCCTGCAGCAGCCTGTGCTGGGGCGTGCTGCCAGCATCCTGCCCTGTGCCAGCATCTGACAGCAGCTGCTCACTGCTGCTCTGATCAGCTCCCTGAAGAAAATAGTTGGCAAGAATGTTACTGTGGTTGCAATTCAGAAACAGCCCCCTCCAAGGGGGTTTTCAGGCGCATTTGAGGACTACTGTGGCAAACGTGGTTAAGGGTGGTCCATTAACTAAAAAGCATTTGGGTGCCTTTGCTGCAGGTCTCCTTGGCTCTGGAAGGACAACTGCAACAAGAGATAATTTTTCATTATGGACAGGAGAATTATGAGGTACAAACGAGCGCGCACAAGAAGATTAATAAATTACTTGGGATTAGCTTCAGTGATAGGTAGATCTGCTGTGTGCAGCATTAGCCTGGCAGGACAGACAGGATCCTGCGCAGTGTTTGTCACAGATCAGAAACACTAGCCCTTTGACAGATGCCACGTAGATCTTCATTTCCAAATTCACCCATCTGAGAAACATCTGTGTGCTTAGGCTGGCAAATCTCAAGGAATGCTCTGCCAAGCAGTCTGCTTCCGCTTTTATAGCTCCATAATCCTTGCTTGGGACTCCTCCTCTGAAAAGAACAGAAGTGTGTGCAGCTCTTCAGGAAAACTGCGTAGGTCCGGGAGAAGTCTGTGAGGAAAAGATTCACGGCATGATCAAAAAGCACCCAGGCCTTTTACAGACAGGGCTCAATAGGTACTTTAAACAGTTATAAATAACAGCAAGGAGGAGGGGAACATATTAAAGAGCCAAGTGCTGAGGTCTGCGCTAGACTAGGCACAGCCACGACGCCGGCTCGCTGCTCTCACACAGCAAGATGGCCGCGGCGTCTCGGCAGGGTCGCGCACTCACAGAAGCATTGCCTGGCGCAGGAGGACGATGTGGACTGTGTAGCTGTCCCTGTTCGTCATGCCAAGTCGCAGAGGGCTGCAGGGCTCGACTTAGGCATCTGATGTTCAGAGACTGCGGGATTTTCCCTGGAGAAACCTGGGAAAACCCTGCTGATGGCAGGTATGACACAACTGCTTTGCAAACAGAGCTGTTAGTAAGTGTCTGGCCCCCAGATCGTTAGCCTGGCGTGCAAAAATAAACACTCGCCTGAAGTACTGAAACCATGGGGAACTCCATCTTATGTGTGTTAAATCCTGGTTCCAGCTAGCCCGTTTTGCGCAGTCCAGTTTGTGGCATCCCAAGGCAGAACATCCCACTGTCAAGACCGTTGGAGCTCTGAGGCTCTGCAGGTGGGATACACGTGCCTGTAGCACGCTACACAATCATTTGCACTGTGTGCAATTTGCTGGCTTATAATTTTGGGGACAAATGTCCCTGCTACTTCTGCTGATGAGTAGAGGGAAAGGTAAGGGATGAGAGAAAACGGGAGCAAAGAAGCAGTGTGGGAAAGTTACTCTCGCTCAGTACGCAACTTCGGTCTGCTTGGAGTATCTTCCAGGAAGATCCATGTGGATACAGCACAAATGCTTCTCTCATTGGTTTTGTATCCGTTTGATTTGGTTTTCTTCAGCAACGTTTACGCCGCTGAGAGGTTTGACTAGGACCCCCTCTGCCAGTAGGATGACCGTACAGATTAAAATGTCCCAGGGGCACAAAGTCTCTAACACTGCTTTGCTCTTAATCAGTTTCTGTTTTGTTTCTTCCCTATGTGCTTTCCCTTTACCATTAAACTGCACCAAGAAACCCAGTTCAGCTTCATACAGCTTCCCTCTGCGTATGAGCCTGGCCTGCCAAGCAGACACCCTAACTGAAATCCGCTTTTCGCTGTGGCTTGGCAGAGCAGCGCTGTCCCCAGTGAGCCCGCACCTCGATGGCGCTGGGAGCCACCAGCCTGTCTCTGACCAGGCTTCTCCCGTCGGGAGTGACTGCAGCTCTGCTGCTGTGGCACTCGCTGCCTGCAGAGCCTGGGAGAGCAATGCGGGGGGCGAAAGTCTTTTTGGCTGTGGCCAGTCTCAGTAATACCATACATGATTCAAAAAGCTAAAAGCACCGTGGGTGCCACCATAGGGCAGCCAGCAGCGCTCAGGGAAGGCCAGGAGCGGTGGCAGGAGGCTTTGTCCCGGGCACACGTGCTGGGAGTGACCTTGTGCCCTTGCAGGGGGAAGAGATGTACACAGAGGGAGGGCTCGCCCCTGCACCGCTCAAGCTGTGAGAAAAGCACAGAGGCAGTCAGGAAACATGGTGGAAAGGAAGAGCAGGGCTGCAGCCAGACAGACCGAGCCAAGCTGCCTCCTGGCTGTTCTGGTGAGGGCATTGTCCATGCAGGAGGGATCTGGAGATCTCGGCAGCTGTTTCCTTAACACTAGAAGCACCCATCGGTGGAGGTACTGCAGTCCTTACTGATGCGAGGGGTTTGGGGAGGACGCCTGTGTCTGAACGCAGCTGGGGGTGGCATGGAGAAGTACACCCCTCCACAAAGCCTGTTCCTGCTGTGCTTTTCACACAAAACCCTGCATCCAGGCAGGAAAGTACTTGACGGGCTGATAAATCCTTTACCAGAAACTCCAAGCTGCAGGCAAGCACGGGGAGCTGGGTGGTGGGAGCTGCAGCCTTCAATGCTGGTCAGGAGGGAGGCAGGGGCACGGAGCACCCAGCGACGTGAGCGGTGCCCAGCAATGCCCTACAGACCCAGCGGGCACTGCACGGTGCCTGCGGCGAGCTGTGCGGTGAGCTGCGGTGAGCTGCTTTGCCGTGAAGGTCTGGTCTAGACCCACGCTCCCGCCACCAGCGCCGAGGCAGTGAGCTGCCTGCTGCAGTGCCGGGGCAGGAGCAAGGCAGGGCTGGCTGACACGGGGGACACGGCGGCAGCGGGGTGCACAGGAGCAGGGCCCCTTTTTCCAATGCAGGGGTGATCCCCGAGCGTCTGACCTCATGTGTAATGAAATGTAGTTGCACAAACAGAAAGAGAACTGAACCCACAAGACAAGCATCAGGTTAGCCTCAAGATTCCATTGGTGCTTTTTGTTAGAAAGGTAATTATGCAGCTCTGCAGGATGCAGAAATGAAGACAAATGTGTCAGCAGAACACCTAGCAGCAGCCTAGATGTGTGTAAGCAAACCGTGTGTGCATGAAGGGCACAAGTGGGAGACAGAGGCTTCGCTGTGCTTGCCAGGGGAGTTACCTGTTTAACCACAGGCACGCTTTCCAAGCTGCCGCTAATTTTGACATGTAGCATTGTGGGAGTCCAAACAGTCTTCTCGGACCATGATTTCCGATGATGCTAGCAGCACTGCAGCCACTGCGCGAGAGCAGAGGCAGCTGTTGGACTGGGGGCATTTGCTGTTCCCAAAGAGCAAGGGCAGCTCTCAGCATCCACCTCTCCTGCAGCAGTGGGTTTCTGGCTCTCGGAGCGGCCGCCGACCCTGTTCCTGCGCAGCCGCTCCGGCTGCGGTGCAGCCCCTCCGGCAGCATGCTGGGAGCCGCGGGGATGGTGCGCACGTGGAGGGCACAGGCCCACGGGGAAGCGGTGTGAGCGAAGGCGTGGGTACCGCTCGCCACGTGCTCTAGAGCAGGTCTGTGGTCATTCCCTGTGTCCCCAGTTTTCCCTCCACTTCGCAGCCTGTGGGTGAGTTCCCTCAATACCACATCTCTTCTCGTGTCTTTTTGCGTGTGCCTCCACCCCTTTTGGAGGCACCAGCTCGTGCACTAGTTATAAAACACGGCCTGTTTCCCCAGGGGATTTTGCATTTGGAGCAATTCTGGGAAGTCTCTGGATGTTCCATACACAGTCTGCAGCAGTCACTGGGGGAAGGGGGGGGGGAGGGAAGATTATGATTTTGTGTTTTGTTTTATTTTGAGAGAAACCTTTGGAGAAGTATTAATAGCCTAGGGGCTGCCCCAATTTTTTCCATTTGTGCAGGCAAAAGAATAATGATGGGGAGGGGCAGAAGCACCCACAGCACCCTCAGGGCTAAAGATCTTCCATAGGAAATTGTTGTTTTCAGACAGATGAAAGCAGATCCCTTTCATTTTTCATAAGTGCACGCGAAGAAAAAAAAAGGTGCTGTTCAGGTGTGCTAGTATTATCCCCCTGGATTCAGGCTCTGTCTTGGTGGAGCTTGCTCTCAACTAGTCTAAAAATGCAGTGATAAAAAAGAATAGCAGAAGCATTTTGTTTTTTAAAGAAGTATCCCCTGACAGTGGGTGATGGGTCCCAGCAGGCTGGCGGCACCGCAAGGCTTTGGGGTGTCCAGGCAGAGCGAGGTGAGGATGCAGCAGTGGGCTGTGGTGGGCTCTGGCACCTCTGACGAAGAGTGGCTGCGTGGCTCCGGTTCGCCCAATGCTGCCGCCTCGCCGGGGCCACGGCCCCTGCCCACCCTCCTGCCCCGGCAGCCTTTGGCCTGGGCTGCTTTGCCATGGCACCGGCGAAACCTCACCTAATCCCCGGCCCACATCTGCGCATCTACTGTATGTTCTTTTTTTCCCTCCTGCCAACAAGGAAGGCAGTGTGTTTTCTTAACATTTGAGGGCATGATTTATAAACAACCATTAATGTGCCTTTTAACCTTTTTTTTTCATTGTTTAAATTTCAAATTTTTTGGATGCAAACTCTTTAAATCAGTTCAATATGCTCTGAAGGGCTTTGCTAGAATTCGAGTTGAATTGCTTCCAAATGGAAACACTTTACAACACAAAAAAAGCACATCAGTGATTTTAATTGACTCTCCACTGTGCATGTACTCTTAAATAATTGAAGTGTTTCCAATACTTATAGATGCCTCGATTTGGCTGTGATTTGGGTATAGGCGTAAGAAAAGGCAGAATGTAGAAGTGTTATACCTAGGGCTTCACAAGGGATTCGCTCTGGATTTAATTGGGATTCCTGTAAAGCTATGCAGAACTTCGGTAATGAAACTGGAAACCAGGTGAGCTCTTGGTGAATCTGTGTGAGTTTTGGTACGACCTGAGTGGCTTTGAGGTTTTGGATGGAAACCAGGCAAAATTCACTGATTTCTCCTGATCCTTCTTTTCAGTTTTAGGGTTTATTTTTAGCTTGATACACAAAACCAAACCTGAGGCCTCTGGATTTCCCTGTTTGGGGGCCTTTTTGAATGAGGCAGATAGAAAACTGGTCATTTGAGGATTGGGCTGTTCTTCCCTGGAGGGCCTGTGATGTTCTCTGCTGGCTCGAGCTGCCCCAGGGTTGGCTTCTGCACCAAGTCACAAAAGGCTGGTAATGTATTTCTCCACTGTCATGTGCCAGCTCGGTGCAAACCTGAGCTCTGGCTGCGAACAAGAAAAAAATCATCAAGAGAAGAGAATATTCACACCTAAACACAGTAAAACTGCAAGATTTGCTCTCATGAAGTTTTCCTGAAGTGAATTCCTCTTTATCCAATATAAAATTTCATAGGTGTGATCTTTACAGTTGCAATACTACTGAAATAAGAGAGACCAGGCACCTTGTAGAAAAGCTACTTTCTTGTGCAATGAAGGTGCCCGTCCAGCGCTATCTCGGCAGGGTAAGTGCCTGCTCTCCTTGTCCGGGCTGGCCAGGCTGCTGCCCTCTCCCTCTCCTTGCTGCAGAGGCCCCCCACCTTCTGCACCCCACTCAGAAGGACCCTTCCCCAGGGCCTGGGGGCTCCGCTGCCGCCCCTGCCCCCTGCCCCCTGCCCCGGGGCCAATGGAGCACCCTCCCCACACAGCCCCAGCTCGGCTGTGCCCACGGGGAGCCGGAGGGTGGCCGGGGCAGGGAGGAGACCCCCTGCTGCCGGGGCAGGGTGGGGTGCCATGGAGGAGGTTCTGGGGGCAGGCAGCTCCCCTGTGCTGTGTGGAGCAGCCGGCTGCTCCAGAGCGCGGCAGGAGAGGGCAGAACCCACATGCCAGCTGGGAAACACCCAGCGAGGGGTTCGTGTGCCGGCTCCCCACCTCTAAGTCGGCTGCCCACCCTCTTGCCATCCCGTGACGTGGCCAGGCGTGGGATTGTCGTCCACTGCGGAGCACCCAAGGGACCACGCTGGTGTGTGTAGAGGGTGGCAGGGCTCAGAGAGCGTTCGGTCCGTGGGCACCCAGGCAGGAGAGGATGCTCAATAGCAGAGGACACGCTGTGCTCCCAATAAAGCCACTTCAGGTGATTGTTCAGCCAAAAACACCCCATCTCAACATTTGCCGTGATAAACAAAGTTGGTTTTTTTAAGAGCCTCATGTTACATTCAAGTAATTTTATATAGAAATATAAATTTTCTCATAGGGCTTTATTACTATAAAATTTGTATTAAGACTTAATATCTCATTTTAAATTAAGTAGAAAAACTTCATTTTTCCACTGTATTTGTACTTCGTTTCTTCTTTTTTAATTCTTAGCAGAGGAAGACAAACTTAGACAAAGGAAGTAGGAGGACTCTGTCTCATTTCTTTCCTTTTTCCCCGAGGAGAACTGTGGGGGGAAAAAAAATCATTTTTCTGTTTGCTTGCTTTTAAAAATTCAAGAAATAGCAGCTACTCTTTCTTGCATCTATTTTCTGTTATTTAAGGCTGTTTCACTAGAGTGGAAAGGGAGAACTGTATAAGTGAGACTGGATGCACGAAAATGACTGCAGCATTTTAAGCAATGATAGTTGCTGATTTCACTTACAGTAATGTTTTGTTAAAATCTGAACGTTTTCTTTCAGTAACTTTAATGACATAATGTTTTAACAACAAAGAAAACAAAAAAAGCAAACTAGTGAACCAAAGTTTCAACAACTTCTACCTGGCACACAGAGCTAGGAGACCAATACACCAAACACACGAAACAAGACACAACTGGAATAAAGCATCCAGCTTTAGTAAGAGTAATTAAGTTTTTCTGCAGATAGCCAAAGACGGGGCAAACGCTGCCTTCTGTGGAGATTTTCAGTCCAGATGAGGCACAGGTTCGCCTTAACTTAACATGCCTTACCGATCCAGATCAATGCAGAAATCAGCAACAGCAAAAGCTGAAGCTACATTGTCCAAATCATCTTTTCTGAGGATAAAATATATGAAAATGTAGACACTGAGGGTTTTTTCTTTTGTCTTCTGCACACTAAAGATTCCTGTGTCAGATTTTAACATATGAAACTTCACAGACTTAGCTTCATTGTTCGTGTTTGAACCCCAGCTGAAATAGTTTCCAAAAAACCCGCTCTCTGGTACGGCGGGGTGGTTTCTAACGTTCCTTCCCTGCCGGCTCGCAGGGGCTGCCCTGCTGCCGTCGGGGTCGGAGGGCTGCCGAGGAGGTCGGTCTGCAGCCGCGTGCCCGTGCCGTGCCGCGCCAAGCTGTGCCGAGCCGTGCCGAGCCAGGCGGCTGCAGCGAGCGCAGGGCGGCAGCGGCAGGGCCTGGCACGAGGGCAGCCGGGCAGCTGCCAGGGCAAATCTCCAAGCTCCGCTTTCCTGGTAGCCTGAGCATTTCAGTGGCACACCAGCAGGATGTGAAATGCGTCTCGCTTTTATTCTGCTGGTGCTTATTAGATATTCCTCTGACCTTTCTTATTTTCCCTGAAGAAGGAAGCTGTGGTTTAGTAGTACAAACACTGTGAGCACGCTAAAGAAATGCCACAAACATTCAAAACACATGTGTGATCCCATGTTAGTTTAGGCTCAGTTTGAAACATGTCAGGACACTGCTCAGGGCAGTTTCTGGGCCTACATGTAATCTTCTTGAGTTTTAATCCTGCACACTAAGTTCAATGGAAACAATTCTGGCCAATTCAGGCCAAATTCTGCCCGTCTCAACTGTTTAATATCATATCTTTTTTCAGTAGGTTTCTAGTGTGAATAAAATAAGCAAAGTTTGGCTTCTAAAGCGTGTCTGCTACACAAAAGCATACAATCCTCGGTGGCATTCCCTCTCGTCTAGCACAGCGCATCTCACAGTCTGGGTGTAGCATCCCACAATGAGACTGTATGTTCCGATTTCAAACAGATTCACCAGTGCCATTAGAACCCAAATGACCAGGCAGCAGAGGGATTTGACTGGAATATTCCTTTCTTGGATACAAAATGTGTCTGTTATTTTGCCAGCATGTAATAATATCCGTTTCTAAAGTATGTGTTGTCTGCATAATGACACGCACACTGCGCTGCATAAACAAAGGCATCCTATAGATTCTGCCATCATTTCTTGCTAGGAAGGAGATGGCACTAGCCATGCTATACCATGGCAAAACATAGACATATGTGCATTTTCCAGACCAAAGTCCAAAACATCACCTGCTCCTGCAGCACTTAGTTCGTTAGATTTCATGGCGCATTGGCACAAGTTGTTCAATCTTTTCATGCCCGCAAACCACACAATCAGAAAAGCATGTGGGCAGAGAAGCTCATCCCCTGGCATGCAAACTATGCGCACGGGGGAAGACAGAGGAATTTCCAGTGACTGCGAGTCCTGCTGCCTAGAGCACATCTCATAGGATGAGTGGTCTAATGAAGCACAGAGCACGCAGCCTTGCTTTCTGGGGCTCAGACAGTAACCCCATCCTCTTACCCAAACACTGGCTGCACATCCTCACCTGAGGCTAAATCATCAGGGCATCCAAGGCAGAAAAAATTGAGGGGTTTGCTTCTTTTATTTCCTGTTGTTCCCTGTGCATTTCCTCTTTCCCCAGCCTCAAGGTCAGATCCTAATGAGCTCTAGGGTGGCTAAAGGGCACGGTTCAGTCAGGTTGGGGCAGCATCAACCAAACTAGCTGAAGGTGCTCACCTCTCTGCAGTCTGGCAAGACAAACTGTAGATAAATACAGACAAATGTTCTTTCGAGCCTCTGAAGGGAGTCGCATTTGAAGCTGGAGAACGTCTCGTAGGCACGTACATGGCAGGAGGCTCTGTTTCTGCAAACCTCCCGCCCCTGCCTGAGGGACCCCCAAGGTCCTGAGCTGTCCCAGGCAGGGGGGGAAGCAGCAGAGGGGCAGCCCAAAGCTTTTGCTGTCCTTGCCTCAGTGATTTGCCTGCTCACTGTTACTGCCCGCTGTACTGAGTAGCTTTTTCCTACAACTTTATTGCCTTCGTCCTTCCTCCCGTGCCCTGAGCTTCAAGAACACAGGAACAGTCTGAATTTGGCCAGGAATTAATAGATACTAAAGCATCTCTGCTCTAGCTGTTGACATGTTTCCACCCTGGACTAATTAGGGAATATCGAGCATCTTGGAAAGCAGTTGGCTCCCAGTAGAGTTCCGGGCTGATCTCTGAGCCAGAGGAATCAGATAAGACGTGGTGATGTTGGGGAATGCTTATACAAACCAGACTCGCCCTTTTTGCGTGCTGTGTACATGAATGCATTACGAGCACTGATTTTTCAGTAGACATCTCAGTAAGTAGCCTCCAATGTATAAAATAATTAAACCTTCTTCATCTCCCTGTTGAAGCCTTCCTGTATTTTTCTCCTTTGTGCTAGTGCCTCTCTTCCTGAGCTGTCTCACTGACACTGGTAGGGTTTCTGAGTGATTACAGTCCCTCGTGCATGCACAGTAGGACTGGCTGCACACGCGTGACCTTCTCCTCCGTGTCCCCATGTCACGGCCCTGCTCTGCCTTCGTGTAGGTGTTGGCTAACCCTGGGCAAGGGGCCAGGAGGTGGAGGTAGGAGCTGTGACCCCAGGAGTGTGCTCTGTGTGCTGTATCCGTGCCCTGCGTCAGCCCATGAGGCTGTGGCGGTGGCAGGATGCTGCTACGCTGTTTCTGAGGTCATTTGCCAAGTTCTGGACAATGCCAGTGGCCAGCGTGTCCCCAGCTGCTTGGCTGTAAGAAGCCCCTTGCTTGGTTGTTGCTCGATGGTGGGACCCGTTACACAGTCTTGGTACAAGGCTGGATACCCCGAGCAGGGTGGAGGTGGGTTACGGGTTACGGCTGAAGCACCCCGAGCTCGGGACTGTCTCCTTCCTCGCCTCTGTTTGGAGACACAGAAGTGCAGAGACGGGTTCGGTGCCTCCCCAGGTCTGCTGCAGTGTACCTGGAGGCAGCCCATCATGGTTCTCACACCTTTCAGGTCATGACAAGAAATACAAGTGATTTGAGGTTTCTCTCTGTGTCATACATATAGGTTATTTGCATCACGTAATTAATTGTCCCCACGGTGCAAATATTCAAGAGGAAATAAATAGTTTTAAAGGTGCATAACGTCTGGGAAGCGTGCACTGTGCTCTGATCTCTGGGGAGCAGCTTGATTTCCTGAATGCGTTTTGAACCTACCACTTCTGACAGCTCTCAGTGTTTCTCCAAGCCATTTGCCCATCAGTTACAGAACCCACTTCAAGCCCGAAATAAGGTTACTGATGTTTCCTAGAATTTTTTTATTAACCACCTCCACCATCTTGTAATTTAAAGCACCTGTCCATTTAAATTTTCCTTCTGACCTACTAAATAACGCTGCATGATACATACAATGAAACTAATGGCTTTTGGATGATGTTGTTGAAAACTAGCTTATGAAAAGTGAGTTGAACGAACCACACTGCAGGAAATCCTTTTCATACCCCCTGGAAAACTGAGCTGGAACACCTTTCTGGTTCCACATGCGGGGCTTGAATTCTTAAATAGTTATCACTCACTTTGCACTTGAAAAATGAGGACTGTCTTGTGATTTCTCAGCATTGTTGGTGTCACTGTGCAGCCCTTCCCATGGCATTTTGTGAGAAATGCCAGAGGCTTTGCATGCCCAGGTGCATGGTGAAACCAAGAGCACTTGCCCACTGAAGACAGAGCCGTGCAAAGAGACTATCCGCTGCCTTCTGCTTCACTTACTCTTTTTCTTACAAAAATAGAAAGCTTTGGTTTCTTTCAAGGAGTAATGAGTAGATTTTCTTCCAGCTAGAGCGAAAGCAGCTCTGTGCTTCTGCTCCAGTTACAGCTGTAGTATCTGTGAATCCTTACAGCACAAGCTTGGCAGGTTCACGAGCGAATTCCATGTGGAATTGCACGTGGTTGTGGCTCTCCGGGTGTTTTCACAGGAGCTTTTGGGGTGCTCCTGAAGCTGGGGACGCCAGCACAGACCGTGTGGGAGGCGGAATTCTGGGCCCGTCCAGGACCCCCTGCGCAGGGCGTGCAGCCAGCGCAGCGCAGCCCAGCCGGGGCGGCTGCCCACGCTGGGGCCGGGGTGCTCGGGCCTGGCTCCCCGCAGCGGGCAGGGGTGCCGGGGCTGGCAACAGCGCTGGCGAGGCCATCGGTTTCTCAGTGCTCTGCTCAGTGGGGCGGCCATGCCGGCCCTGGCCACGAGTGACGGGGCTGTGCAGGCTCGTCCTCTGGCAGGAGTCGCTGCTCAGGGGACAGCAGCCGGGAGCACCCGGGTGCTGCTGGGCGTGAGGAGTGCTGACACCGCTGCCGTGGCTCCCCGGGTGCCGCGCGGCCCGGAGCCGCTGCGGGGACGAGTGGTGACAGCCTCGCTGGAGACCGATTTACAGGGGCAGAATTCCTGTACAGCTACGGACAGAGGGGAAAGCCCTTGCGTTCAGAACGAAGTGTGCAAAGAAGCTATCACCAACCCGGAGCGACGCGAGGTCTTCGCTGCCGCCAGGCGGGCTCCCCGCGGGTCTCCTGCCGCTTCCCCGCGGCAGCAGCAGCCACCAGCTCTGAGCGTGGGAGCCTGCAGCGTGTGCCTCGCCGGTGCAGGCGGCAGCAGGAGCTCCAGCCCTCACCGCTCGTGCAGGGCTGCTCAGACGCTGCGGAAAGTGCTGGCTCTTGTCAACGGGTGGGAAGTACGAGCACGAGAAGGGGCTTGCTTACAGAATGCTTTCTCCTCATTTTCTGTAAGTGGGTATCACCTTCGTAACAGAGCTGTTAGAAATAAGTAACGCTGGAAAAGGTTTTTTTTGCAAAAGATTTCTTAAACTAATTTCATTATGGAAAGTGTCGGTTCTGATTGGATTTTTACGATTTCCTTTAGAAAAAAGTTCTAAAATTTTTTATGTTGTTGCATTTGGATTTAATATGTCTTTTAAATTCATAATTTAGCGTGAGAAAAAATAGTGGGTTTATGCTGAAATTACCCTAATTAAGACTTTCTTATTTTTGAAATTGAAAAAAATTATTTGACTGATTTCTAAGTGCTGTCCAGGGCCTTTGCTATAAACCAGCCCAGAATAGATTAAGACTTTACAGGCAAGTCATATAGATCAGATGTAATATGACTCTTTCATTTTATACATCTTTAGAGAAACTTTCACAGGGGAATTTTTCATTTATGCATGTTTTTCATGGGGAAAATTGGACAGAGGGAGAAGCTGAGATTCGATTTCTACCAGTCCTGAGGAGTTTTACTTGGACAGTGAACCACACTCAGTGCGTTTCATGGAACTGGCCGCACCACATTTCATTTCATTTTCTTATTTGGCCGCTCGCCTCTGCCTCCAGCCGCCCGCAGCGCCACGCAGAGTGGGAGCGAGCCGGGGCGAGGGGACCCCAACTCTGCCCAGAGCGGGTGTGATGCCCTCCCGGCCTCCCTCCCTGCGCCCGCCGGCTGCTCCTCGGTGGGAGGGGAAGCAGCGATCCCTGCGGGGACAGGCCTGGGGGTCGGCGTGCGGCGAACGCCGCGCCTCGCCGGGTGCGGTGCGGAGGGGAGCGGTGCCACGCCGGGGTGGCCATGCCCCGGCACCACAGAGGGGTTCCCGGCTAGCCAGCCTCGCGTGGCTCTGGGAGTCAGCGGGTGCCACTGTCCAATTTCTCTGGCAAGTCTGTCCCATGGACCTGCAGGGCTGGCGGCTGGGTAACGTACGCCCACTGCCCGCAAATGAGCCCTGTGATGGTTTTGTTGGTGCAGATACCGGACAGCATCTCTTACCCCTGGCGTGGCCCTCCGTGAGCTCAGGGATGGTCCCTGGCAGGGTGTTGGAGCCTAATGCCGCTGTAGAAGGTCTGTGACAGCTGGGACAGAAAGATTGCCAGTCACTCAAGATGAGGGAGGCCCTGGAGTCTGGGGTTTGGTTATATATTTAGAAGCTATTCTTAGTAACGGTGTAGGATAACACTACCCATAGTTAGTTACAGATTGAGGTTATGTGGTGCTCTGTGGTGTTGTCTGTGGATCATTAGTGACATCCACTTCTGAATTAAATGCAGCATGAAATACAGATAAATAAGCCAGACATTAAGGTCATCATACACAGTGCACAGTGCAGGAAAAGGGCTAGATAGAGAAGAGCCTGGAAGAAAACAATAATCATGAAAGCACGGAGGCTAGCCAGAATAGACACCTCAACCAAATTCTCACACTCAAAGAGAGCTCACGGGGCTGTAAGGAACACCCTCATCAATACTGCATGGCCTTTGATGGGGTTTTCCCTTTCTGAGCAAGGTCTCTGAGTCCCTCCAGCACCAGCCTTCAGGTGCACCTCGGGCTCCCCAGCTCTCCGTGCGTGCTGCCCCGCAGTGCGAAGCAGCGCTCCCCGGCACCCAGGAGCTGAGGGAACCAAGGACAGGACCAGGCGCCGCGGGTGGGCTCGGCTGCCGTCATGGGGGCAGCATCCACCGGGGCCTCGTACTGGCAGGAGGAACGCAGGTTTCTGCACTGTGGTGCCAGCAGAAATCTGCTCGAGTCTGGCAGAGCATCTTATGCTCAGACGATGCCCAACACCAGAGATTGCTGGCAGATGCCCACATCCACAGCTGAGGTCAGGGAAGCAGGGAGTTTCTGCTTTTTTGCAGAAAGCCACCTCTCCTGACGGCCGGTCAGGCATCGTTAGCTACATCCTGGCAAGGGCTTGCCACAGGCCTCTGAGATTTGTCACGGAGAGTAAGAAAAAGATAGTTCAAGAGTTAGGTAATGATGTGCGCTGAGAATTGGAGACTGCAGAGATAAAAGGCAACTAGTAGCAAAGCAAAAAGACTGACACCACTTAAAAGGGCAGGAGAAGTAAAATGGCTAGACACATCATAGCCTTAATAGGAAACACATGAGAGATGTTGATCAGAGAATGCTGGCAAACAGATGAGGTCTCTGAAAAAAGAAAAAAAAAAGAGGAAACAGAAAACAAGATGGAAAGATAAAATTTCAAAGCAGGCCCTAAATGGGTAGCAGTTCCAGCTAATAGGAAGACCTGTAGTGATTTTCCCAAGTAGTATACAGAGAAGCTGATGATCATTAACATCTTGATAAATTTATTATCAGACAATTCCGTCCTGTCAATGTCAATTCCTTCCAAGAGACTAGAGGTGGTTTTGTAACGCGAGTAAAAGTAAGTGAATCCCTAAAACATCCAATCCTTGTTGTTTACATCTTCATACACTAAACATTCCGCAGTTAACAGTAGGACAGGCACGAGAGCAGCCACCAGCAGAGCCGGGGCCCGCAGCCATGTCGGCTTCCTTCATCTCCTCACAGCATCTCCTGTGTCCCACCACGGGATTGCCCACCGGCTCCTGGCACAGGCAGGGAGTAACACAGCGAGTCCCCGCGCCGCGCCACAGCTCCCTACCAGCTGCACAGTTCCTAGGAAAAGCTCTTTTTAACATCCACCCTGTGAAAATGGAGAAAGGCAGAGAGGGTGCAGCAGCAGGTTGGGCAGCAGTGGCCTGGAGGCGCAGCCACGGCCCCAGCACTGCTGCAGGGAGACGCGGCAGGGCTCGGGGGCAGGTTCCCGCCGGGGAGACACTAGATTTGTGTGCGTGCCGCTGCTGGCAGGGGTTTGTGCAGGGCGAATGCTGCATCTCTGCAGGCCCAGCTCAGCAGGGAGGGGAGCCTCTCTCCACACACAGGGCCACCAAGCCCTACAGAGAAGAGAAAAACTGAATTTCAACAGTCCTATCTGCTCCTGCCACCACCTGGAGAGCCACTCTTGCATTTCCTCCGTCGCTTTCTGAAGGATTTGCAGGCGCTAAAATGATGCTGAAGTTGTTCGTGGGGCAGGGAGACACCAGCTCGCAACTCACAGCCAGTAAGACACAAAAAAAGTGCAGAAATTTCAATGAAAGCTGAAGAGTTGGCTGTTGGACAGGAGGCACTCCTGCTACACTGTGCTCTGCACACAGGATATGTCACAGCCAAGGCAGCGCTCCGGGGAGGATTCACTCATTTGCTTTATGGAGCTAGATATACCTTGATTTTTTCTTTAAGTTAATTATTCATGCCTCACACCATGCTTTGCAGCAGTGCTCTGCCACATTCTAAAACTAAAAATAATCTTCTTACATTTTTAATCAGGCTTCGTTATGAATGGCAGATGCTTAAAACCGAAGTGAAAATCATCATCAGTTGTATTTATTGGCTAAACTCCTGCTACACTCAAAGCTTAAGAAAAATCAAACACATTTGACAGCTGGTAGAATGAAAGGAAAGCATAAATCTTACCCTGACAGCATACACCATATTTACCATGAGCAGTTAAACTCAAAGAAGCATCGGCCTTCACCCAGAATACCAGTACTGCTGTAACGGGGCCCTTAAATTACTGCGCGGTTACCGGGGCGGGGGGGGGAGATTCGCTCTGCGGGTGCTGGGGTGCGCCCGCGCCCTTGCTGGCGTGGTGCCGCTGGTCCGGGACGGGCAGGGTCCGTGTCGCCCGGCAGAGCTGCGGCTGGGCACTGCGGAGCAGCGCTCCCGGCCTCGCCTGCCCGTTCCTGAGCACGGCTGGCAACCCTGGGCCGGTGCCGGGGAGGTGCTGCAGGCATGGGCACCTCCTGAGCTGCTCCTTAGCTTCTCGTTTTGCAGCAAGCTGCTCTCGTCGGTAGATAAATGCCGAATAAACATGACCACTTTGAAGGCTTCAAGACCAGAGATGCGTTGGCGTGCTCGCTCCCTCTCCCACACGTGCGGGACAGAAACCGCCCCACGCGCCCCGGTTGCGGAGCGTGGGCTGCAGCGGCCGAGCCACGCGGTGGGGACGGCAGGGCCCTGCCCAGGACGGCTGCAGTGCCGCGGGGCGAGGGGCAGAGTCTGACCCCTGCAGCCCTCCTGTAAACAACGGGCGGGCGATATCTCTTCGATCAGGGCAGCAAGATGATTTCCCAGTAATTTAAGTACAGAAAGATAAAGTTTCAGCTAACTTGTTAACCTGATTGGTGAGCACTAACTCCAGTGTCACATTTCACCCCCAAGTAATTGGGGAATTATGATTTGCATTCATTCCCTCTTCACCTGCGGGTCAGAGGACCGCGGCATGTCCTACAGCATTTGAACAGCTGTTTTGAGGTAATGGTAATGCGCCACGTACTTCGCAGTCGCTTGGGTAGGTTACAGCGTAGAGAGCGAGCTTAGCGCAACCCCTTCCATCCCACCTAGAGAGCACAGCGCAAGCTCTGTGTTGATTTCCTATCACAGGTAGTTATGTGACTCTATAAAACATTTGCTAACTTTCTGTGGATACATATTTTATGAGGTTGTATTGCTTGAAGACTGTCTGTCTGTGAAATACATTCCTAAAGAGAACACTGAATAAAAAAAATATGTCTGAAAGAGAAATACATGAGTTACAGAAAAATCCCATTTTACTACCAGAAGTTTGCAGATTAGTATTTGGGTCTGTTTTCACTTGATTTCACACCACGCAGATTTATTAGGTTACAGTTAAATATTGGGGTAAAATAATTCTGTGCATGAGTGAGGTACTGTGTGTACAACACGATGCTCTGTATCTGTAGCAATTAGTATGTTACAATTTAAGTATTATATTTAGCTTTCTACTGAACATAATCAAATCCAAATTGCAGCATCTTTCACAAAGAAAATCTGTCTGCAAAGGGCAATAGAAGTGGCTAACCTTACCTAATTCAAAAAATGAACTACAACTTTACACTAATAAGAAACAACTCCAGCTTTTCAAAGTAGAAAATATTTTATTTACCCAAGCGTTAGAACTTCTGAGCTTTAGATAGGATTAGAAGACACAATGGCACTAAAACCTAGGAAAGTGCATAATAAAAGGGCAATATTTAGGTTTTGAGGACGAGAGACTTTGTGCCCTGATAGATACGAGTGCTGCGGTGTGGTCAATGGTAGGGACCATTGACCAGCAGCACTAAGCCCAGCAGCATCCTTCTTCCCAAACTCGCGTTCCTCTGGCTTAGGCCCTTTATGTCTTTGTCTTATTAATTCCCCCACAAAATTAATTTTGGTCCCTCTTTTCCTTCCCTCCACGCTTGCATGGTGCAGAGGGAGCGAGCCCCCTCCTGCTCCGACTTGCCAGCCTGCTCTGTCAGCTCCCGCATCCGCAGCGAGGGACAGGGCTCCCCGGCCAGGGTTGGGCAGGCTCTGGAGCTGTGCCAGGGTGTGTTACTGGCTGTTCGCTTAAAACCACCACGAGAAGTTATCCAAAAACTCAGGCAGCTTTCTGAAGCCAGCAGTTTTCCTACATCTTTGTCTTCCATACCTATATTTCCCATGTTACTCACTTGGTTTGCTTCTCAATCATATCTGAGCCTCTGCAATTACTAACATGTTTTACTGGGGTTTGCTGCTTAGATGGCTCTCTTTTCTTTGTGAGGGACAGCACAGAAATAAGTTTACAGCCTGCATTTTAACTGTGCTTTTGCTTTTACTCCCCTTGGGATACAGGTGAAGAGTCACACGAGTTAGATTGACCCTAATTAAACATCCATATGGGCTGAGGTAGCTTCCTCCTGGTCATGTAACTTCTGCTCAGAGGCAGTAACTTCGTGCCTGTCCCTTCCCTATGCTGCTGCTGCTTCCCCTCGGGACCTGCGTAGCTCAAGGCCGTGGCTGTGAAAGGCAGAGGAAGCTCCGCCTGGGCAGCGTGCAGAAACGATGCTGCCCTGGCTGCTACGGCACGCTTTGGCTGGGGGCTTCGTCAGCGCCGCGGGTGCACGGACGAAGAGCCGGTGCTGGAGACGGGCTTTCGCCAGGCGGAGGGAGGTTAGAGCGGCAGAGGGGGAAACTGCGCTTTCAAACTTCAAAGCACGTCGTGTCAGTTATAAACCCTATTAAGTTTGGTGGCTAGGGAGCGTACCCGGGCGGTTTGTGGTGTCCCCTCGGCGGGCAGGGCTGCCGGCAGGCAGGGCTGGCGTGGGTGCGTGGGCCTGGAGCGGCGGGTCTCCAGCCAGGCTCCGTCTGTTTGCAGAGTGGCGCTTTGCACTGCGCCACAGTGTAGACAATGTGTAAACTGTTGGGAAAGAAGAAAATGATTTTGGGTTGAGCGCTTTGTCTGAACTTTGTCCTTTTCTCAAGCAAAAGAAAATATTATTTCACCCTTTAAAGAGCCACACATAATAAGAGGCAAAATGTCAAGACCAATGTTGATATAAACCCCCAAGGAAAACAAACATCTATGTGGCTTCTCCTAAAGGTCTCACTTCCTCACCCCTCTCCCCTAGTTTAAACAGATTTAGTAACTGAGGAGGAAGGGGGAAGGGAGGGCTTCTTCTCAGGTCGCTGCTGAAGGGCCTCTGCATGGACCCGATTCTGCAGCGTCCTCCGTGTGAGGGTCCAGCCCTGCACGCAGAGCCTGGCGTGATGCATGTCTGGGGTGGTAAAATCTCCGTCTCTTCTGAGAAAAGCTGGGTGTGCGAGGCAGAAAGGGGAGCATGGAGCAGGACAAAGCCACAGACCCATCTTACCTCACAGGGCAATGCGGAGTCTGCCACAGAAAGCGTCCTGGGCTGCTCAGGAGGACGAATTATGCTGTGTACACAGCGCTGCACAGCCTCCCCGAATGGCGCGGGAGACCTGCCTCGTCAGAGCAGACGGGCGCGCTGGAGTCGTCAGACTGTTTGTTACCTGTTTGGATCGGCTGGCTTTTTCAAAGAGTTACGTGGGGTTAGAGCTGTCAGCAACTGGCACTGAGGAAGAAAAATTTACTTCTATGTAGAGTCATCCTATTCTTGCATGATCTCTAGCAGGAGGTGTGGCGAAGTCTGGGGCACCTCGGCAGATGCGCTGCATGTTTGCAGAGCAAGTTGTCCTTCTCCTCACTCCATGTACCTTCACGGTTCCTGTTGGTCTCGTCTTTCCCCTTGACCTCTGCAGCCCTCAGTGTCCTGGTGCTGCAAAGGGCCTGGTTTTGAATGACATTTGTTCCATTGCTGGGGACAGGTTCAAGCTGTTCCACAGCCGTTCAGCAGTTAGCCTGAAATATGAAATTCCCAATGACAGTGCTGTTACCAGAAAGCACAGGCTCAGTAATTCCCACTCACAGCAGCAATAACTATCACATGGTGCCACACAAAGTACAGGAATTAATAATTAAAAGCCTTGAACAGGCTTTGGAAGAGCTGTGTTATTATGTGCATCAGAAACAGGATAAATCACAAGCAATTCAGAAGTATATTCCCAGGTTCACTCATTACTATCGTGGTATTTGGAGTTCCTTTGGGAGCAATAAACGACATAGAGTCCATATTATAAAAATAAACATGAACTTAAGTGGCAAGGATTCACTTAAACCAAAAGGGAAAAGACTTTACTACTTGCGCTATCAGTTTAACCTAAGTAGAGTAAGTTTTACCTTAGAGTATATGCCCAGTGCTAGGAGAGGACCACAGTGGAGCAAAATGGCTGGCCGTGTCTGCTTGTCCTTGAAACTGTTTGCCCCAGTAACAACCATGGTTTTTCTAACTAAATTCTGCAAAATGTGAGCCCTCAAAGTGCTGTTCTGAAGTGAAAATAAAAGGCAAAATGCAGCTGTTTGTGATCCCACCACACTTTTATTCAGCCTTTTCTTAAATGAGTGACACCCCTATATGCAGTATTGGGGTGTCGTGGGATTCAATATTGCCTTCAAAGCCCTGGCTCCAGGAGCCCTTGGGCTATATGGGGCTCCTAGCACTTAGTTTAAAATGTGAGATTCTAGTCCTCGTGCTCACAGCTGAGAGCTGACAGTGTGACTAGTGGTAGTCCAAGAGCAGGCGACAAACCCGACCACTATTTATTGATCTTCATGGCTTTAAGCCATCTGAGTGCATTTTAAGAGCCTGACTTTGAAGGATTTTTCTGCATAAGGATTTCAGCATTTTGCCCCAAAATGCTTGTTCGAGTTTGAATGACGACAGGCTTTTCCAGTCTGACATTCCTTTTTTTTCCTTTGGTAAAAGCAGGCTCAGAACATCCTGCAGCCCAGACCAACAAAATAACGATAATTGGACAGTACCACCAGACCCAAAGTGAAATGCTGTCACCCGTCGGATCGGTTCACACTGGGAGGGCGACGCAGTTTGGCTCAGTGGTTAGATTCTTCGCTAAATGGAGAAGGGACTCCAAAGAGCCAAGAGGCAGACAGAGTGCCGGCGCTTGTGAAAGCAGACCTGCATCACAGCCCGGGAAAATTACCCAGAGGCTTGAGCTAACAAGCCTTTCCCTGGCAAACCATCTCATGACTCCAACCCATCCCTTCCAGTGGGAACCCTGCCTGGGTGAGGGCTACCGGGTCTGGCCTCATATCCACTCTTTGCTATTTCTGCCCACAAACACCGCCTTTTCTCAGATCTTAACTGCATCTCGCCTCTGATGTTGGCTCCTCCTTACAGGCTCCATTTCAATTAGCTCTCTAAATAAATACAATTCTGATGTGTGGTCTCATGGTGGGTTATTGAACTGGCTCCAAAACGCTTTTCACCAAGAAGCAGCTAACTTTCCTCTGTGTTATCGTACCCTGTAATTCACTTCACACTTCTGATGTAAAAACCCCACGGGGCAAACATACACAAGCACTTGTCTTTCCCTTGATAGCAGGTTTTTTCTAATCTGTTGAAGAATTAACCTTAAAATTATTACTGATGGAAGACAGAGCATGTCTGGTATGTGCAGCGCAGCTCTGCAACTATGTGCAATCTGCTGTAGTGTCAGTAGATGGAGCTAAGGGAGAAAAGAAAGGTTTGAGTGGTTCTCTCACGGTGCAGGTTTAGCTCTGGATTTCACCCGATTAGGAAAAAACATCTCATTTCGTTCCCGATGCTCTGAAAGTAATATAGGGAATAGTTCTGCGTAGCTCTGCCAGCACAACACCCAGTGAAAAGCAGCGACTGTTGGAAAAGTAAAGACTTAGAGGCAGTTTAGCCTGGGGGACAAAGTGTGCAGGGGAAGAGAAAGAGGGTAGTTGTATTATTTTTCTGGGAAGTGAGAGATGAGGAAAGTAATTTGTGAGGGTGGCAATGGAGTTTTGAGCACCAAAATATTAATTCCTCTTCAGTGAGCCCTGGAAAGCTACTCAGCTGGGCATTAATTATCCTCAGTGTCCCAGAGGATGCACTCTTGATGTGACAAGCCTGGGAAGCAGATTTGCAGAGTAGGTGCAGCATCAGTGCCATCATCCACTGTCACAGAGCTTCCCTGGAGAAGATATCTTCTCAACAGCGACAGCAGGAGCTCCATGGAAGGTGAATTTCAGCCTCTGTAGTGGGCTTGCGCAAGCTTGCTGTGGGGACTTCCAGTCTGAACAAACTGAGGTTGACGGGTGGGGGTAATATTGTCTAACCGTGGACCTCACAACTCACCCAGCTGTGGAGTGCAGGCAGGGTGCTCAGCAAACCCCTGCTGCAGAAGGGGTAGGGTGTAGGCACATGAATCTGAAAACTCTAATACTGCTTGCACCAGTGAAGGTGCTCGCAGGCAGACATACTCCAAAGTCATCCATCATTTTCGTCATATTTTGTGATGTCTGATAATCTTTTCCAACCTCATGACGGTGATTTTGTTTGACTGTACCTTGTCAACAGCACAGTTGTTTTAACACATTGGCCATGCGAAAACATCAGACAGGAACCCAGGAGGAGCCCCTGATACTGCTGTGCAAGGCGCAGCACAGAGAACACGAGGATTAAAAAAAAGGAAAAAGATGACTGAGCTCCAGGAACTGTGAAGCCTTTTCTTTTGACTCTTTCTGCTACGATATAACAGCAGTAGTCTGTGAGGAGAAAGGATTATAACTGCTAGAAAAACAGAGGAAATTTGCTTCCTGCACACTGAGTAAAATGTACATCAGTACCTGTTGCACCAAAATGGCAGGCTGCATCCACTCCGGCAGTCAGACGACTTCATTAAGGAAGGTGTTGTAACAGCAGCATTTTGCCCGAGGCAGATTCTAGAACACACGCTATTTCGCTTGCACCAAACTATCTCCATGCTTGTGGAAAAAAACCTGTATTTACCAGGAGAAATGGAACACCTGTGGAAAAGCCTCAAGTGCTGAGGAAAGTCTGTGTGTTCGGTGCAGGACAGTTTCTCCATGGACGGGTGGCTTCGCAGAGCTGTGCCTCGCCGAGGAGGCAATGCCGCTCCCTTCCAGCCCGGGGCTCTCGGCCTTGCGCCCGCCGACCCGCGCTGCCGGCATGACGACGCCCGGGTGGGAGCTCAGCAGAGCCAAGCGGAGCGTCGCCCCTGCCGCCCAATGCCTTGGCTCAGCCCTGGGAGCAGGAGGATGGCTGAGCAGGGCGAGGGGAGGGCAGGGCAGAGCGGAGGGCTGCCAGCACCCGCCTGCCTCCCAGCAATGCACAGCGGCTTGCTTAGGGTGCTGTTACTGGAGCTGAAATGGTACAGGACAAAGTAGGTAGTACTGAGCCTCCCTGCAACTCAAGGAAACCGAGAATATTGCTTTGTTTAACGCCTTTAATCATTTTTAGCTCTTGCTGGGTGTTGCTCTATGCAGATGCTGTTTGTTTTGGAAGTTGCTGCATTCCAGTGGTCAGCAAACACATCTCTGCATGTTTGCAAGTTCTCTTGGGTGTCGTATGGTGAAAGGTGACAGAGAAAGCCAACATATAATCTAGCACGATTCTTTCTGTTTCTGCATTTGTTTTATTTTCAGCATCTGAAGATTAAAACCTTACCAGGAATACTTTGCAAGTAAAGAATAGAGAAAGAAAAATAGCTTGACATTATTCCAAGCTTCCTCCGCTGTTACCTGCCTTCCTCCCTTCCTGAGACTGCAGTGGGTGTGACAAAGCCAGCATCACTCGGCAGGTTGGAAGTTCGGGGGCAGAGGCTGGCAGGCATGTCTTAATTCTCACTTTTACACCTTTGGTGTGTGACCGATGGTACCAACAGATCGAAAAGGGATCAATCCGATGTTTTAAGGAGCTGTAGAGAATGCACGATCTACACAGCTTAATGAATTACTAAAGCAATATTTGTGTGGATACGTTGGGCCCTGCGGCTGCGGGCATTCTCGGGGAGGAGGAGGACGGCAGCGGGAGGATGCACACATGCTCCCTCTTCTCGGATTCCCTGGGGAGGGCCGAGGCCTCCGTGCAGGTGGCGGAGAAGGGCTGGCCATGCCTCGCGCTCCTCGGTGCCTCTGCTCTGCGCGCTGAGGTCGTTGCTGAGGCAGAAATGAATAAATAAGATCTTTTCATGCAAACAGGTAAAAATTCTGAAGATATTCTCTTTCTCTATAAGTATTCAGAAGGCAAACAAAAAGAGTAAGGGTGGTTTTAAAAAGCCCTCTAAAACTCCAGCCTTTTTTACAGCCCATTACTGCAAACAAATTATGCCTGTAGTGCTGAAATATGTCAGTCAATGCAACTGGCAAACAAACTGATGCTTTACAGTTGTAATTATCCAAATGTTATACACTTAGCATATAAATATTAAATCCTCATAAATAATGTTGTCAGGTCTATTTGATTTCAACTGTATTGTATTGTTGTTAAATGAAACAAACACTATATTTAAATTTATTCCCCTTGCAGTTCCATTGTTCAGCTTTATTATGATTTCTTTTAAAAGACAAAGAGAAAAGCACATCCATCCTATACAGCAGGCTACAGACAAAATAAATGCGCATCAAATAGGTTTATTTAAACAGACATGCTCATAAAATGTTAACAAGACACCAAATAATTGCAGGAAAAGGCTAAAGTCCAACTCCATACGGAGTCCAAAGGTCTGAGTTGTATTTAAGACAGAGATAAAAAAAAATACGCACTGACCGTACAACACCAAGCCTTCTATCATCGGGGATGCATCCATTTTTTCAAGGCCAATAAACTTTAATGCGCTAGTGGAATTGTATCCACATCACAAAAAATGCCCTGCCATAGAACACGTAGAACAGGCTAAAATGGGGTTTACAGTTCAAAATATTGTCCTCTTACGGTTTTTTTCATCCCACTTCCATTTTGACACAGGGGCTAAGTTGCTTACTACATTAAGGTGCTTTAAATTTTAGTGTTTCTACTACAGAGAAAAATATGTCCCTATTATTTGCAGACTAATTATCTTCATTCACCTAAATTAGCCCACAGGTTCTGCGGGTCGCTTTGGGTCCCACACAGGATTTCTCAGCAGGCGGCTGACGGACCGTTTGCTCTCTCCGTTACATGGGATGAGCAGGGAGAGGGCTGAGGTCTTAAGGAGGGGGTTACTGCAGGATGTAGGCCACTTGTGCTGCCTTTCATCCCTGTGCGTTAGCAGTGCTGGTTAGCAGTGCTAGTTAGCAGTGCTGGTTAGCAGTGCTGGTTAGCAGTGCCGGTTCATTCTGCTGTTTTCTTGTGTGTAGGGTACCCTAACATTAGCTTGGTGGAAGCTTAAGGGCCAAAGAGCTTTTTTGCACTGAAGTTTCTGGGCTCTAAATAAATGGTTTATTCTCTCTTTATTTCCATTTCCTACTTATGGAAAGGGTTAGAGCACCCTCCCCTTGGTGGAGTCTCCTTCAGCTGCCCCCTCCTGCGGCCTGCCAGACGTGGGTGCCATGCAGAGACTGGCAGAGCAGCCCGCGCCCTTCCCCGGTACGGAAAGGAGAGGGCCCTGGTGTCCCCCGGCTCGTGGGCGCGCAGGGTGCCGGGGGCTGGCAGGGGACAGGGGTGCTCTGGCTTGCGCAGGCAGGGTCTGCCCCGCGAACGCAGGTGCTGGCGCAGGTTCTGCTCCGTGGTCGGGGGGTCTCTGTCTTCCCCGGGTCTGGAGTGAACCCGCATGGGATGCTCGGTTGGAGAGAGGTCTGGCTTTTCCCTGGGTGCAGGCACATCCCAAGCAATGCTTCACCTCTGAGGTTAAGAAAGGTCTTCTGGCTGCAAAGAAAAACTTACAAATGTGACCAGAAGGTGCCCACTGCTTTAGCCACGAGGAATAAAAATAAAGGACGGTTTAAGATCAAATGCTTTTAAACTGCGCTTACGATGTTTGTAAAGCTAAGTGATGGATTTTGAACACTTTGGCTTAGGGACACTGAAATCAGCTGCCCTTTGCTGATGATTTCAGTGTTATTACTATTCGCACGCAGGAGGCCGGTGTTCCCCGCTCCACTGCTGGAGACCTGCGGCTCTCGGCTCTGTCAGGCCAGAGGGTTTCGGTTGCCGTTGTAATTTTCCTTCCAAATTACGGATCCGACAGATGTTATTTGCATGTAGCAGTGTCTGTAAATATTCTAGGTGTGTTGGGGCTGTGGGATGGTGACCAGAATGTATATGTTGGCAGATGCTTCTCTTCAAGTATTTCACTGTAGTGAAACAAAGGCTAAAATTCAGCCTCTTTTTTTTTCTTTTAAGATGCCTATATGATTCTATAACATTTTAGAATATATAAACAAGCTTTAAGTTGTTTTCCCTGGGCACTGACAGGATTAGAACAGCAGTTTCAGAGGTGAAAGGCCTGTAATTAATACAGTATGCCAATCAAATCCCATCAGTGAAACACATTTCATTAATATTTGTTTTTTTACTGTTAAGCCACGTTATAAACATTTTAGCAGTTCACATCTGTCTCTCATAGAACAATTGTAATTGAAATTAAAATGCTGTTTTTTCCAAGGTAATTGTATTTTAGAAGCATACATTCTTGCTGGCAGACATACGATATTTTCCGCTGTGTATCTCAGAGTGCCGAACACTCTGTTTAGCCACCGATAAACAACTGCTTTCTATGTCTTTCACCTGCCAAAAGGAAACAAAAAGTTACCCTGAAAATTCCTTTTCATCTTTACCATTTTTTTCGCTTCATACATTCTGTGATCTGCCCCTTCCCAGCCTTTCTAGGGCTTAAATTAGGGCAGTTTCAGCCCACCTCCGTCCTGCTCTCCTCTCTGCCTCCTTGCAGAGAGCCCAGACCTCGGCAGGGGCTGGCCCACCCGTGCCCACGGCAGACACAGACACCCCGCCTTCAGCAGCAGCGGGGTCCCAGGGACGTCGTGTCTGTCCCCGGGGGCTAGGTACAGGGACACCTGAAGCCAGCAGCACTTGCTTCAGTGAGCAGTGGCTGCTCCGGCAGCGGAGATGCCTTAGGATTTCAAAACAAAACAGTAACGTTGTGCAACATTTTTCCATCACCTTTGGCGAATTGAGCTTGAAAATTCAAAGTCTTACAGGCTTCGCAACTGCTTTTTCCCATTTTAACAGCAGCATTTTAGTATCTGATAAGTAACATATTAATACATTGATACCCGGCTTTTCACGGCATTAATTCCTTATTAATACCTTGTTTTAGCATCATATTTTACCAGCTAACCACACTTGTTCTTAGCATCTTTGATCGCAACTCCTTCTTCCCACACAAAGGCAGGAAAAAGAATCTTTAGCATAAAAGTTGTCAGAAAAAAATAATTTTGAAATGCTTCAGGCTGGGCAGTGTGTGATGATAGCTTGAAATCAGCTCACTGAGGCTTGGTGCTTTCCTTGCCTTCTGCTGTGAAATCCCTGCGGGTGACCAAGGGGGTCTGGGGGTGTGTGACCCCGAATCCTGTCACTTCACCAACTCCCGCAGCCGCGGAGGACGGGACGCGAGAGCCGTGCAACGCTGCGGTGGCCTCCTGAGCACCGCGTAACCCGCGGCCGCAAGCACCGGGCTAACCCCGCGCCGGCGCGCTCGGCGTCCCCGCTCCCACGGGCGACGGGTTCATTCCTTGGCACCACTAAAAATTCAGACCCGGGCGCTCGTGTGCTGTTGGTGTTCGGGGCTCGGAGCCCGGGTCTCTGTCCGGCAGGTCCGGGGGGCCTCAGCCCGCCAGGGGTCCCGCACCGCC
>Ga0065711_1031343_pt1 | contig 29913 bp, 13 predicted proteins | sample Hoacrofraction12_FD_59098 | JGI IMG/M metagenome (GOLD analysis project Ga0065711, IMG submission 59098) | Hoatzin crop microbial communities from Cojedes, Venezuela - Epithelial fraction 12 v2 (version 2) | ecosystem: Host-associated > Birds > Digestive system > Esophagus > Crop | place...
CCTATAGGAAAGATGGGGACAATCTTTTTAGTAGAGACAGCAGTGACAGGACGAGGGGTAATGGTTTTAAACTAAAACAGGGTAGGTTTAGGCTAGATATAAGGAAGAAACTCTTTACAATGAGGGTGGTGAAACAGTGGAACGGGTTGCCCAGAGAGGTGGTGGAGGCCCCATCCCTGGAAACATTCAAGACCAGGTTGGACATGGCTCTGAGCAACCTGATCTAGATAGTGGTGTCCCTGCTCGCTGCAGGGGGGTTGGACTAGATGACTCTGGGGGTCCCTTCCGACCCAAAACTTTCTATGATTCTATGATCCCAGTTTATTCCCCGCTGTTCGCTCCGATACGAGAGGCAATGGCCTCAAGTTGTGTCAGGGTAGGTTTAGACTGGATATTAGGAAAAATTTCTTTACAGAAAGAGTGGTCAGGCATTGGAACAGCTTGTATTTAATTCATTTTACCAGTAACAAAAATATGCAGAGATAAAATCTTATCCATAGCTTTACTTCTTAGCTCATCAACTCTGTTCAGGATCAATGCCTTTTTTTTTTAATAATTAACTGCAAAGCCAGAAATGGCAGTGCATGTAGAAAGCTTGTTCAAAGACTTTCTGTGGTCATTGCTGGATCTCACGAGACCCGGCAACAGCAAGCTTAAACCATGGAAATTTGACTATAAGCTATAAGCACTGGATTTTTCTCTTTACCAATTCTGCACATAAAAACCTGTGCTTTGTTTTGCTCAGTCAAAACAGGAGTGGCTGACACCAAAATTGCATGTGAACACCACTGATGTCTGTCAGTCCCGGATTCTGACAGCTGAGCTCCAGCCATGGCTTATTAGTCATCAGAAGACAAAATTATGAAAGACCCTAGATGCAGAAACCTATCTGCTTTATAGGCCTTCTGATTCTTGTAATCATTTGGTTTGTCCAGGGGCTGCTTTTCTCACGACTGTATCTCATTTCGTCAGCCTCCAAAATAGACAAACTGGACACGGCTACCTGGGTGCTCTTCCCGCTCCCTCACCTTTTCTACATTTGTCTACTTTAACTCTGCAGGCAACGCAGACCACTGAGGAGGTCAGAAGCACAGCAAGCCACAGAGGTGTCCTGGCAGCACACTCTGCCTTCAGCAAACACCTAGGAGGACGCTCCCAGATGTCTCACATTTGGATGGCACAATGCAGGTCAGCAAAAGCCAGCCCATGCGGGGACCGTCACCCAGTTACAGGGCTTTGGAAGACGCCCTGCCACGCAGCCGGACGCAGCACCGCTGGCACGCTTCCTTGGCGTCCAGCCTTAAATCACCGCTTCCGCCCAGCGCTGGGGGACACTGTCCTGTTGTCCTCTGCCACCACAACAGATTTCTCAGCACATCCACATCAGGGAGGGGTGTTATTAACTGCAGATGTTGTTACTGTTCTGAGCTGTTGTGAAGCCTCTCTCTGCACTGTCAAGTAACTGCCATATTTGACCTCAGAGCCAGTGACAGTGCCTCAGTACACGTCCCCCAAATGTTAACTCATGACAGCCAGGGTTATACGACTTCCTTCCTTTTTTCTGTAAACCATTCTGGATTTTTTGACAGTGTTTTCACGTTCATCATTACTAACAATACAGTCCATAGAAAGCCCAGGGACTCACAAAAGTTATTTGAGAAACCTCAAGAACTTTTAACCTAATTGTAAAACCCCCAGTATTATAACTGGGTTAACAAAGCTGTTAATGGAACAGCTTCTCACTACACAGAAGAGTCATCATGGTGAAAGAGGCAAATAACTTTGGGTACTTGGGTCCAACACAGTAGAAAACCTCATTTTTTCACTAGTTTTTTTAATGGTTTCAGTTTGAAAGGGATCATTTTAGGTGCTTTAATGCAAAGAGACATCGGCTGCAATTGAGCGGGAGTACACTAAATGGCCTTTTAAAATCTTACTTCATGCTGTGAGTTTGTCAACAGAGTATGAAGTACATACTCAGTAGATACATAGATATTTTGCTTAAAGCTGTCTAAAATATAAGCTTTCCAGGGTATGAGCTATTTTGATTTATTTACCTATGGCAATTACCATTTGATATCATTTAAATATTGCCTCTACTTGCACTGGACCAGAATCAGCCCTATTGTCCTTTTCCTCTCCTAGATGGCTATATAGGGAAAGGGAGAAAACTTTTTTCATGCACTCAGGAATGTAAGCAAAAGCCAAACAAGCCTCAGTCTTCCTCTGCCTGGCTTCCCATAGCCTGGGGAGAAAGCAGGACACAGAGCAAACACAAACTGCTCAACAATCCCTCTCTTGCAAACAAGAGGCCACCAAAGACACTGTCTCCCATAACATCCTCCTAGGGAAGCTCAGGAAGTGTGGGCTGGAGGAGTGGTCAGTGAGGTGGATTGAGAACTGGCTGAATGGCAGAACTCAGAGGGTTGTCATCAGCGGCACAGAGTCTAGCTGGAGGTCTGTAACTAGTGGTGTCCCCCAGGGGTCAGTACTGGGCCCAGTCTTACTCAACTTCTTCATCAATGACCTGGATGAAGAGACAGAGTGTATCCTCAGCAAGTTTGCTGATGACACAAAACTGGGAGGAGTGGCAGATACACCAGAAGGCTGTGCTGCCATTCAGTGAGACCTGGACAGGCTGGAAAGTTGGGCAGAGAGGAATCTGATGACGTTCAACAAGAGCAAGTGCAGGGTCCTGCACCTGGGGAGGAACAACCCCATGCACCAGTACAGGCTTGGGGCGGACCTGCTGGAGAGCAGCTCTGTGGAGAGGTACCTGGGTGTCCTGGTGGATGACAAGTTGACCGTGAGCCAGCAGTGTGTCCTGGAGGCCAAGAAGGTCAATGGGATCCTGGGGTGCATCAAGAAGAGTGTGGCCAGCAGGTCGAGGGAGGTTCTGCTTCCCCTCTACTCTGCCCTAGTGAGGCCCCATCTGGAGTACTGTGTCCAGTTCTGGGCTCCGCAGTTCAAGAAAGATGAAGAGCTACTGGAGAGAGTCCAGCGGAGGGCTACGAGGATGATGAGGGGATTGGAGCATCTCTCCTATGAGGAAAGGCTGAGGGAGCTGGGCTTGTTCAGCCTGAAGAAGAGAAGGCTGCGAGGGGACCTTACAAATGTCTATAAATATCTGAAGGGTGGGTGTCAGGAGGATGGGGCCAAACTCTTTTCAGTGGTGCCCAGCGACAGGACAAAGGGAAACTGGCACAAACTGAAGCATAGGAAGTTCCATCTGAACATGAGGAAGAACTTCTTCCCTCTGAGGGTGACGGAGCCCTGGAACAAATTGCCTAGGGAGGTTGTGGAGTCTCCTCCTCTGATGATATTCAAGACCCGCCTAGATGTGGTCCTGTGTGGCCTGCTCTGGGTGACCCTGCTTCCGCAGGGGGTTTGGACTAGATGACCCACAGAGGTCCCTTCCAACCCCTAACATTCTATGATTCTATGATTCTAAAGCAAAGGCAGATGGCCAAGGCACTCCCAGCTCATAACAAAATTGTTCTTGGAATTGTAGAGAATAATGCAATTAAAGAGAACTGCGTCGAAACACCTTAGCTCAAAAACTATGCACTGTAGTTTAGCGTGTGTACTTTCCATTGAAAACCGAGAAATTTTTTTACTTAACTTGGCTGCTCCCCAAAATCATATGGGCTTTCCAGATCACATGTCAGCATACACTATCATCTTAAGCAGCTCAGCCGAATTTCTTTGCCTCCATATCCAAGAGCAGAAGTAGTACTTTGCCTCTTCCACTGTTCTCCCTCTTTGTGTGATTACAGCTTTTTCTCATATCAGCTCTGTCTCTCACGCCATACTGCTCTCAGCTGAGGAAGATGGCACTTTCTTGTCACATGACAAGCAACCGCCTTTCCTATTTTAGATCTAAACTTAAATCCAAATTCGTATGCAATCTTCTCTTTACATTATCAAAAATTTCCAAGACCTCCCTCCCTGAATTGCTCTCTTTGACTTTACTCTGGTATTAGTTCGATTTCTCAGAGGAAGGAGAGAGCTTTTACACCGTAATGTCTTATTAAAATACATGGCAGCCCATCCAAATACTATTATTAATAATCTCCATGCAACACAGCTGTTTATATAAAATACATGCAGCATGTAACTAATTTTTCCAGATTCTGTAGGTCTGTGATCATGCTAATCTGTTTCACATGAAGGACTCATCCCTTTATTTTTAGATGAGATGAGTTAAGCAAATGTCTATGTTTAGAACAGAGAAAAAACAGCCAAGGCAGACAGATACTGCACATATGTGCATGAAACTGTAAAGTCTGAAAAAGACTTGGAAAAATTCTGTAACTGAAGCACTACTGAAATATCCTGTAAGTCCTGCTTCACTTTTATGCCTCTATATATAGATATATATCCCATTGATGAAATTCAATCCTAAAGGGAGCTGGCAACCAAAAGTAGTTCAACAGTTTTTGACATTAAAATACAGCTCACTCTTATACTTCCCTGTAATTTAGAAATCAGATTTAAATTGCATACAATTTTTTCATAGTAATGGGATCTTTTCACCTCCAGATATTTTTGCCACTGTTAAAACTGAACTGCAGAACTCCAAAGACAAAATGCTCCCATGTAACTGTCATCTTCAAAATTACAAATGAAAACATTACTAACGAGAAACTTACATCCCATTGAGTTCACCTGTTTTAGTCCATGTTTACCATATAAATTTAGATTATTCTAACAGGAATGCTTTGTCCAGTGTTCCATTTATTAAATATCCACTCCCCAAAAGAAAAAAAAATGCATAAATAATGTCCTCCTTTATTTATTGGTTCTAGAAAAAAATGAGCAAAAGAAAAAAACACCTTCTAGTACTTTAAGCATCTATGGTATCATTAATTTCAGTCTGCCAAGCTTAAACCCCGTTTCTGACATGCATCTTTCTTCTTCTGAGAGTGAAGGAAATAGGCAAAGTTCCATCAGCTGAAAGGGACTGAATATACAGCAGTGATGCAGGATAAGGTTTTAAGTAGCAGTAACAAAGGAACCAGCATTTTCCTTTGAAAACAAAAAAATATTTTTTCTTAGTATTGTGCTATTTTCTGAAGTGCTAGCAGCTGTAGGAAAGGGATTCAAACAATTTAATAATTTTGATACGCCAAGATATGACAAATAATGTCAATAAGTCTTTCATGGCTTAACGATGTAACACCCGGTGGTGCTGTTGTAATTTCATTCAGCAATCTTAAACCAAACATCTTTGTACTGAACTGACAAGTCTACATAAGTTAATGTCTCATAGAAAAAGGCCCACTTACTATTAGTGGAAGTATGCTTGACAGATACGCTAATTCAAATTCAATTTTGAAAAGTTTTACCAAGGCTTTTTTTTTTCCTTTACTCAAGAGACATAATCTTAATTCATAAAATCAAGCGTGCAAGGCAAAAGCAGCGCTGTGTCAAAGACACAGTATTGGTCATGACGCTCCAGGTGTTATAAAAGCAATCTGTACCTCAGTAAAAGTGCAACATCTCTGGTTCCTTCACACCTCTGCTCTCCAAATCTGAGTGTGCTTTCCCAGATGAATGTGACGTAATGATCTCCTAATAGCCAGAATAAATTAATTCAGAATCGCACTGGATTTTGGTCTGGAATCATGCTTCCTGCTGGTATCAGTAGCTGACAAAAGTTTGGAAAAGAGGAGGCTGAGGGGGGACCTTATTGCTCTCTACAACTACCTGAAAGGAGGTTATAGTGAGGCAGGTGTTGGTCTCTTCTCCCAGGTAACTAGTGATAGGACAAGAGGGAATGGCCTCAAGTTGTGTCAGGGGAGGTTTAGATTGGATATTAGGAAAAGTTTCTTTACTGGAAGAGTGGTCAGGCATTGGAACAGGCTGCCCAGGGAGGTGCTGGAGTCACCATCCCTGGAGGTGTTTAAAAAACGTGTAGATATGGCACTTCGGGACATGGTTTAGCAGGCATGGTGGTGTTGGGTGGATGGTTGGACTTGGTGATCTTAGAGGTCTTTTCCAACCTATGATTCCATGATTCTATGAAAAGGGGACAACCCCCCGAGATGTGCCACAGCGAGGAGCAGTTAGTTAATGATGGCTTTTACTATCTTTCCGTTATGTTAGGCCAGTCCTTCAGCCAGTGCTCTCACTTCTGTTTCAGCCCCTGCACAAGAGGGAATACGGCAGCAGCAGCATAAAACAATTCCGATAAACACTGCATATAGATAGAGGAGTATTCCCCAGGGTGGGCACTGAGGAAAACATCTACAAAATTTTCTTGCAAAGGCACATTCGTGCAAGCTCTGACACTAGGGGCAGACTAACAGCACAGCTGTAGCACTGGCACAACAGGCAGTGCAAGGAAGTCGCTAAAACTTTCCACCCTTTTGAGTAAGGCAGACTGCACCTGCTGGGAGCAGTTCATCAAAACCGCCGTTGCCCTTGCTCTGGTCCGGGCAGCACAACCCCGAATGACAAGACAGACACTGCAGAGCTGCTCAGAGTTAACAACAGTAACTGCCGGAGCTCAAGCAGCAGCTGCCAAGGACACTGTTCAGAGGGTACAACAGAGATGCAAGACGTGTTTAAAGCTGTGGTAAGATGAAAAAGAGGTTTTGGGTTTATAAACAAAGACTTGACAACTTCCGGAAGAACAGAAAAAGGAGGATTTGTTTGAAGACGGGTTTTCCCTGTGAGGGAGTTTGAAGACAATGTACACTTCAAGAGAAGAGGTTCTTGCACAAACCTCTGGGAGATAACAGGCAAACTGTAAGCACTACTTGCTAGACTGTGTTTCCTAAGTTTTTTTTCTGGTGGACACTGACTCTCTGAAATACATAGCTCATTATTCAGTCTCCTTTTACTAACATTTTTACCAGATACTTCATGAAGAAATAAAATCATTGACAACTGCACTGTGACTTAACCACCCAGATGATGTATCATTTCCTGAAAGTCAGTTTCTCGGAGAACTAAAAAAAAAAGGCGGGGAGGGGAAATAAAAGAGAAAGAGGCTCCTGTGAATCACAGAATGCTTTGGGTTGGAAGGGACCTTTAGAGGTCATCTAGTCCAACCCCCCTGCAGCGAGCAGGAACATTTTTCACTTGATCAGGTTGATCAGAGCCCCATCTAACATGGCCTTGAATATTTCCAGGGATGGGGCCCCCACAACCTCTCTGGGCAACCTTTGCCAGTGTTTCATCACCCTCATGGTAAAAAATTTCTTCCTTATATCTAGTCTAAATCTACCCTCTCTTAGTTTAAAGCCATTACTCCTTGTCCTGTCACAACAGGCCTTGCTAAAAAGATTGTCCCCATCTTTGCTATAGGCCTCCTTCAGGTACTGGAAGGCTGCTATAAGGTCTCCTCAGAGCTCTCTTCTCCAAGCTGAAAAGCCCCAACTCTCTCGGCCTTTCCTCATAGGAGAGGTGCTCCACCCCTTGGATCATTTTTGTGCCCCTCCTCTGGACCCACTCTAACAGCTCCATGTCCTTCTTGTGCTGAGGGCTCCAGAGCCGGACATAGGACTCCAGGTGGGATCTCACCAGAGCGGAGCAGAGGGGCAGAATCACCTCCCTCGACCTGCTGGCCATGCTTCTCTTGATGCAGCTCAGGGTATGGCTGGCCTTCTGGGCTGTGAGTGCACACTGCTGGGTCATATCCAACTTTTCATCTGCCAGTACCCCCAAGTCCTTCTCGGCAGGGCTGCTCTCAATCCCTTCATCCCCCAGCCTGTATTTATAGCAAGGATTGCCCTGACCCAGGCGTAGGACCTGGCACTTGGGCTTCTTGAACATCATGAGGTTTCCACAGGTCCACCTCTCCAGCTTGTCCAGCTCTCATCCTGTCCTTCTGGCACATCAACTGCACCACTCAGCTTGGTGCCATCTGCAAACTTACTGAGGGTGCACTTGATCTCACTGTCTGTGTCATTGATGAAAATATTAAATGGCACTGGTCCCAGTACGGACCCCTGAGGGACACCACTTGTCACTGGTGTCCATTTGGACATCGACCCGTTGACCACTACACTCTGGATGCGACCTTCCAACCAATTCCTTATCCACTGAACAGTCCATCTATCGAATCCATATTTCTCCAATTTAGAGAGAATGATGTTGTGGGGGACTGTGCCAAAGGCTTTACAGAAGACCCTCTCTCTCCCTGTGCTTTTACTGCCATGGCTTTGCTGCTTTAGGAAGGGACTCCCGGCATGATCCTCCGCTCCTGAGCCCTTCGCCTCGGTGGCTTCAGTCTGTTTGGAGCCAGAAATCCCAAGTTCAGCTTTGGTAGCAACTCCCATCGAGGCTTTCCAGAGGGCTGCATGGGATTACATTTTCAAAAGGACTTAAAAGGTTTAGAAGCACGTCTCATTGTTAAAAGTGATTTAGACTTATCAGCTTAAGCATTGCTAAAGGTACTGCTTCATGCCCTGTCTTGTCCAGTCCAATGAGAGGTATGGTTCTCCCACAGCTCCTGACAGATTTAGATGCAAAGGTTTGAAATACTGGAACCCTGCTGAAACGCTGGAACCCCGTTTCTACAGCCTTCTGGTGGAGGTGACTGACCCCGACCAGGAAAAGCAGGTGGGGACGCGCACCTTAGCCCAGCAGGTCAGCATAAATCGTCGACGGAGCGAAATTGCACTAACAGGCCGGGCTGTGAACTTGAGCAGCACCCCTTCTGCTGCTCATGGCACAATTACGAAGCAGAGATTAAATGAAACGGTACCTTCTGTGGCTGCAATCAGACGCACCAGAGGCCTTCTGTCAAAGGTCACAAACTCCTACGTGCCTGAGACACTTTTAAAAGCAGACGTGGGTGTCCCTGACAGTGGCACGCAGCCTCCCTGTGCCACATTCCTTCTCTTGCTCTAGTCTGTGATTTCTTTTTTAGTGTGGAGGTTTATTTAGAGGAGGGGGAGGTAAGGCACACAGAATACCTACCAAAGGAATGAATTTAAAATGTTTTATTCCATTTGCACTTTTCCAACAGAAAAATTATTTTTAAAAATTTGGATGTACCATGGTATACTTGACCTAAATTCTTCAGCGCTGCTCCTACATTTTATGAGACTGGAAATAACTCCTAAATGTGTAAAATTTTAGACAGGAAACATGAAAATTGATAAGGTTATTCATGAGCCGCAGTGTTTACTTTCTGAAAATTTAGTTGACATTTTCCGATGCTTTGTTTTCTATTGACAGCAAGTCACCACACCACAGAAACGGAGGCTTGAAAAGGGAAGAGACATTTCATGTCACCTAAGTGTCTGTGAGCTCTTGCGTGGAAGGGTGGGGTAGGCAGGAGTGCAACTGTGGCCTAATAGTTAATGCTACAATGTTTAGCATTAAAGGAGTTTCTAATTTAAGCTTTCTATTAAATCATAATTTAAAAAACGCAAATCAGTGTTTTGATGCCCTCTAGCTTTGCAAGTTAGTCTCAGTACCTAGACAAAACCAATAAATTGAGTTTAAACAAACTCCAAACTCCTAAAAAGTGCCCTGTATTCAATCATAAATCAAGTGTCAAACTGTGACGAATTTGCTGTGCTAAATTGGTTACTTTTTCAGGACAGCTGAAGAAGGTATATCAAATCTAAGCCAAGCCATTCAGCCCACGTATGTGGCCCACAAACAGATTCTAGCACCGAGTTCTACCTGCTCAAGGTTTTTGTTGGATCAAGACCTCAGTTTTTACCCATGCAAAGCTCCATTTAAGACAAGAGAAATATTGTCTCAATTAAGGCCTGAGTAAGAAATGAGTATGGACCTTTACTTCTGGCCTGACTTTAGCACCATACAATTTCTTTGCCATTACAATTCTAACCCACTATGCTATCTGTTGTTTGAAGCTCATCCCGCTACAAATTTCCTAGGAAACAAATTTAGGAGCACGTGTACATTAATAAGAATGCAGCCTCAGGTAAGTTTGGTTTCAGATGATGGAATAGCACTGCTCCTCAGTTTGCTTACCTTCACCAAACCTGTTACTTGAAACAGATCCAGAGCTCAGGGGAGGGAAGGAAAGGTCTGTGCTACCTGTTCTTTGTTCACAGCACACCTCTGCCTTTGTTCACAAAGCCAGGAAACCTTACTGCTTCTGAAAGTATGTTTTCTTTTTTCTGAGCTTTAAGTGGATGGCAGTTATGACAAAAGCTGTCAGGGTTGCTGCTGTGCCAGTAACCACGTAGGCAATTCCCAGGAATGGGTTACTTCCTCCGCTCCATGCTACAGTTGAAAGAATCACATGCTTCCTCCCCTTGAATTTGGTAACAGGGAAATCTGATAGAAGGGTGTTAAGGTTTCAGTTTACAGAATTTCCAGGAGGAGAAAAAGTAGTAGCAAATGCTCAAAATCCTTTCCAAGGCATAAAGAGTCTGGAGACCTGCATTTGCTGCAAAAATTCCTTTAACTGATCTGTGATGTCTCTGCTATTCTGGTCCACAAACCCAGTAGCAGCTGGTAGTAAGAAATCCAGTTATTTTAGATACAGTCTCTGTGTGAACATGGAAAGACTTTTCTTTTTTTACATTTTAAATTTCAGATTCATAATTTATGTAACTGCTACTACATTAATTTGCTATGAAAACTCAGTTGAAAATGAGCCTTTTGGGCAGCTTATCATGATGATACTCCACATATTCTCACTGAAGGGAAGTGCTCACCTCTACCTAGTGTTGTCTACCCAGAATGTTATATGATTTTACCTCTCATCTCTCCATGTGGAAGCCTTCAGAACAGAACCGTGCTACAAAATTTAAAATTAGAGCTCTGACAGCTGAGAGAGAAATTTATAGCCATCTTGACATAGCTCCTGCTGACAAAACAAGTGCTTTAGTCAGCAAAGTTCACGCTGCTCAGCATGAGAGTGCATTTTCACCAGCACAAGAGCTCCTGTCAGCACGTGGCCCAAATCCGCCAGAGAGCTCTGCTGATACAGGCATCCTACACAGCTCTGAGGGCACGGATACCTCTGGCACTTCCCGCATGCCAGTATGGGTGTCTACACATCTCATTAGGCCACTATTAAATATTTCAGCCAAAACAACATCTTCAACCATCTCTTCAGGTTCCCACTCTTCAGTTTTACCCTTTGTCTAAAGCTTCCATCTGCTGTTTCCAGCCAAAAGTAGCCCCCTCAGAACTCAAATCCAAAGTTGTGTGCTGCCATTTGAGTAACATGTATTAACTCCATCTGCACAGGCTAAAGAAAATCCACTTGTAGTGTCTCATCACCCTTAAAACTAGGTCCTTTCATGGTGATTTAGTTTGGGGTGTTTCGCTTGGTTTTTTTGCCATTTTACTATACAAATCCCATCCACTTCCATCTTGTTGTAACTATCAAACAGTCTTGGATAATATGAAAGGATACTGTAGGAAATATGAAAAGTGTAATTCCCTGCTGGGAGGCCATCTGCAAACTGCCTTATCCGTCTGACACGACGGTAAAGATTTCTGAATGTAGCAAAGGCTGACACTCGCATCCAGATAATGAAGTCATCATTTACATAACCGTTGTTCCTTTCATCTTCTTCGTCTAATAAATATACTGGTTTCTGCCAGTAAGGAGGTCTTTCTGTCCCTGATGAAAAAGAAAGAAACCCGGACATGCTGTCAGTAAAACCAGTGGTTGGTGACTAACTTCTGGGCTTACTCACAATGGACACACAATATGAGATACCAGACTCTGTCCAGTATTGAAAAATTATACATGCTAGATAATACTTTCCACCCAAGCATCTCCACTCACCTCAAACACGAATGAACAGAGTTTAACGGTACCCAGGGGTTGCTACACACTAGAAGCTTCAAGCACAGGAAAAACAAAGTGACTAGCACAAATGAAAATAGTGTTTATTTAGATTATTGCATCTTCAGCAAGCAATATGCTCTCCATAATGAGGAGCTTGCCTTCATTTTTATACATTGATTTACTCCTGTACAACCAGAAAGGTACCTTTTTGCAGTCTAACGGCACAGCCTATGATACTTGGGATCTGTCATATGAAAAGTACTTAGATAATCAACTCTTGCATACCGTATCCAGCACAGCACTGCCCTGATCCAGAACAGAGAGCTTTTAGTCCCACTTCAGTACAGATCAACCATAACAAGGAAACAGCCCTAGGAAACAGCTGTTTGTAAGAACTAGTGATGACGGCAGCCTCACTTGTCTCGCAACTGCCTAAGAATCTGCAATGGCATGACGTAGGAAAGATGTGACGTGCAATTCTCCTTCACAGATGTTTTCAATAGGTAAAAATAAAGTGACTGTATCCTTGCTTTCTCTGGACAGATTAAGTGTTACAAGAAACTATGCAGAAGGGTGTTGAAGTGGGCCAGGGCTAGTCTTCCAAAACCACTTTCTCCCAGTTTCTGTGGTCAGTGATATTTTGGCTAAATCTGGCTTCTGCTCTCAGCCACCCTCCAAAGCTGCTTCTCCAACCAGCTTTTGGAGGTATTTCTCCCAAAGGCAATTTGCCTCAGAATGGGAGACCCTCACACACCGGGGGGAGGTAAGGAAGCCATTGAAACATAACGAACACAAGTGGAACCATTCTTACCTGCAAATGCAGAAGAGAGATTGGCTGATTTTGGATTGCGAAATTTCACATTTTTATCTGTCCACCAACTGTTTCCAGTCTTCAGCAGTGGTACTTGAATAACAGATGAGTTAAGACTGTAAAAAAGATCAATAGTATCTGCAGGGAATATAAGAAGCAACACGTATGAGTAGAAGACAGTCATTCTAACTGCCAGTGTGACTAACAAAAACCGTCACACTGAAGCATCTTCCAAGTGAATAGAAAACAAAAAAAATCCTGGGAAAGGTTTCATCTTGACTGTGTACAGAGCACTGTACACTCCACAAGAATAATTAAGGTTCCAGAGCCTTAGAACTTCTTAAGTTTTAAAAACTGAACATACTCCTACCAATAAACCTGTTGAATCCCCGTGCAGAAATATGTACAAGTATCTCATGTCGATCAACTCCTCTGTGAGTTCTTTGCAAATCACTTTTGCAGCTTTCTAGCTAGTTACAGAAGTTAATCTCCTAGTTAGCTTTCCCTGGCATTTCTTTGACAGTTGTCCTAAACTAATTGCTTTGCTATATATAACATGTGTTTTCAGGGAACAGGGGAGAGGTGAAAGCACAATCAAGGGAATCCATGATCCCTTGGAGAAAATTTTGCTTTAGTTTTATGCTAATTAGACCTTGTCTACCAATTTGGACACGAACACTTCCTTCAATCAAAAACCATTTAGTTAAAATTATGCTTAACCGTGCCATTCTGTTTCAGTAGGCAAAAAGCACTTGTTTTTATCCATTATATTTTCCTACTTAGATTAGTTTAACATAAGGCAAAAACATTACAGGTCTCATTAACATCTGTGTAAACACCTAGGCAGCCAATGAGATGATGGACAGGGACAGTTAGAAGATACCGATGGGGAGGGGCTGCTTTTTAGGAAACATGAAAAACACAACTCAACTGCATGAGCATCCATGAAAACATACTTTTTTTTATCCTGCTACAAAACCTGTGTTCACACAGCTCCTTAAGGCTCACACTCCTCTGAGTAAGCAATCACCCTGTGCCCCATGACATCCCCAGATGTTTGTCACTGGTTTATTAACCGGAGTTGCTATTCTCTGAGCTCTGCCTGCTTAACTGCTTGTCTGACTGCTCTCTGACCTGCTACCTTGGGTTAAAAACCTTTCCCGTGGCAGGAACCTGGCCATCTTCCTCATTTTACAAAAGAGGATTAGAGAGCAATTAGACAACCAGCTAAACCGTCAACAGTGAATGGGAAGCACCCTCTTTCACAGCAGAGGGACAGAAATGAGTTACCAGAGAGGGGATTCAGACATCACCAGCAGCTGGAACATTTCATCACACTGTGCACTAAGGACTGATGCAAGGGCAGACACTGGGAGGTTTACCCTCAGCATTTTAGAATCTTACTATCCCTAGTTCTCTGCAGGAGCATTCTGTCCCGCAGCCAGGGCTCCAGAACAGTGTGGGCTGCATGCAGGCAGCTCTGCTGGCCTAGGTCTGAGCCCAGTCCAATAAAACAGACTTCCAGGGAGCAGGTGGGTGCACAGGCAGATGAAAATCAAACAGATCTAGACCTGACGGAATGCGGCTGTGCTTCACAAGTCCTCTGGTGTGTGTGGCTCAGCTGCTTGAAAACAGCTGCTGCATTGCCAAGAACTGCTGTGTGGAACAGGTAAAAGAAAAAGTGGGAGGGAGGGGACACAAAAAAGGATGGGGTAGGGGAGAAAGGTCTGTAGATGTTTTTTTGTCTCCTTTCCTCCCAAAGAAATCCGTTCTGAAATTTGCCAGTGTTCATGGCCAGGAGCCCTCTAGGTTTCAGCCTAAAGGTACTCATAGGCAGACTATGCCCACTAGGTTACTACAAACAAGATCAAACCTGCAATCAAATTAAGACTATGTATGCTTCCAGCATTCAAAGAACAAAACGCAACTACACAGATCCAAAGGTTCAAACCAACGTGAAGAACACGTCACCTCCTTCTAAGCACACCATTGTGGGAAGGCAGATCTCATCACTGTACAAGAATGTATTTTTCAGCAAGGAAGTACCCTAACTCTGTTGTATCATCGCTCCTTATTTCACCAGGCACTCAATTCCTCAGTCCTGTTGTATATTCACATTGAAAAGGGTCTTAGTAAACGAAAAATCTTCCTCAGTTTCAAAATGAGGCACAAGTTACTAAACAGTAGGAAGCAGAGCCCCATATTCACCATAATGGAATCACCGAACAAAGCCTTTTGTGGGAGAAAGACAAGAGATCTTGCAATGTCAGGACACAGCTGGATTGGGGTAATGGAATAGTTTCAAGTGAAAATTAGTAAGGCAGATGGGGAAGGCACCTGCTTACCATTGAACATGCTGTTGGCAACAGCACCGCATGGAGCCATGGGCGTCCCGTTTTGGTAGGTGGTGAAGGGCGTGCAGTAGCTGCTCTCAATCTGCATTCAAGGTCACAGAACAATCAGGCACAGAACCAGGGGGTTTTGTTTTGGTTTGCTGGTGTTAATGTTCTCCTCCCATTCCTTCTTCTGAAAAGCCACTGAATAATTAAGTCTCCAGTATCCTTTGGTCACATTAGACATACATCCAAATTAATGGGTTTGTAGTCTCAAATTTATCACATCTCTTCTACTCCAGTTCATAAAAAACTATAAATCTTCAGGTTTAAAAACAGAAACATTTCCAAGTAACACTTAATAAGCTGTGTATTTGATTGGCACAAAGGCCTAAAGCCGTTGCACCTGGTTGCAAACAAACAAGCTGACTGGACACCTGGAGAAGCAGATGTATGGGGAACGTTTCCTGAGAGTTACAAGAAGTATTTTATAAAAACAACAGATTACTATGGCACAATCATCATATGTACTAAAAGGACAGCTTGTGGACTGTGTGTATGTTAAAAATTGATACTTTTAAGCCAAAGAAAACATGTTTTAGATTTGTAAGTAAAAAACACTGAATGCAATGATTGCATTCCCCAATTTCCTCCTGCACGCCTCCTGCAGATGATGCTGTCTAGCCTCCTCTTTGAACCTCTAAGTTGCATACTTCAGAATGCTACATGATCACCTGTTTCACCCTAAACCTCTTCCTGCTCATTGTCTGCTTCCAAAGCCACATGGCAAAACGAACAACTTAGAATAACTTGATTCCCTAATCCTATAATAGAAGCACAGCTTAAAACATTTCTGGCTAAGATGGCTGAAAACACTAGAAGGAAAAGCTTTTGTAAATTTATTTGAAAAAGACAATGTAATTTTAATCAGCGTTCCTAAAGGTGCAGGTTTGAGTACAGCAACGCTGGACTGACCTCTTCTATTTATCCCTTCAATCTTCCTCTCTTATTAACAAGACACAATGGCCCTAACAATCACAACCAAACCAGAGACTAAACACTGAAAATCTGTACCTTCTTATTACTTCCCTAGAGGCAGCTTAACACATATAGTTATGTCTACTTAGCTCTCTGTATGGTCAAAGATGCACCTGATGGAAATATTGACCATGTCACAACATAAAGAAAAAAAACTTACATTTACATTTCGACCCAACAATTGTGTGTCACTTCTTGATATCACATATCGACGGTGGTTTTGATAGAAGTTTTGCAGGCCATAGTACATAAAAACATCACCCTAGAATTAAAGGATAAATCCCTTCAATAAGGTGAGTTCATCTAGACAAAAAGAAATCCTATTACTTGCTAAAAAAAGAGAGGCAAAGAGAGTACTCCATTCATATTTAAGTGTTGGTAACTACACTCTAAGCAATTACTTCAGAGGACACGGGCTAGAATCTAGTCTTTAGCCCAACTGAAAGTTTTAGTATTTTGGCACAAAATTAAACATACTTTAAATCACCAAATGAAACCTAAAACAAAAATGCCTGATTGTTATTTTACTCAAGATAGCATGGCTGGACGTGAACCTGCAATGACTATGAATAATTTTGTGGAGACAGACACTCATTTTCCATAAAAGAAGGTGCACAAAAAACTTTAGAAAGTACCATTAGCTCTTAATTCCTTCAGATTTTTTGAAAAATAAGGCTGCCTCTCATCATTTATTTGAACCCTTTGGAAAGTTTAATCCTGTAATTAAAGAGAGAATGCTAGGCAGGCAAATACAAGCAAAAAAGAGGATTATTAAACTATAAAAAAACCATTGTTCATTTAAATTGACTTCTCAAACATCACTGTAATCTGAAGAATTACAGAGTATTTTAACAGCCTCTTCAATACCGAATAACCCTAAAGTGACTTTATAATGTAAATTGCACTGTAATATTAAGGGATCATTTATGCAGTGCTAAGCATAAGCTCTCTTTGGCGGAACATGAAGCATTTTAACGTGACCCAGTAGTTTAGGACAGGAAATGAAGGATACTTTTCCCAAATGAAACTGCAGAATGACATAGCTAGACTTGAATTATTTCAAGGACCTCTGGGATTAACAGCATAACCCTGGTAAAAAATACAAAGGGGTATACTTAGGACAAGTGGTCAGAGCTTCCGGTTTCCTTCTCATCTGAGAGCTTAGCAGTGCAGTAACAACCAACCCCAGGCCAAGGACAAAGGTTTGCTACTGACTCGAAGAGAGAGACACAGAGAGAAGTCAACTCCACAATCAAACACCATTTCCTCAATCCCCATCTTCTCCTTGGACATCTCCCAACCAAGGACAGAGGTAGCATGATCGTGATTATTTTTAACATGTACCAAAATGAACAGCAAAGGCAAAAGTGTAAAATTTTGAGTATTTCACGTTTTTTAAAAGTAAAAAGAAAATTTAGTGAGGAGCTCTACAGAGCACAATTAGTGTATTTTATCATATAGAGATATAAGTAACTGGAGGTACTAAGCAACTTGAGTTGGTTTCTCGCATCCCCTTACCAATATATCTTCCTTCAGCGTGAAATCAACAGAACAGTCACATTCCTTATTCCAATTGGAGGAATTTTCACGGAGTTTTGAACAATCTGAGCATTTATCTGAATAATCAATCTGTCAGAGAAGTGAACAAGCAGAGATATTGTAACAAAGGACAAGCACACAGGAAAAGGTTAGTGGTTTAGCTCCAAGACTTCTCAGAGCAGTTCTTTTTTAAGTGACTCTGGACTGCCAAAAACATTGTTAAAATTCGACAGAGACAGAGAATGAGGACTTGGCCTCAACGAATAGTCACAAATTCCACCCCTAGTTTAAAGCTGGTTTAGAGCCTTCTGATGACTGTTGCAGAATCTCCACATCTGCTCCTCGGCAAAGAAGTGCTGTTCCGCAGCTTGGACTGGCTGACCAAGCAACGCTTAACAAACCCCCACATGCATTATGGCCCACCTGTCTTGAACAGCCTCGATGTAGTGCTGAGCGTTGGCTCCAACCACAAGTCTATTAACACCACCACAGGTCTAACCAACCTGCTTCCAGAAAGCATTTAAACATCAGGGCTCCCTGCATTTTACGATTTTGCCCCAGCAAACATGTATGTTCTTCTAGTAGCAAACACTACAAAAGGGATTAGTGTATTTCACCTCAAAACCCCAGGAAATAATGACATTTCCAGTACTACCAGCCATTGGCAGTAATTTCCAGCCACATGTCAGATATTACCAGGCAGCTAACCACTCAGTGCTCGTCTTTCATTGGTGACCAACTATCTCTTGAAGATTCTCACAGGAATACTGGCTGCTGGACACATGTCCAAGGCATGAAGCCATTGCTATCATCTTTATCCAGAAGCAAAAATGCAAAGCCTTTTCACTCCAAATGTAGCCCAGCTTCTTCTTCATAAAATACCTAAGAATGACACCCCCAAACAAACCTGGATTTCTTGGACGCCGTTTGCAGACAGTATGAGGCAGATTCCCACAGAAAGGCAGAAGGCACCTGTGAGAAAGAAGCTGGAGAGCACAGTCGCGATGTTAAGCTGGGGCTTCCAAGCTGGTAGCTTCTGCTGTTTGAATGCACTGTTATCCGGACATCTGGAAGGACGCGCCTCTCCTTCTTGCGGAATAGAACTCGTCTTGTTTTTCATTTTCTTCTTGAGAAGAAGGTGAGAGGAAGGAATAATATACTTGTGCTGGAGAGTGTTTAAGCTGAGATACTGTCCTTACTGTTGGGAGACTGTATTGTTTGTTCAAAGCCGGATTATGGCCTGGAACTACTTATTAACTAGATGTCTCTCTTCCTCATTTTCTACATTTGTGCCTGGATCTCCACGATCAGCGTTTACCAATCAAACAACTGTGTACTTTGGTCAGGGTGCCCAGCTCATGCCTCCTGGAAAAGCTTAAACATACGCTTTTTCCTGGCTCATAATTCAGTAGGATTTGTTACATCTTATTCATTTGCAGGGATATTGGCAGCTATACTGGAATTTCTGTATAATCTCAGATGCATTATTTCTTGTCCCTTCACTTCCATAGCTGCCCAGCTAACAGGCATGGCATGCAATGAAAGGAGCTCCACTCCAACTGCACTGGATGCCACTGGGTAGGACTGCAGCTGCTGAGACAGCACTGAACAGAAAACATTGCTTTGGAAGACGAAATCAATTTTCTTAACCTACTACATTCATTGCTATTGACTCAGATGCAATTTTAAGTGGTAAAAAGTTTACATGTTCTTTATCACAAAAGGGCAACTCATTCCCAAAACATCTGATTTGGACCAATGGCTTTCCAAGATGCTGACGATTTGCTAACCTCTATTCCATCTTACCCTCTCAAAAAAAATCTCTCAATTCCTTACTATCCACAATGACAGAAGAATTACCCAGAGATCATTGCCTTTTAACTTAAATGGACAAACAGAAGAATATTTTTTGCACACTTCAACAGTTTAACCAAAATAAAGTCTGAATATACAGATAATTTATTGCGCAATAGCAAAAAAATGGCAGCTGGCCAGCTCTAGAACAGATGGGTGAAAAAACACCTTTATGACAAATTGCTGAAATTCATACGAAATTTTCAAAGATCCTCTATGGCAAGAACTAGATTATCACTCTCATGACAGAAGTAAAGGTCTCCTTTGGGACAGCAGAGGGAGATAAGAGAGAACTGAATTGTACAAAGACTTTCACACCCAAGTTTGCTCATCTTCAAAGTCTTAAAAGTGACGTTGTAGTAAATCTAGCAGGTGAGTGCAACATACTTCTAATTTCAATATCACATTTCTCCTCCAACAAAAATCATACAAAAACTACAAATAAAACTTTCTGTTTTATTACGAAAAGGAAATTCAGAAAAAGTTGCAATGTGCATTCTTTCTGTATTGATAGACCTCCGAAAAGTCAAAATTCTTCATTCCATCACTCATTAATCACTTTCCACTTGCAGACAGGATAATAGTAAAATGCAGCTGCAAACGACTTCCTCGTTGGTAAAACTATTAGAAGAGTCCAAGCTTCACAGATCCCTCTCTGCACAGCTTTATAATGCACATCTCCAGTAGGTCAATTGTTTCTTTCTTTATCTGAAGAAAACAAAAATCAAAGAAAGCATCAAAAATTACTGATAATGCTTCGGCTAAATAGCGTTATTTAATTACTCGGGCACCTTACTATAGAACTAGAAATTAAAGAAGAGGTTCCCATACAAGGTCCTGAGCTCTACAATGTTTCCACTTCGTAAAATATCCAACATTCGCTCAGCAATCCTAAAGTCCAACTACAGCTCATGCAGTCCCATCTAAGATGGCTAGAGCTAAGCTGTCATCAATACGGAGTTGATAAAGCATGTCACAGCCAGAGATCCACCCTGGGCTGCAAAATCCCTGGGGGACTTTCCAGAGTATCAATGGGTAATCAAGCAGTCCAAGGGCGGTACCGCACGGCGACAGCCACCATGTCGTCTGTGTCTGAGACACCTGAATGACAGTGAGCATGAAGGTCAGGTCTACATCTGTTGCATGCAAAGTACTTTGGTTTATAACACGGATATGGCTGCAGGTCATTGCTTATCTAAAGATAAAAGACAAATGAACTTGAGAGTAAATATTGACTGCATACTTCAGCAAGAACACAAGATCCTCTATCATGACGGTTAGTCCAGAGTCTCCTTATAGCTTCCTCTTCCCGCTTACAAATAACTTATTTGCCAGTTTTCTCTCATGATTATAACCTTCTGTGCCTCCACTTTGCATGGGAATAAATGATGTTAGAAAGTCTGACCAGTCTCTATTCCACGCTGGATGTGCTACGTGAGGGTGAAAACAGTCGTCTTTCTATTGCAAGTCCATTTCTTACAAACTTTTCTACTTCCATGAAACCTGAAACTTAAACTTTCTGTATTTTCAACCTTACTCAAGGCTGTGTTTGTACTCTTTGCAAACAATAAAATATTTGCCTTTGCTGAAAAAACTCCATTTGAATCTTGCCAGCAAGTAATCTGAGGAGTTGAGACAGCTGTATATTGCCATCAACCTCTATAGACAAGGATTTCAAAGCAGGAAGCTTATCTTTTGGTCAGATCAAAAAGTATACAATCAATTTTTATTTCAACCTTTATGGTTCAGTATAAATCAAGCATGCCAAGACAGAGTTTGATAAACTCATTTACCCCACCGCTGGTTTCTTTGTGAGCTTTCTTTTTATTTCATTGTCTCCACTGCTTGGGATGAATGCAGTGAGACACATAGAAACAGAGGAAAAAAATCCACCAGCATTAACTAATGAGATGTTGAGGCATCTGAAAGACCACTGGATCTGGGCGCCATTCGTTATGTGGATGTGATGGGATACAGGACTGTCATATGGGAGGATTCATATGTTTTTAAATTCATGTATTTATCAGAATATACCACTGTGTACAAAATTCACCACTGAGTATGAGGTGAGCACAAAACCATCAAGTAGTTTGTACCTTTAAAATGAAGCTACAGATTTTCCATGAATGGACAAACAGTACCTATGCTTCCAGCTGTTCTTGCTTTCTGGTGTAATTACAATGAAATGTAGCAAAGAAGCACTTTAAATATGCAAAGAAATTATTGACAAAGTGATGTTTGGAAAGGGTCAGTATGCCTTATTTACAATTTTAAGGGTGCAATTTTGCCTCCACAACTAACAGGGAATGAAAAAAACTAGTACATCTAACTGCCAGTTCTCTAAATTGTGTTGCTGGCACTATAATTTCTCTCTTCTTTGAGCAAACTTATTACTAATCTTGGTATATATCTGAAAATTTTTATACAAGCAGGGGAATAAGATCCTCTGCTCTCTAAGACTGTATTCCGTATTTCAAGTCTGCAAGTCGCCAGAAAATCCTACTGATTTCTACTCTGATAATATGCCTTTTCTCAAAACCATTATTGGGTTTTTTTTTTATTACTGACATTCTTATAACATTCAGGAATCTGCCTGATGTCTGCAGCAGGACAAATAGCTGCAAGATGCTCTACTTATATAGCTCAAGATGTCAAAAACCTTTCTGCATGTTGTGTTACCCGAGTCAAGTGCACATTTGAAGACTCTTCTGTAATCACATATTCACTATTCTGTAATCATACATAAATATCTGCTCCTTAGGCTAAGACTATATATGAAGGTGTAACATGCTTACTTGGTTTTAATTTGAACTAAGCCTTAACATTTTGATGTTAAGACAGTCTTAAGATTTTCCCTTAACAAAATATAGCTGGAGTCACAAGTTTTGGCCTGTATTCCTAGACAGATGTGCAGAAATGATGTTATGCTAAGTACAGTGAGATGTAAGGGGTAGTTCAGGTTTGCAATAGCCCAAAATCAAATATTAGCCACAGAATTTTCAGTTTTTTGAGACAGATCACCTATAGTCTACTGTATGTATGTTTACTTCAGCTGACTTAAAAAATCCATCCCACTGCAACCAGCACCTTTTGTAGTACTATCTTGTGCTAATATAGTGGTGAATTCATGTTCTCCGTTCTTTAAAAAACTTACAGGTAAGTGCAAGCACCATACAAAAAAGCCTTATGTATTTACCACAAGAGGGAGCCTCCTTGCCTCAAAAAGCAGAGCTGGTTTCTTTGCTACTTCATTTCTGCAATGTATTTTTTGTGGTGCACTATATCCAAGATTATTAGGATCATGCATCTTGTGTATGTGGGACTGTGAAATACATTCAATTACATAGAGGAGTGCAGAGAAGGATTAATGACTGATAATTTGTTTCACTTGTGAAACAGCTTGATGTCTATATGCAAAAAAAGGCCTTTTTCCCCTGGAGTTTCTGCATATCAGCCTGCTCTAAACGTGCCAAAAAATGGAAATACCATGCAGGAAATTGGGAGCTTTGTAACAATGACTGGTGGAAGAATCTGCCTCTTTCACTCTCTGCTGGCTAAATACCAGCTGATGCCCCACAGCATACGGTAAACCTGTATTGTGACAGCAATAAATATGAAAGCCAGATTACTGAATTGAAAAGAATGGGGAATTATCTAGAAAGGAGTCTACAAATGATGGATGGCTCTATGTATTTTTTACCCTACCTCTTGCCAAAAAAAAAACCCCAAACCGTCTGTAGATTTACTCACAAGAAGTCACCTTACTCTCAGATGGAGACAAATAAATGCTTCTACAAAGTTTTATTTAGTTTTTGAGGAAACTTTTGCACAAAGTCTTCTTATAGAGAGAACTTTCTGTGAACAGGCAGAACAACCATCTAGCATAAACAGGTGAAATACACAGCACAGCCATAGAACTCACAGGTGTGACTTGCAACAAAAAAGGAAAAAATCTTCCTTGGGAGGTAATTTTGAGACCTGAGAGTACAGACTTCCCAGCCAAATGTTGACGTATTTGTTTCTAGATCACTGAAGTCAGCTTTACAGAAAGAAAACCTTACTGACCAATATCTGGTCACTAGAATCAAAAATAATGAATACACAGAATATAATATATACAGGTGCTTAGACAATACCTCAGGGATATCCATCATTCTCCTTAGTTTCTGATCTCTCCAGTTCCAATCCAGAATCATGTATTTTGTGGAGTTCAAGCACAGGCCATCTAAAAAGGCAACACATATTTTACTACCAGATAATATGACGTGCTTATCAAGATGATTTTTGGCTTTTACATCTTTTGCTGTCTGTTTCCAAGGAAACTAATCTTTGAACACCTAAGTATTACATTTACTGGTTGGAAAACTAATGCACTGACACTGCAAACTCCCTTAACCACATAATCCCATGCCTTTTTGGAAGAAAAACACAAAGCAGAACAACTACTGTTGCCAGGTTTGTCAAGAGCTAACATCCTGCCAGAAAATAATTCCTCAAGCTTCCTCTTGATGAAACCACAGGAGCTGAATTTCTACAGCTGATGAGGAGCTGCTAAGTTACAAAGACCCTAGCCTGAAAACTCCTGTTAATGGGAACTGACAGTGTTTAGCAATTTACAGGACTGGGTGCTATGTGAATGTGAGTCAGGTCAGTGGTGCTGCTGAAGAATTCCTTTATCCTCCAAATAAATGGCAGTGAAAGAAGAAAAACGTCCTTTCTGAACTGGCCCTCCAGCTGTTCCCCTGTTTTTCCTTGGCCTTCTACATGATGCCCACAGTTTTTCGTATCTGTTTTGACTCCTCTCCATTGTCTAGTGACCTGGCACTGCAACACTAAGGTGTCAAAAAAGGACCAGACCTTACGATGATACTCTTGTGCCCCTGCCATAAGCTGCCTCCACCTAACGTGGCAATGTGCTGATGTGCTCAGCAGTAACGATTTAATGTTGGTGGAAGGCACACAAGCAACAAAATTATGCTACTCCTGTATCCTTTTGGAAGGAGTGGTAATGGGAAGAGAAAAGGGTATTTATATAGAATAATTAACTTCATTACAGGCAAATCAGAAATAAAATCAAATCAGCAAGCAGATCTTTTGTATACTCCTCACAAACGTTCACACTGAGCTCAGAGTGACATACGACACAATGACTTCTGCCATTATTTCCTTTTGATTTACTCACAGCATTTGGTTTCCTGGAGCTTTAAATCTTACGCTGTGGTTTTGCAGTCACTTTAAAGTCAGCATAAATCAGTATTCCTGCCAAAAGAGGAAGTCCTCCACCTCTGCCTGCTCATTACGTGATTTTGTGTGCACACTGGTTTTATTTTAACTGGGATCAGTTCTAATTGGTATCAGTTCACTGAGCTGTCAAACAGACTTGGGCTAGCACAAGAAGCAGGAAGGGTGAATAAGCAGGCACTGTCTGGAGTGGGGCAGAGGGGAAGTATTACTCTGCCTTTCTCTGGTAATACTGATATATGCCAGCTTAAAGAGAACATAAAATCAACTACTGGAATCTTGACCTCCTTTTGACGGACAGAGTAGAAGTAGAAAAACAGAACTGTACAGTTTAGTACCCAAATCCACAGACTCATGTCAGCCTCAACGCTTCAGAAGCAACTGAAGTCTTGCTTCTCATGACAGCAAGTATAAGATACCTATGGAGAAAACTCTCCTTGTTCTCCTACCTTGCTCCACTAGCGCTTTTACTCTCCCAGGAGTTCCAACCCCGATGTGGAACACACCTTTCTCCAACATATTCACCTGTTCTTTTATCTAATTTGAAGAGAGAAAGACAAACCACAGTAAAACCACAACTGGTTTAAAATTTCTTCTCAAAGCACTGGAAATACATTCAAGTTCTCATAGTATCTCTTTCTAGAACACAATCAAGTAACAAATGCTATTCATCTTTCAAACTGTCAAACTGATATGCAAGGGAAAAAGTTTAAGAAATGTAACAGCCAGCTGGGCATCACACTTCTCTAGAAGTTCAGTCATCTTCAACTTTGAAAATCTGCTATTGCACCAACTATTTTTGGAGGTGAGAACAGTATGCTTCCTTCAGCATTTAAACAAATTCTCTGGAAATATCTGGAAAACCGACAAAGTTGAATGAACTTTAAACTCCATCTAGACGAAGACACTGGAAAAGGGTGAAATAAAGCAAGTCACGTGTGTTTGACAATACTTATATTGAAGGCCAAATGTCCACTGATTACTTCCAACATGCCCATAATTTGTGCTCTCCAACAGGTATATGGATATTTGGTATCCAGGCATCCAACTGGCAGAATGCAAATGTGGGTGCTGGTACAGTTTGCTACCACAAACCTGTGTGTGTGAGCCTTCTACTTAAATAGGCAAAAGTCATCTGAATGAGCAACTCACAGGGAGGTGGAACATCTTTAAAATATAGCACATGCATAAGCATCTACATTCTGCATAGGACTGCACCAGAGCTATTGGAGATAGTGTTTGGCTAGATTCCCCAGATGGCAACAATAGGTTACTAAAGGAAGCATTACCTAAAGAACGGAACATTATATGAACACTATATGAAATGTACTATTACTAAATGCTTTAAAACGAAAATGGTACGCCACTGGTTAGTTGTTTTGCTGTTCTATCAAAATTCCTTTGCAGCTCTCATACCTTTATGTGCTTTGCAAACAACTTTAGAACTCTGCAGTCTCCTTTAAATGCTGTCATTGACCTACCAATAAAAAAAATGAAAAAGGAAATGCAAGCATCAGGGCTGGGATTAAGACCACACAGGAGGAAAGCAAAACTAACTGGCATTTCTCAGCATGCTTGAGACACACAGTCCCCCAGTGACCCCTGCTTGTACTCTGAACACTAAGTACATTCTTGTTTGCTACTTGATCAAGTGGATCAACTGGACAAACACAATAGAAGATATCAGTAGGGGGCAATATTGTTTAGATAGCTTTTCAGATAATATTTAGTAATTATGGCCTGTGCTTTCACAGCTAACAATTCAAAACTGACTAATCACCAAATCCCAATTAAAAAATATCTCAGTCACTGAGATACAGGCACAAATGAACGTGTGTGTGCATGCACCAAGGGGAAGATCTGTGTATGGACCAATATACATTTTACAGTCTTCCTGCAGTGTGCCTGCTGGGAAAACCTAGGCTGCCACAGTCTTTACTGCATACATTGCCCAAATTCAGTTAACCAAAACTCATTTGTCAGAAAACCCGACTTGTTTTTCCAACACTCCATTTTGGCACACAGTAACAACAACCCTATGTTCTGTATTAATCAAGCAGGAGACAATATATTCAGTATTTACTGAATGTCATTTAAGACAGCTTTCTCTGCATGTTTTTTGCAGTGCACCGAATTTTCAGTTTGCCTTTGCACAAAGCTAAAGGTTTATATACAAGTATACATATAAACCACCTAAGTTTCAGATTGTAACACCTGCATGCAGGGGATAAGCACTACTCGCATCTCTGCCATATCTACGCTTCTATCTGTGGCATGGAGTCAAACTTCCTAACTCTCTATCTCATGTTGTACTGACAGATGATCCCAGGAAATGGGGTCAATACACAAAACACAACCATGAAATTTGTGAGATATACATTAATTCATTAAAGTCATTGAAACTTCTGGAATGAGAAGGAAGATAGAGAAGGGAAAAAAAGAAGACAGGGAACACTGAAAATTGTCATCTCTGCACAGCAGTTTTGCCAGCCTGAGCCAGCTGAGAACACAGATAGAGACCTAGAAGCGCTCCGGCCAGACGCACACGTTGGCACTTGAGGCCCCCAAATGTTATGTCTTCATCGCCTTTGGTGCAAAGTCACAATTTCTAGTGGTGGACCATGATGCTTTATGGGTTTACTCTGTTCCCAAGTACAACATGTTGCACGTTTCCCCAGAATTGGTTACACTTTATTTTTGGTTTTAAACAAAAATAGCACTTCCATACAACTGAAGTACCAAGTGTTACTTCAGTCTAAAACCAAACACCACACTCCCACAGTCTGAAGAAGCAAGGGATATTGCATCAGTTTGAGCCAGTGAATTTGTTGGCTAGCAGAGGACAGTGTCCCAGTTTTGCCTTTATGTCTGTGATTCCAAGACAAAACCTCTGACTGACTGCCAACCTCAACATAACATTTGCTATTGACATACTTGATGAGTTCCAAGGAACGAAGGGCAGAACTGCAGATAACCAGCATCACCACCGACCTCTTCTCCTTGTGGTTTTTACGGAGTTTTGCCCACTTAGGGCAGACTGCAATGAAAAAGCCCGTGCACAGACACAGAGAAAGTACTACATGCCACAATTTTAAATTACAAAAGTACACGATGAATGGTAGCCAGCAGCAAGAATACACATGCTGACTCCTATGAGGTCTGGATCTCTGGCAACACTTCTACATTTAGTCATGGCTGAGAAATTGGAAAATAAAATACCCAAAATAAATAAAATACAGAAATATCACATAACTGAACAAATTAGATAACCATTAAAAATCAAAAGTTTGTAAGGTGCTCAGCCCCTTGTCTTCATTTGCCATACACAGCAAAATGTATCAGAGAAAACCAACTGAAAAGAAACATTTACCAGACCAGAAGTTCTATATAAATATATACAAGAATAAAAATTCTCTTTTTTCATGTCAGCAGACAGCTGCAGGATTTTTACTGTAAGATAATACATATACCTACTCCTGCAGCCACAGTGAATTACTGACAAATAATCTCTAGCAATTAAAAGACACCCTAGAACATTTTGATATAAAAAAGTAATAGAGTAAAAAAGAGGTAAAAAAGACCTGTCATGAAAAAAAGAAAAAAAACAAACCCCTTAAAGTTATTAATATTTTGTAATTAAGTGTTTAGAGGTGCAGATAAAAACTGCCATAATGTTGCATTAACAATGTTTTTCATATAACTTTAATCTCATCCAACATTTTGACTCACTTTCTTTCAGGTATGAAGAAAGACTGTGGGTGAGATCATTGGCTGGCAAAAAGCAGGAATCTGAAAACAAAAAGGAAAAAATACTTTTATTGATGTATTTTTAACAGCAAAAGCAGCACATATGTTTCCAGCATAACCACTAGTTATATTGATGAAAACACAACTGTGTTAAATTCCATCACCAATAAATTACCACTTGTGAAACAAAGATTAATGTACACCTCATGTACAAGAAGCTTTGTATTGAATAAATCAATTAAGGTAACAACTCAATTGCAATTCCTTTCTTTTCTCCCATCATGAAATCCTGAATTAAGGGCTGCACAGGTGTGATCACATACTTTAAAAAAAGTTTTCATACACCTTTGCCACAATCAATCAAAAGTCTTCTCCAAAAGCCTTACAGTCAACCTGCTAGACTGTTCCTTCGATCTGCCTACAACGGAATACATTTCTAGATCACCCAAACAATTCATACCGTGCAAATGCAAGGACCTACCAATAATCTACTGTCAACAAGTTTGTTCCTCTTTCCAGCCTTTCATATTGTGGTAATCTACCTAACCATATGAACTCTAATGGTAACACCTACACTGCATTTCCATGCCTTCCTCTTCCTTCATTTCCCGATGACTGTCTACATGTTACCTGGTCACTATGTTAACTAGTAAGTCTTAAAAGCACTCTGTGGCAGACATGTCATTTAAGCTTCACATAGAGGCACTGAAGAAAAACAAGGTCCTAAAAGGCTCGTTGGAAGGTCCTTTCTCCAGTGTCTACAGAGAAAGTCTAAGTTCTTAAAAAGGTGGTCAAAATTAGATGGTCTGAAAGGTTGCCATCGTTGTTAAGGGTCCTTGCGTTACGGAACAGTACACTCTCGCAGGGCTGTAACAACTCTGTCTTCAGGGACCCACATATTTGTCGTCATTCTGCGTGAAGCACAGCACCTCAGGGTGCCTGTCTATGGATGTTTGCTGATTTTTTAACTAACTTAAGGAGTTTTCCTGACAGACGTTATACATGTTCACACGGATGGCACATTGTGCTAATGCTGGCAGCGTCAATCCATGATTTCCATTGGAACAGACAGTGTGACAAACTTGGTTTGTAGCTGACGCCTCGCTGAAGTCCTGCCTGTGCAGTTTCTTGAGCATAGCCAGTCTCCATCACTATCTTCCATTTCATGGGTGCTGTCTTGCTAAAAACTTTTATTTTGCACTGATCTCTTCTATTAAATCCAGAGATTGACATTTACTGGGACTTCAGCTCCAAAGGCAATGACTGTACAAGTGAAGGATCAGCAGCTGATTTACTTTTAAAATCACATGTAAAACACGCACTTGATGCTAGTGGGGAAAGGTAGGGGCTGCCCTTCCAGAAGCATTTGGTGCTAATAGGAGAGCTCTTCACACCCACCATGGTCCTTTCCTCCCAGTGGCAAAATATCTTTCTTGTTGTCTAGCTCTTCTGAATACATTCAGTCTCACTAATGACTGAACAATCCAAAAGATGGTTTCTAAAGGACAGGAGCTTCAGTCACTGACTTTTTACCAACAGTCCAGCAACACTGGAGTATTAAGAAGAATTTTAAATGAAAGTTCCAGAAAGGGGAACACATAGCTCCAGAC
>Ga0065711_1031344_pt1 | contig 29912 bp, 19 predicted proteins | sample Hoacrofraction12_FD_59098 | JGI IMG/M metagenome (GOLD analysis project Ga0065711, IMG submission 59098) | Hoatzin crop microbial communities from Cojedes, Venezuela - Epithelial fraction 12 v2 (version 2) | ecosystem: Host-associated > Birds > Digestive system > Esophagus > Crop | place...
TCTGGGCAACCCATTCCAGTGTTTCACAACCCTCATTGTAAAGAATTTCTTCCTTATATCCAGCCTAAACCTACCCTGTTTTAGTTTAAAACCATTACCCCTCGTCCTGTCACTGCTGTCTCTACTAAAAGACTAGAGTAGTAGGCAATATTTTGCCTTGGGAAAAGTTCCTGTGTGATGGTTTGCTAGAATCTTTTCCCATGTTCAGTCCATCTGAGCATAAATATTTATATGGGAAGTCTTTCAGTTTCTATAAAATTAAAGTATTTCGTGTGTTCACAGTCTGGTTCTGGCTGGTCTCTGTATTACCTAAAAGAAGAGAAAATTAAATAGAGCTCTGAGATAGCTAGCTGTAAGCCATGGCAAACCAGTACCACTATATGGCAGTAATGAAGAACAACAATGAAATGTTCCTTAGTTTTTCTAAGTATTTCTGCACTATGCCATACACTGTCCCTGCAGACACAGAGCTTTGACAAAAGAGGTTTAAAAAACAAAAAAAAAAAAAAACAGGCAAAAAAACTACCCCTCATTTATTTTTCTTGTCAGGAACAACAGTCTGACAACAAAATTAGGGAAGTCTGCTGGGTAGAGAGAGAATTAGACTGCAGCGTTTTGAAGATGTGACTTCCTTACAGCTTCATCCTTACAAAGCCTCCAGATTTCTGTACACAGTGGAGTGACCATATGAAATGTCTTCAACCAACTACATTCTTTGCCTAGCTTTCTTTTCTGTGTTGCTTAGAGATGGGATACTAAGTGAGGAGGAACCAGGTACGGTTTTGCTACGAATGTTTCTGTATTTCCTTCATTCTCCAATGACAGTTAGAGGAACTGCTGCCCATATTTTTTATATTTTGCAATAGTGTTGATGTTGTAATGAAAACACTATAAGGACTTTGATGAAATTCCTTGTCGCGTTAATTTGGAAGAAAATAAACCCCCTTGCTTTCTAACGCTCTTCACCGAAGTGAGAGGCTAGGTGTGGCTAGGTTTAAATTCTGAGTGATATCCAATTTGCCACTACCAGTCCAGTCGCGTTTAATATGTACATTAAACTACCACGATTCTGGATACACTAATAGCAGTCTGCACCTTCAGTCCAGTCGTGCTCATGAACTAGCACGGTCGCATTTGGTCGCATTCAGTAAGAAACTGTGACAACTGACTACTTAAACAGTGCAGTTTTATTTGTGCAACAGGTATGTAGGCTTTTTGAATTGCCAGTGATAGTGACTGTCTGCAAGAAAGCACGTGCAAATATAAAACGCTTGAAAAGGTTATAAATAATACAGCCTGGCTATAAACATTAGGGAGTAACTATTCCCGAGAAAAGCGCTTAGTTATGTCTCACCCAAGGCATCCCAAGGAGGGGAGAAGCAAGGCTCAGCCCGTTGGCCGATCCTGGTTGTCGGAGGCAGTCTGAGGTGGAGTTTCCCTTGACTTGCTCACGGTGTTATCTTCTTTTTCTCTGAAGATCTATGGTATTATCTTCTTCTCCGAAAATCCCCCATTTCCCTGGCTATTTTTATATTCTTTCTACCTTTAAGGTGGAGTTTGAGTGACTGTAGTCATACATACCTTCACCTTCTGTCATGATTGGTGTAAAATTTTCTCGCTTCACATTTAAAGGTATAGTTTACAAAAAATCGAGAGTGCAGACTCAAAGAGGGGTGGTCGCACCTCGGAGGCGGGTAGCCTTTGGGATGGAGGCGTGTTTTGGTATTAAAATGTTATTAAAACGAGCAAAGTTCACGAGAGGGTAGCACTTTGGCTCAGGGGGCCAGACGAGCTGCTTATCTGTTCTAGAGGACCATTTCTTCCCACTTTATCATCACGGAGCAGGGCCACGGAGTCTCCACTCCGTTCCCTCCTCTTTGGTACGGAAGGAGGAAGTTTGTACATAACAGGTCCTGCTGTTAGTTGTAAAGATCTTCAGGTCCCACAAAAGGCCCCAATGACCGTTTGGATCCAAAATTGAATTTCTTCTAGTATTTGATTATTAACTCCACTGAAGATCATGAAGGAAGACACCGCTCATAAGATTTCAGGACTTGGTCTGTGCTTATAACAGCAGAAGAGCAGCTCTGGTCTCTGGGAAGAGCCAGGTATGAGCGTAGTTAAATTCTGTTAGAAAGCAGCATGGCCTCAGAAGCACCATTTGAAAGGGCAAAGTTTCTTTTCTGCCCACGCCTCAGCAGGCAATTCTCTCCTGGGTGTAGAGCTGTTAGCAACCCAGTTCTCTGTGATTTTGGCAAGAAAATCTCCTGCTGCCATCTGCTTAGACCTTAGAAACTGAAGGCTATGTCTAAATAGTGGTCTCTACAGCTTCAGAGTGTGGGTATCCTGCCTGCCTTAAACCAGCCTGTTTGGGCCCTGGTGCCAGTGTAAATTGTGGCAGTATGTAGTTCATTACAGCCTGCAAAACAACTGCAGAAAAAGTGCGTTTTCCTGCTGTGCATACCGTGCTGCTCACACCAGACTGATGTCTGCATCAGAAATGTGCAGTTTATTGCTGGTTTATGTACATCTGGCTCATTCCATGGACATCAAGTCTGCTCATACTTAATCACTGCTAGGAAACCAGAACTTCAAGGTGGCAGGATGGTGGTACTGGTGCATCAGCAGCTGACTTTCTAGGATGCTCCCTGTCTGTGTTGCCCAAGTTTGCTTGGCTGGAAGTATTTGGGCACAAGCAAAGAGGATTTCAGAGAAATAGCCCCAAGCTGGATATCTTTATCTTGTTAGCATCTCTCTTTCCTCTTCAGGCACTGTTTGCATTGGGACTCAAGTAAGTGTGTTAAGGAAAACAGCAAAGCCAACAATTAGATGCTTTGGAGAATCAGTAATTTGTGACTTGGAATGGGTTGCCAGTGCCCCCAGCTCTCCGAAGGGAAATGAAGCTCCCTCTCCAACTGAACCTCAGGAACTCAACATCCATCCTGCAAGCTCTCACTTATCTGAGAAAAGTCATTAACTCCATGAGATGACCGAGAATCATGCTTGCAGCATGACAGGTTTGTCAGGCAAAGCTTGAGGGGCAGCTGTTCTAAGGCTGGAATAAGAGCCAAGGCCTCCAGTTGTGCAGAGCTATCCTTCTGGTGATGTTTACCAAGATGCTGGCCTGAATTTCAGAAAGAAATGTTTTTCCTGCTGTTTTGAACGGCTCTGCGAGCCTTGTTTTATTCAGCAGCTATACCTCAGGCCATGTTGTGTTGGCTCCGTGTCTAGCAGTGGCTCATTTGGCCCTTTCTTTTTTTGTCACAGATCACGCAATGCCATGACAAATAAGTCAGCCTTTTCCTCTGTTTGTAAACCACTTAATATAGCTCTTGCTTTATAGCAAAACCTGATGCAGTTATTTATATCAACATGGCCCCAAGCGCTTAAAACAAGTCAACATTCTGATTATGGCTCTGCATATTTTATTGCCTATATTTAAATGATGTTGCTCTAAACCAGCACCTGTTCCTCCATTACCGCATTCCAGCTTAATAGTTACTGCCTGTCCAAAGAATCATCATGATGGAAAATGGTCTAAAGATTCTTTACTTTCTATAGTAGTCAGTGGCCCTTGGAATAAACACTTGTCTGCAATTTGATAAATATTTTACAGCTGAGGATGGCTATAAATAAATTATTTTTATTTGTGGGTTTTTTTTTTGTGCACCTGAAAGTAAAACATCACGCTAAATTAATTTCAGTATTGCATATATTCCCTCTTCCAGTAGTAACAAGATCCTAGTTCTACTGATGATGCTCTGACCGTCTCTCTCCGTCAAGTTCTCTCGCCAACATCCTTATCTGCTTCCCACACTGTCCCAGACTGTGAGTATTTTTGGTGATAATAATCAAACCCACAACTGCTTGTCAAACTTTCTGTGCTCTGAGCTCTTGTCTTGCTCAGTGTGTAAGAGTCTGACACTGCTTGCTGTGCTGTTTTCTTTCGGGCCAGCATTGCAAACATACAATTCAACACCTCCTTATGAGCATCATTAGCTTCACTGATTCCATATGAAACCTTAAAGCAGCTGCTGACAATGTTTACATTGTTAGCAATTTCAGATAATTTTATTAAATTAAAAGGGCTGCACTAAGAGCCTTTAACTTGCTCAAAACTTGGCTCAAGCAATCAAGGCATCAGAAAATCCGACTTGCTAAATACGCACATATTTTCTTGAACCAGCAGAGTCCCCTGGGATCCCTTATCTCCCTTATAATTCAACTTCTGAAATCTGAAATAGGGAAGAGACTTCTAAAAAGCCCAGATTCATTCTCAGAACTTCTCTGTCCTGAGCACTACAAGAGGCAGAAGTGGTTTTGTACATCAGTGGCTGATCATAACATGATGCACGTGCATTAAGGACAGAATGGAGACTTCACAGCCAACCTCACCTTTGGCATTTCCTGTCTTCCAAATGCTGAACACCTTTCAACCCAGTGGCACTCTGACTGTTGATTCCAGCCAGATGTTTACATCTGTATCATAAAAGGCAAAATATTTTAGGGAAAAAAAAGGCAAAATCTTGTATCATTAAGTTCTGATGATTTGCTTGTTTTTTTCCTTTATCCTTTTTAAACACAAGCAAGGCAATAATATCTATGGAGACATACACATTACATTCTGGCTCTCTCACCCTTTTCATGTGTTATTCTGCAGACACATTCAAAATACTGTTTATATGTGCCATTTTGCTATGAATGACATTCATCTAACTAGACGTGGACTCGGCTTATAAGTCTACACCTGAGCAACACAGTATATGTCTACACCTTCTGCTGCCTTGGTAGTCAGCACAGAAGTAGGTGTCAATGGGTCATATGAATCTTGTTGAGTCTATTTGCTAGATCTCTATTGACTGTAGGGTGACTCTAAACACCTCATATATATGAAGGCATTTCTAGTCAGTGAGATGAATCTCATAGGCAAGTGTCTATGTTTCAAATTTTTCACAAACAAGGATAATCAGTGCCATAAATGTAATCTAAGTGCTTACTTAGAATGTCCTCAGAACATCTGAAGATTATAACATGCCCAAGTGAAGCTCAGTAGTGAATTTGATCAGGCAAAATACAGTATAAGCATTTAAAAATTGACAAGGACAGCTGAGCTTACAGCACTGTTAGATAGTGTCATGATATTATTCATTATCAGAAATGGAACTGCAGTCAGAATAGTGCCAAAAAACCATACAATGCATGAGCCTTTCACTGTATTAGCTGTCACTAGTTAGTAGCATCATGGTGACGTTCAAGTCTCTCTGTTACCTACTTGAATTATTTGTTGCTGTCTCTATTGACATGACAGCTTGTGCTCAAAAGCAGATAGCTCCTTTACTCGCGCATCAGGCAGCCACATGGCTCTTACAAGAGGGTGCATCTCATCCATCTTCTTACATCTTCTTTCCAGCCCTACAGCCCCTGTTGCTGGAATCTTTCCAAGGAGGATCTCAGTCAACTTGCTGTCACATCTAGGTGTGGCCTACTCACAAGACAGACAGAATTAATCTTTAGGTGTTGCTAAAGATTTTAATGAGGTCAAACACTCAGATATACTCCCAAGGACTTAATATAGACCTATGCCCAGGCAGTTTGGAGATCAGTCAGGTATGAACTTGAATAGAACTTAAAAAAAAAAAAAAAATGTTGCAAGGCTCTTTTATGAGTACAGGAAAATAATATATGGTCTGTGTCCTAAAGAGCTCTAATTTCCTGTATGAAATAACAAAAAATGCCAGACTGAGAAAACCATAGCTCCTTTTATTTGTGAGGGGAGCACAGTCAAATGTGACTATGATGGCTAATTCTATCTGAGTGTCCTAAATAGGCTTCAAATAACTTGCTGATTTTTTGATGCATTTTGTTTCTAAGGCTGACAAAGGGAATAAAAAAAAAAATAATTCAGGTGAACAGTAGGAGTAAGACACAAAAACTGCTGAAGATTGAATATGATGATATTCTTAGGAGTCTGGAGGTTTAACTCTCAGTTGTGCATAAAATTTTAAAACCCCTTTTCCTTTTGAAGGTTATAAAGAACAAATACAAGTTGGGGAAGGAAGAGATAGGGAAGGTGTGAAGAAGAGAGGATTATGTAGCAGTGGGAAGCTAGTCCAGGTGAAAGTTTGTATTATCTCCTTTTTCCTTCTGTTTTGCTCTCCCTCCTCTTCTGTCTGAATTTTTCCTGCTGTTTCATTTTGCGCACACTACCAACAGCAGGTTCTTACTAACTGGTGTAAGCAGATAGCGATTTCTGCTAAGCTGAACTCAAAACTGGTGTCCTGACAGGCACGTGCTAACAGAGGACAAATTGAGGTTGTTCTCCACTCTTTTTTTTTGAGTGATCTGACCTAAATTTGCACAGCTGTGTTCACATTTAATCCTTCCTAATAGCTCAAAGGCTTTATATCTCGTAAGAGCAGCCTACTGGCACTTGACATTTATTTTGGCTCTATTTCAGTTCTGCCCTACAAATCCTCTGGCACAAGTTGTTTTTTGGTTTTTTTTACCCTAGTAGATTTATTCCTCCATCTGAATACCCTTAAAATGACCAGTCTGTGAAGGGTATAATGTAGACCATTGCTTCTCAGCCTTCTTGGATTTGGTGACCTGTACAAACTCTCCAATGTGTCTTGGTCCCACAAACAGTATGTGATAGGAACTGAAGTAAGTTGTTAACTTGTTTTCCTAAATTACTTTCTTTGGATCCCTTAGCTGCACTCTGTTTTCACCTGTGGCTATGTGGACCATATATATGAAGTTATTGATCTGAACTGAAGGTTCTCAACTGTGAGGTACAAGTGGTTTTACTCATAACACTAATTTTGTTGCTGGATGTTGAATGGGTACCTACACCTAGTGAACTAGGTACCACTGGTGCTTTGTGAATTCCAGCTGTGCTGGCAAAAGACAAAGCACAGTGGAGTTTCAAGTGCAAAAAAATTTACATAAAATAAACTATCTCCTTTCTTATTTGCTCCACTCTGAATACTCTTTGGCTTATGATTAATTTTTAAAGGATCATTTATTATTTGTCTCTGTGTCTCTAACTCGTAACATTTTGGCAGTAACAATCAACGAACCTTTGGAAAAGTGATTCATGGTGCTGGACTCTTTACGAACATATGTCTAATGCATCTGATACAATTGAGGACATTGATTTTCCTGAGAATATAAACCAGCAAGCTTTTTTTTTCTTAATATTGGAAGATTATTTTTAGGGCTTGCATCCAAACTGAGTTAGCCTTCTAGAGTACAAAAACAAATTAATCTTTAACATTTTGAACTAGGCTAAACGTTTATGTAGTGAAAAAGGTCCATATTTAATAGATATGATTGAATAAGACTATGCCTTGCATTTGTTTTTGCCTGTATCACAAGTCTTTACTTTGGCTTGCATATTGAAGTAAAAAAATCAAAGGATTACAGCAGACTGGAAACCTAAAACCCTAGCAAAATACCTACAAGGGATTATTGCTATCTTGTGCTGTGATACTATCTCATTCTGTAAACTATGTTGGATAATGTTAGGTGATTGTAAAGACTGGAGATCTTACAAAGGAATCCTTGATACCTCCATGACTGAACAGAGCATTAGAAGGTTTCTCACGGGCAAGAATAACATGATTTCTGAAGTAGACTTGAGACTGAAATCTTAAATGGTAATACATATTAAAGCAAACAGAAAAAACACAAACAAGCAGTGACCTAAAAGTTGTGGGTTTTGTAAGTGCATTTAGGAAACAAACTAACAAGCCTCCTAACTAAATTCTAAATTGTGTCGTCACCTATGCAAATTTTATGGAATATATTCCTTACTTTCAACTTCATTACATACTGTTGAGTGAGACCAAATATTGAGTGAGATGATAGTTGTTTTCCACTGAGTGCAGATATTTTGATTTATCAATTTATTGAAGTTCTTGAATGTGAGAAACCGGATACTAGGCAGAGCTTTTTTTATTACTCTTAAAGCTGTGGCAAAAAGTGATTCTTGAGGGATCACATACTTCATTGGCTTTCCATGACTCAGGATAAATGCTCTAGCTTGTTGACTGTGCTATAATAAGATGAAAGGTCTAATTCAAGAAGTCAAAGGGACATAAACCCCTGCTTGAATCATTTTGCTGAAGTAAAACCGTAATCTTTGGCGATTTCCCCAGGGATGATACATGTCTCAGGAAAAAAGAAATTTTATAATAATTCAAGTAAAAAGTTTACATTCCAGTAATTTTTTAGTCTCAGCAGCGCTGGGAAAACAATCTGTTTTAAGAAAAGAAGAGACATTCTGAGTAAAATTTAGTGCCATGTCTACCCTAGAATAGTCCAAAATTATATTATTAATGGGAGATTCAGGTGCTAGTCCCTGTTATGTTAGCTATTTGTACTGAACCAGGGTAAAATATAAAATATTTTAACTACTTATTTATATAGTTTTTTCTAAACAAGTCTGGTCATATCTTTGTATCTATAGTATTGCAATTAGATAGGCTGCCTTTAAAAGTGTAAAGGAGATACATTTCCATCACCCAAAATCTTAGAAGAGAATTATTGGTTTAACAAAATGAGATGTTACCTTTTGAAATCATTGCTTTGCTGAAGACGTCATCTCTCCCATTTTATTGATGTGCCAGCAGAAAACAATGACAGGTTCTGTAAACTGAAGAACAGCTAATGACAACCCTGTAATGAAAGGACTTACTAAAATTTTTTACTGCTTTGACTCCAGCAATTAATGTATGCTCAAAAAAGGCTAGTGAGATGCAATCACCGGTGTAAGAACTGGGATCCAGTTTAGCTGCATGAAGGTGAACATCAGTGCAACTTAATAAAGAAAAACAACAACAAAAAGAAGAGACTTAGTCTAATGAGTGTGCTGCTTCTTCTAAGGGTTTAGTCTCAGAGCATGTCTCTGTGCGTTTACAAACCTCTTTTACTTTGTTCCCTTGATCCTTACTCAGAAATTTACAGTAGGTGAAGGCATTTGTGGAGAGGAGAATAAGGTTATCTTACTGTGACTTTATTCTACACACATCATCAAGGAATTATAAATAAATAAATAAATAAATAAGTAATGCCCAGCTAGCAACAAACATCATCTTCTCAAGAAATTCAGAATAAAATAAAAGATGCTATAAAAGCAGTAAGGACAATAGTGCTATCCTGGAGATAGTATGTGCTGTGTTTCCTGAGAGGCAGATTTATTCTCCTAAATGAATGTTTCTGAGTTTATGAGTCATTGCCCTTTATCACAGTGTGTTTTGTTCTTTTGTCCTCAGTGTTTTTTTTCTCCTTACTTATTTTCTTCCCCCCAGGTTCTGTGGTGGAGATGGACAAGAAAGTGACAGCACTAAATAAATATCTGGTTTATTTTTCACTCAGATGTAACTGCACAAATGCTAGAAAGTTCATGGACTGTCAGAGTATGTAATGTCCTGTCCTTATTTCCACTCTGCTCTGTCCTCACCTTACCTTCCTCTACTCCCTTTGGTTGGGTGGATGCTGATTCCTATCTCAACAGGGAATTTTCAGACTCATTTTTAGCTTCAATTTTTAGTTGGACAGGGCTCTGAGCAACCTGATCTAGTTAGTGGTGTCCCTGCTCGCTGCGGGGGGATTGGACTAGATGACCTCTAGGGGTCCCTTCCAACACAAAACTTTCTATGATTCTGTGATTCAAGGTGTTTAACAGTTGTGTGCGTATGGTACGCAACCAACTAATCACCTACTGTCAGAGGGCTCGGTCAGTTGACTGTATCTCTAAAATGTCATTATCATGAATGTTATGAGTCAAAAAGATTGCAGAAAGCAATGAAGGATAAAGATGAATAAAGCTATTGCAGTTTGGCCAGTAAGATATGTTGAATAATCTCCAATCCAGAAGGTATCTCCACTGACAACAATGGAGATGTGGAGAGTATAATCAAGCCTTCCTTTAAAAATGCAAGTGAGACAGTCTCCAATCTTTAACATACAGATATTCATAGAGATTTATTTGTATAAAGGGTTTTGCTTTTAAGTTACTGTCTCCTTGCTACAAGTAAAATGACAATTGAAATTGTTAGGACATCAACTCTAGTTGGAAGGACAAACTGTCAAAGTGGTCACCTGACTCGTAACATCAGTGCCTGTAGGACAGCATAGCACAAATAGTGACAATGGCAGCACCTTATGAAGCAATCCAGTGCTCTGGACATGATGAGAATGATCATGAGGACTGTTTTTACAGAAGCATGTGACCAAAACACTTCCCTGTTGCTTTAGTAGCTTCCCGTGGACATTTACTAGTGTCATCTTAAGTCCTCTTCTGGAAAATGCAAAGGGTTTGACTTAAAACCAGACATTTCAGAAAAAAACAATATATAGTAAAGGCTTCTCAAAAATCACATTTATATTTTTCTTTAAACTACTTATTAGATAAATTGATGATACTTCAGTACTGGCAACATTCCCTATTGTGTTTACATTGCTGATGTAATGTCATCCTTCAGTATTATTTTTACCAGCTGTTCGTCTATCTATAACCCAAGGTTGCCACACATAGTGATCAGTGAGTACGGGGTGGTCAGAGGTCCTTCACAAGCCCTGGATTTTGAAGGGCTATGATTAGGTTCCTTTAAGTAGGCACCTGGTGCAGCAGTGAAAACTTAGTGCATCATTTTACACACTTGTGTTTTCTTGATCCAGGGGTTTCTGCAGCTGTTTTGTCAAATTTCATAGCTTCTTCCTTTGAAGCATGATGCCTATGTCTCTGAGCAAGTTTTCTCTGAACCTTGCTAAATGCCATGATGATAACGTGTGCCAGAGGCCCCTTTTAGTACTTGTCAGGTGTTCCCTGAACTGCCAGACCCTGCTGCTGGGGGCTCAGTCCGTACAGCCATCTGACGTAGATTTATTTGCTGTGATCCTCCGATGTGCCAGTGATGTGGATGGAAGGCCAAACTGGTCTGGTAGCTATTTACTCTTTCATTCTGGTGATCAGTGAGGGAGATAAAGTTACAGAAACTTTTTTTTTTCCCAGGAAAATTCTTCTCTATTTGTTTTGAAAAGGTGCAAATCATGCAAAATAAAATGTAAATACAGTGAAGACCTGTGTGTGTTTCCATGTATTTAATTTTTCATTCATCTTAGCTAACCTTAGCTTCACATCATTGTTTCTCTCTTCAGCAACATTGGTGCTGGTCTGAACTAGCTGGTCATCCATTCACACCTCTCCTCTTTAAACTGGTGTCTTCAAAAGCATGGAGTTTCCTTTGATCCTGAGCTTTTGGTCTAGGGAAATATGCCTCAGCACAACATGCAGATTTATCCAGAGGCAATCCTTCCAATTAGCACTCTCCTCAAGGCTAAATACCTTGTCAGAGTATTGCTTTGTGGTATTGCACGGTTTTCTTTTGGCTTCCCACACACCGTCTGCTTTGCTTTGATGCCGTACACTCAGACAAGACAATTACACACATACCCTGGTAGATAAGTGATATACATGTCATATAAACAACACACAACTCCTTAGGCTGTGCAGAAAGCAAAAGGAGAAAGTATTAGTCTAATTCCTGTTGAAATTGGGGGGTGGCAGAAAAAAAAATCATACTTTGTCAAGCAATAGCATTAGAGTTTATCTTCACTGCTCCTACGTCATGGCCTGACAAGAGTTAATGTAAAGTTCCTTACCTTGGAGATATATCAGATGGGTAGCTTAGCAATACTCCTTCTTTTCTTTCTCACAGTTATAGACATATATTACTTATACTGTGTACATTTTATGTCCCATTCTTGTCATTCAAGAGTCAACATCTGCAAAGTTTGTTTCTGAGAAGGGTGAATTAAAAAATCAACAACCTTTTAAATATGGAATGGGCTCTTTTTGAAAAATGGTGGTGCTTGAGAGGATAGCCAGAAAGAAAACATTTTAAAATAATCGGTGTAATAAGCCAGTCAGTTGGAAAATTACTAATCAGGAGCAAGCATTGAGACTTATCAGAAAGCTACAGCCTACTGCTTATCTGAGGACTTCATGTATCAAACTCCTCTTCGATCCTGCTTCATTGGAGGAAATGGTCAAATCTTTGAGTGCCATGGAAATTACTGGTTAGCACATATGGAGAAACTCTCCACTTTGCAGTCTGAGCTAGCTGTCCCCTTAAAGCACCGTATGTCTCAGATAGGGGAATTATTAATAGCCCTGACATGGGTATTTCTCAGAAATTGCAGTTGGCTGCTGTCAAACAGCTACCAAAATGATGTTTATAAACGTGTTAATTAAACAAATCTGATCTCTGCCTTCTCAATGATGTTATAGACAATGTCTAGACTAGGCTTGCAGATTGCCAGAAGTAGACTTTGAGGGAGAGAAGGAGGAAAAGGCAAATAGAAGATTCAAAATCTGTCCAAAAGCTGTAAAAGCCATTGACTTGCCTGTGCTACAATTAAGGAAATGTTAAGGATTTACACTGGTGTATTAAATAGGGCTGGTTTGGAAACTTACCTTTGCAAATCTTCCTTGAGTGAGGTATGACATCCTGAGATCCCTTCCAACCTGAATTATTCTATGATTCAATGAATGTGTGAGATGTTATCTGTAAATGGCTGTAATGCTTCAAAATCTTGATCTGACTGTTGTGGCCTATTAGGTGCTTTGATTGTCAGCATTTGTCTTAGAAGAATCTCTTCCATTCATTAATATTTAAATTATTCATATTCCCTCAGAAGCTTCCCTTCCAGGACTTTAATTAAGTCATAGGAGGGGTCAAAAGCAAGATAATTCTGAATTCTGCTCTCATCTATCTAGATGTTTTGTCTTTTCAGCCTGTGCTTTTACAGAAATGAGCTGTGCTGACCCTGGATATCTGCCATTTGGTAAAATGGGAAGCGAAAAAATCAATTTCCCATACAAAAGCAGCAAGAGAGCTGATTAAAATTCGCTTTGAGATTCTTGCACATATGTTATTTACTTTTTCTTCTTATACTTTCCATAATATTATCATTCTGTCTTCAGGCTTAATTAGACTTTTTACCCCTCTTAATTACTGCTTTGATCTGGGTTTTAGCTTATCTTCCTGAAGATGGAGACCAATGACGTTCTTGGAAAGATTCCAGTTGACTTCAGTCAATTTCAAGCTTTGCATGAATCCCAAGATGCTGCATAAAATGTAGTAATCTGTTCATGGTTTTGTTAAGCAAAATACTTCGAATGTTTATAATGCCTGTATCTATGTGTTGTTAAGGTGATGACCTGAAAAAATCATGTCTGAGGTCCAGGGAACGGTCGAGTTTTCTGTGGAGCTACACAAATTCCATAATGTGGACCTCTTCCAGAGAGGGTGAGTTGATGTTTCCATTAATATGCACCTGATTAGAAAGGAGTAGTTTGCAGAAAAGAGTTAAACTCCAAAACAGGTTCTTTTCTGGCAAATGCAGTTACATTTCATGCAATCTCTGGAGCAGGGAAGGATGTCATTGGCCTTTCATTGCTGTCAAGGAAGATCAATGTACATTACATTCACTATAAAGTCAGACTGACTGACTAGTTTTTGTAATAGTCTTGTAATGTTCTAAATTATTTTAAGCATCTGTTCAAATATAAGTACAATAGCTGCTTTAACTGCTTCTGGACTGGTGTTGAGCCTCTGTGCTAAATGATAGCTGCATTGAACTATAATGAGAACATGTTCATTTTAGTGTCGTGAATCTAATGACTATATTTCTTTTAACGAAATTTAGCTGAATCCCACCATTTCACAAGGGAACATGAATACTTATATTTGCATAAAGCTCTGGTTCTGGCAGCCACATTATTTTTTCACATGCCTCTAAGTTAGAAGAATATGTACAACTTCTGGTTGCACATATTGTAGTACTTTTTCCCCTATTCTTTTGCCCCTTTTTTCCTAATATCTTTTATAACAACCTGGTGGCTCTGAACTGAGTGTGAGTTGTTATTCTGCTTGCATACTGGACCCCATGGGTGTTTTTCAGTGAGGAAAAGATAAGATACTGAAACACTCTTTGAGGAGATCAGACAATAGTGGGTCTATTGGAATATTATTTTCTTTCATCTATGAAGACTGATATATAAAGCACACTAGATATTCTCTTTCAAGCCTTACCTTGGCACAGGGGTGGTTCACAGCTGATTTGTCCATCTCCAGCACCATTTCCTGCAATAAATTTGTGGAATTTATTCAGATATTGGGATGGATTAGGTAAAGCGGTTTCCAACTGTATACAGGCTTTTTGTGATTTGTTTTTGCTGAGATGAACTATGTGGAAAAGATGCTGTGAACTTGAATGAAGGAAATACAGTTCTATTTTGTTTTAACAGCTGGCATATGGCATTCTGTTCATGTCTCCAAGCGAATATCCACCAACTTTATGTTAGAAAGCATTGTGACTGTACCAAGTATTTGTGTTAAATAGAAAAAACAATCCTCTGTGCTTGTGGTGTTTGGTTTATCTGAGTTATAAAACAAGTCTCCTGTGTATTCCAGTCCTTCTGACCTTAGAAGACACTCCTAGATATAGATTTTTTTTTCTAGGGTTCTGATGACCAGTGCAATGTCTTTGATCTTCCTCACATTTGAAAATCCACACCCATCTGTGGGTTCAGTGATTATTTTGGACTTAGATGGTAGAATGTTCAGAGGTTAGCCAGGAATCTTCCCACTTCTCATGTTACTGCCTGTCGAGCTGCCTGGTTTTTGTCATATTGGTCTGCTTTTGCATTCAATAATTTCTGTAAAATCATTTTTTTGGCTTTGACAGTCAGATCAAATCTCTGGTGTGGGGGTAAACCTAGCACTAGCACAGTTAATATATTCTTCTGTCACTCTAATGAGTTCCTAATTACCCTTGTTTTTTTTCCCGACTGATGCTTACCTTGCTTTACTGATTAATATTCCAAACACATGGTACTATACATTATACTGCATAAATTTGTTTACACTAATTTTATTATATATCCTGCGTAGTATTACATTTGCTTTCCTTCCATAGTTTTAACCTTTGCATTTCCAACAAAATCCTTCACTGTGTCTCCTATTTGTTGATCAGTATCCTCTGACTGGATTAATCTACGCAGCAGCCCCTACCACTGTAGCATAACAGTGTAAAGAAAAGGAGTAGATGAGCTTGCCAAATTTCATTTTATCTTGGGCATGCTTTTTATTTTTTCCCCTATTGCCATTGTTGATATTCACTATAGACATCTGAGATATCTTGAACTGACATATGGTCTCCCCGGATGAGAGGGTAGTAGAAGTAATAATGATGGGAATTTTCTATTTAACTAGTGTTTTCCTTCTTTGAATGCCTTGTAAATTGAGTCAATATCATTCTGTCCTGCTGAAGGCCAGAAAAGTGATTTATGAAAAGTTGTCCATCAGGACAGCAGCAGAGCTGAAAGGAATCTTAATGGGAACCCAACATGCTGTGTTTTTTAACAACAAAAGCAAGAACAACAATGAACAGTATTCATCATAATTTTTGTTGCTTATTTTTCCTTTTAATACCTTGGTACAAAACCAAAATTTTAAAAATAATCAAAAACCTGATTATGTATCTCCACAAATACATAGCAGTCCTGCTACTGTATGCATAATTGACATAATGTTGAAATTCCTGGGAACTGGAACATAGTTGGAACTATGTAACTGTACAGAAATAAGGACAGTATTTTCCAAAACACTTAGTTTTGGCTAACTGTCCTTCTAAAGACAGTGCCTTTAGGGAAAGCGTGGCTGGGCAAACTGTGAGGCCTTTGAGGAAGAGTACTCCATGCAAATGAAGGAATGAATAAATCAACAAGGGTTAGCAAGAGAGTTGTGGGAGAATCAGCCCTTCCAGAGCCATTACGTGATGGTTAATAATCAAAACTGATTAAGGGCATGATCTGCTGGCTGTAAATCACAGGGTCCAAGTGCTTTGAAATGTTAGGCCTTCAGTAATGTTCCTGTTCTACTTTTGATTGCACTGGAAGCTACTCTGAATTCTGTATGCACACAGAGCCAGTTGCCACCTCTCCCTCCCCACGAGAAGTGGCAACTCCTTAATCTATCTGAATTATACCTTGTGATATTTGAATCATGTTTCTTAACCTGTATGAATGGTTAATATTGAAAAGAGACTGAAATAAAAGTAATCAGGTTTGTTTTGGTAAATATTTTTTTATGGTTCTATGTTTCTGGCATATATAAAAGGAACAGTCATCAGCAAATTATGTGTTGCAAATAGTTTGCTTCGCTCAGTGTTAAATTTCTCTTCTTCTGAAGCACAAACGTAACAGTGTCAGTAATTATAGACATCAAAGTTTAAATGCTGTAGGTGCTCATATAGGGGAAGAAAGAACCTTTTCTTTGGTCAAACTGAAAGATTTGCAATGCTATGTGATGCAAGACTTCTGAAGGTTGAGAATAAGTGATGCAATTTCTGGAAGAAAAAACATTTTGAAGTTTTCCATCCTTGATTCTCTCCATCATGTGCTGCTTAATAACTGGTGACAGATATTTTCTCTAGTGAAATTAGCTAACTGATTCTGATTTTCCTTAATAGACTAGGAAATAAAATTATCCCTGACTGTCAGAGATCAATTAATTGATTTGTCTGGTTCTGTCAGAAGCAATCCTTCTGCACCTTATTTTCGTAAAGCTTTTCAAAATCTAGTTGACAGCGAAAAAAAAGCCCACAACTACTGTGTATACAGGGCAACTAACTTTCGGGGTCTGTGAGGGAACAGAGGGCACAAAGAAGGTGAAATAGTGACTTCATAATGCTGGTATTCTGGCAATGATGCATTATAAAACAAGGATAAATTTAAGTCATGTGTTACCAATCACAGGACTCAATCAACTGCTTATCATTCTTTTAAGTCCTCAAATTCCAGGCTGCATTTTGTGTCTAACACTTACATTGGTGGTTTCTGTGTGTAAGGGGTAGTGATGATTAAAAATGACTGGAAAAATGAAGTCTAGCTTCTTCTAAAATGAATGTAATATTGCCCTGGGGAAAAGATCAGTGGTCACAGAGTTTCCAAAACTCTAGAAGTATCAGACAAAGTATCAGTAGCATTCGGAGCTGTTGAAAACATGATACTCTGCCTTAACAGACAAAACTTTGATGTGGCAAAACATTCCTGTAGCCTGCCTGATGGACAACAGTGTTTCAGTGTACTTAGTCATGAAATCATACCCTTCAGTGCATTAAGAAGAGTGTGGCCAGCAGGTTGATGCAGGTTCTCCTCCCCCTCTACTCTGCCCTAGTGAGGCCCCATCTGGAGTACTCTGTCCAGTTCTGGGCTCCCCAGTTCAAGAAAGATGAGGAACTACTGGAGAGAGTCCAGCGGAGGGTTACAAAGATTGTGAGGGGACTGGAGCATCTCTCCTACGAGAAAAGGCTGAGGGAGAATGCTTATAAATATCTCAAGGGTGGGTGTCAGGAGGATGAGGCCAGGCTCTTTTCAATGGTGCCCAGTGACAGCACAAGGGGGAATGGGCACAAACTAAAGCATAGGACGTTCCGTCTGAACACGCGGAAGAACTTCTTCCCTCTGAGGGTGACGGAGCACTGGAACAGGCTGCCCAGGGAGGTTATGGAGTCTTTCTCTGGAGATATTCAAGACTTGACTGGACAAGGTCCTGTGCAGCCTACTCTAGGTGACCCTGCTTTGGCAGGGGGGTTGGACTAGATGATCCACAGATGTCTCTTCCATCCCCTAACGTTCTGTGATTCTGTGACTCTGTGATTCAGAGACACAATGCGACAGCTCCTTCCCTCAGAAAACTAGGCTTCAGCAATCCACGAATGCCTTTCTTTTCAAGATGGATACCTGGAAAATACACATCATATTCAGAGGTTCAGACTCTGTTTCCTGGAGTTTTTGAGGTACAACGCCAGGATATGAAAAAAAAAAATTGAAGTCTAGGACTGAGGCAAATCTTGTTACTTTGTTCGTAACAATATGCATTTCTTCAAACTTTCCACCTGTAATGAAATACAAATCACTTTTGGACTGTAAATCTAGACCTTCACTTTAAGGTAGTATCAGATACCTTAAAAAAAAAAAATTACAAGGAAAAAAGTTCAGGAGTAAGAAGGCAATGACTGTCTACGTGATCATGTAGTGAGATCTGAGAACCCACTGAACTGAACCAACAGGTTTAAAACTAGTTTAGCACAAACTTGTACACATCAAAGTAGCTGAGGTGCTGGTGTTCAGTAAGCTAAACATCAATGTCCCGAAGTGTAGCAAATGCCCAACTTCAGGAGAATCATGTACGATGAGTTATTTTCATGACAATTGATGAAGACAGTTCTCTTTTAAGTTAGTTAGTGTAGTCATCTTTAGTTTTCATGCACCCTGTGTCTTCTGAATAGAGGTGGGATCTCCAGTGGTAGGGGGAAAAGATTGAAACCAAATGGAGTGAAGTCTAAGATGTGAGACTATTCTGCAGGTGAAGAGCAGCATCTCAACAAACTCTGTTGACCAATGATCAAAATAGTCAGTGGAAGGTAGAATACTCTTGCATCTTGAAATTATCTTCCTCCTTCAAATAAGCAATACTCTGACTTATCTTACCCTAAATACATTAGGTAACTGCTCTGTGTCACTTCTTCACTTACAGAGAACTGAAGGCCAACTCCAACTCATCTGCTAGGGTGGCTAACCAAGGCAGTATCGCATAATTAGTACAATCTAGTTTCAGAAATAAGGGGCCTGAATAGATAGTACTCAGGACCCTGAAATAATGCTTCATATGCTATGTGTGGCAGAGAACCTTGTGTTCCCTCTGAAATGCAGCCAGCATACAGTGAAGAAAACTGTGCCTTGCCTGCTGGACCACCTCCTTCTGTGGCCTACTGTGGTCAGTTCTCTTTGTGTCTTTTCAGCAGTTTTTGTGTAATAATTGCTGGTTGTACAATTAACCAGATGGTGTAAAATCAAATGACAACATTATGCAGAGAATATGCATATCCATCTGTTGCTTATAAGTGTGACACACTACAGTGGTTCAGTGAGTGGCAGAGACAGGAGAGGTGAACCTAAGCAAGACACAAGTTAGCAGTTAGACGACAGCTTCTTGTAGAGTACAGTTCACTCTCCTTTAATGAAAGAGATATATAACTCTCTCTGACTGGTCTGTATGGCCCGCAGTTTGGGATTGTCCCTAGGCTGTTCACTGATAATAATCATAACAGGTATGACTGATATTCCTACTACCTCTGCTTGCATAGGAGATGCCCTCTTGCTCTGATGTCCTAACGCAAATCGTTCTGAGCTACAGAAATGTCATCACGAGGGAACTGCTACAAAACGCTGCACATTATCTCCTCAGCTCCACAGGTTACTGTGAGCATGTTTGACACAGGAACATACAGGAAGCTGGTGCCAAAAGCAGAGTATAAGTTACTTTCTGTTTTCAGAGTGCTTTGCAGCCTGTGACCAGAATCTAGATGAGGGGTCTTAAGCTCAAGATTGAAAATAGTGATCAGCAATTTTTTTTCTTTTTTTTTAGCAAAGTAGAATTTTGTGTCAGAAATGGAAAATGCACTTGTATGAAGGATCGTCCCTTCTCTGGGACCTGACTGGAGCAGTGCAGTGAACCCCTATGGGACAGGGAATTATCTCCAAGGGTCAGGCATCTTAGACCTGATCTGGCATTTCTGACAAGAGCACACAATAGTGTCTTTTTGTGTGCAAAGAGTATAGAGTTAAAATAGAAAACACTCTGCTGCTCAAGTTTCTACCCAAAGGGAGAGAATAAAAGGAAAATTATATGACAGACATTGGTCTTTGTAGAAGCACTAATGAGGGCTCCTCAGGTGTCAGTGATGAGTATCATACAAGAATCACATACTGAACGGGATTTAAAAAAAAAAGAAAAAGCTTGTCAGCTAATGTGTTTACATACATGTTTGCATCTAAAGAAAGCTATAAAAGTTTTGATGCTGAGACAAAGCCAGTAACACAGCAGAATGGACACTTTTTAGTGATCTTGTCAGCAATGGGTTCTGATAGCCGAATAAAGTAATACAAACCTCTCCATCTTAGAACATACTGTTCTTCCAGCCTCAGTTTTCAAGACTGCTAAGCAATCAGGAAACCAGTTACAACCATGCGGCATTTTATGTTAATCAGGCTTCTATAACCTTCTTCAAAACCACTGACATTAATGGGGGTCTCTCCATCGGCTTGTTGCATTGTGTCTTCTCTGATTTAGAGGCTGGCAAGGAATGTACCTCTGTAACTCACGCCTCTAAAGAAGCATCTTTGTGATGCCTAATATTAAGCAAGGACATTTCTAGTAAGATTTCTGTACCAGAGTTTGTACCTGAGCCTTTGGCAATGCCTATGCTTTCAGTGCAGGACCTACACGTTTTTTTTTTTTAAGCCATGTTTCCTGGAGTCAGGCAATTAGACAAGAAACTCATACACTATTTAAAATTAACCTCTTAATGCTTGTGTTTGCTATAAAAACCATGGAAAGTTGTATCCCAAATCTTCAAAAATAATTTAATATTTATTAATTTAAAAAAGAATATTTAACTAATATTAACTCCAGGTTCCATTCACTTGTTGAACAACCCCTTATTGGTAATAAGTGCTGGAAGAGTGGAAAGAAAGTGTGCTCCTTTCAAGCTTTTTTTAAAAAAAAATAACTAAAAGGAAGAAACGCCCAAACTTGGCTAATTGTTGTATTTGATTGACCAAAAAATAAACCTTTGTCCCTTAACATCTGGATACTATCTCCTCTAAGGAAGCAAATATCACCCCAATCCAAGTAACATTTACATTGCTGCTTTGATGACTTTCTGAGTGAATTATGTCAGAAAGCAGCTTCAATTTCACCTAACATGGTTCACATTTATACAGAGCTACACTTCAAATGTTGACTGCAATTCCTAATTCACAGAGTTACAGATGGACCTGTGTCTACTGCTGGGAATCACTCAGCTCTGTGTGTGTAGGGAAAGGGAGTCTAAGCCCTCAGGCTTCTGAAAGGATATATGTGTATGTGCTGCAAGAATAAGTTCTTTATTACTTAAGAACGAGTGAAGTGACACATTTTTAGAGCACTGAACTTCACCAGAACAAGCCGGAAACATGACACCAGCATAGCCTTGTGGCAGCGCAATTATTCTGAACAAGAGAGGGTGCCAGAAATTACTGAATGAGCAACTCTGGTAATAAAATAACTGTGGGATGCCTCAAAAAACCATTGTGTTCTTGTGTGCAATTTTTAGGGAATGGGAAGTTATTCTCCAAGTTTTCATATGACGGTGACTGTGATGCTTTGCAGCTCTTTTTGGCACTTTTCCTCTCTAAAGCACTTTGCAAACAGCAACTAGTGGAGACAGATGAAGTTATATGTGTTCAGAATGTGTTATCACGTTGCTACACACTGTGCATATCCCCAGAGAAAGCATGGCATAATCACCAGCAGCAAATCTTGTCTTTAAACATAGGACAAGCTGTTGAGAGAACAGCTAGACCTGGTCCCTTCCTACCAGATCCTGGTTGCAAGGAAAAAAAAAAAACAAACCTATGAGGATGACCAAGCTCTGGAATTTGATATCCAGAGAAGCTAGGGAATCTCCATCCCTGGAATTTTTCAAGACCTGACTGGACATGGCCCTCAGCAATTGGGTCCAAATTCAGTAATTGGTCCTGCTTTGAGCAGACATTGGGCTGGAGACTGCCCAAGTTCCTTTCCAGTCTGAATGACTCCTTGATTTTAGGATAAGTGTGACCATAGCCTTCCTCGGCATGGAAACAACCCTGTGCAGCTTCCTTCTGCATTGCTCAGTTTCAGCTTGTGCAGTAGACGCTATGTTTCAGTGATTTATCGTCAGCACCACGGTATCCAGTAATTCGTCTAGCTATTTAGCTTACAGCACAAAATAGGTTTATTTGGTTAGCGCTGAAAAGTGATTTTAGCTGAGAGATGCAGTTTACAAATAAAATTCAGTTCTGCTTCTCATCTATATGCACTGCTCCACACCTTAAGTCTTGATGTTATTGTGTCCAGTTCCTCAACAAATGTGTCACATTGTTAAGAAGCCAAATTTTCAATGCTGCCTTTAATGCCACGCTTTTCTGAGAATTTATGGGGTTTGTGTTATCAATTCTTCATTACATCATTAAGCACAAATACTCAGAGGATAAAACAGTCAGACCTGAACGCATCAGTGAAGATCACAGCTGTCTCTAGAAGACCCACGAATGAAAAGCAACCACTTATTTTATAAAGTCTATTGATTCAAGTAGAAATTCATCTCAAAGACATGGTTTTAGCCCATTAAATGAAAACCTTTGCTTTGCTGAACTTAAAACTTAGTTAACTTCCTCAAGGGTGATCAAAGCCACTCTGTGATACTCCAGAGGATAATACTTTAAATTTAAGATCTCTGCTTGTAGAAATACTTTTTTTTTTATGAATTGGATTCATAAAAATGGGCGAAGCACTGCCTAATTACACACCAATAGCTTTGAAGAAAAACTTATGATGGTCAGTTTTTAATGTTATAGATGATAGAATGAGCTATCTTCCAGGTTAATGACTGATGAGCATTAAAAGCTGGCTAAATCCCCAAAGTTTCATTTTCATTTCTTCTTCTCAACTATATTTTTTTACCCAAGATTTTAATCAAATATCACACCTTGCATTTTATTTCCAAAGAGAGTCGGTCCCATCTGTTTGCATGACATTCCTCTTGGCTAGCACTGTTTGCATGATGTATTTTAATGTTTGTCTTCCAGGAGCAAGCCGAATGCCTTCTCTGTCTGTAACCTTACCTCTTATGAATTTTCCTGGTGTGTACAAAGATTTCCACCCAGGTAGCCAGAGTATCTATACCAAATTGTGCTCTGCTTAAACATCACCACCTTTTATCTTTGGATCAGAAATCACTTTACAACCTTTACTTATCCTTCAAAATGTCTTTCTTAAGTCCTAGTTGTTTATATTCTACAGATGGGAAAAAGCGGACAAAACTGTAACAAGACTAGGATCAGAAAGAAAGCTAGGAAGTGAATGTATTGATTCACTAGATTATACTTAAACTTTTTTTCTCTGATACCTATGACTAAACAGAGGCAAGTTGGCTGAATGTTGTGCAATATGTAATTTTAAATAATTTGTTTTAATGACTAGTTATCATTCTAGTGTTAATAGCCAAGAAAAATCATCTGCTATGCCTTGTGTGAAAGGTGACTGAAGTAAAGTGTGCATTCTTTCTCGACACGTGACTCAGCCATTTCTTGTTGTGCTACATGGACACCAAATGGGAGCAGAACAAGTGGTGAATCTGGCCCATATGGATTAAGAAGTGATGACATTTGGAGTTCTCATAAGCTCTGAAATTATTATAACATTTCTGGGCTCTCCAACATGTGTTTGTTTTAAATAACCATGTTGCCCAGAATTTTCCCTTTGGTATTGCACATGAAATAGACCGGCGCTGTTTAACATATTTGTTGGCGACATGGACAATGGGATTTAGTGCACCCTCAGCAAGTTTGTAGATGACACCAAGTTGAGTGGTACAGTCAAAATGCTGGAGGGAAGGGATGCCATCCAGAGGGACCTGTACAGGCTTGAGAGGTGGGCCCATGCAAATCTCTTGAAGCTCAGACCTGTTGGAGTGAGTCAGGAAGAGGGCCACAAAGATGATCAGAGGGATGGAACACCTCTCCTATGAAGACAGGCTGAGAGAGATAGGAATGTTCAGACCAGAGAAGAGAAGGCTCTGGGCAGATCTTACAGCAGCCCTCCAGTATTTAAAGGGGGCCTACAAGAAAGCCGGAGAGGCACTTTTTACAAGCACATGTAGTGATAGGACAAGGGGTAATGGCTTCGAGCTGAAACAGGGTAGATTTAGATTAGATATAAAGAAGAAATTCTTTACTCTGAGGCTGGTGAGGCACTGGCGCAGGTTGCCCAGAGAAGGTATGGATGCCCCCTCCCTGGCACTGTTCAAGGCCAGGTTGGATGGGGCTTTGAGCAACCTGGTCTAGTGGAAGGTGTCCCTGCCCACGGCAAGGGGTTGGAACTAGATGATCTTTAAGGTCCCTTCCAACCCAAACCATTCTATGATTCATTCTATGATTGTATGCCTGTTTCCAACTCTGTATTAATGATTGCTGGGAACTATATGTGAAAAATTTCACATTGCCATACGAACTAGAGCTGAAGAAAGAAAACACAGTAGTAATTTCTCTCACTGTTATGTCCCTAAATTAGTGACTGATGCCCACCATTTTCAGAGACGAAGCACTGCCTAGGAGATGTGGTTCAGCTTTATTTCCCTGCTTCTCTATATCTGAAGAAATCCTATTCTTGGCAGTACTGTCCATACACTTCTGCAGAGTTTTGTAAGATGCATTTTAAGGTAACTGTTGCAAAACCAAATGATCTATGACTGTTCTTTTTTGGAGTGAGTAATGAGTTCAGGAAAATTCTTGAGTTTGAGCTTGAACAGCCTTTTAGCTCATCAGCTATTATCTACAAACATGGGAGTAGTAATAATATCTCAAAAGATTGTTCTTAACAAGGTACAATCACAAATGCTCAGATGCTCTGATAGTAGAAAACATCATTGTGCATGGGAAGAGTTTGTTCCAGAGTGTCTCTGACTTTTATTTTCCAGATAGTTTTGTATTCAGCTTAAAACATCTCAAACTCTAATTTTCAGAATGGAAAACTGTACACCATCTCTAGATCAGATCCTTTTAAGATGGTTTATGTTGGGAACTCAAAATCATTACTCTTTTTTTGACATCTCATCCTTCAGTGTTGCCTTGAGATAACAACTGTTTGTGCAACTGGATAGTTTAATTCTATGGATACAATCAAACTATATGGTGTGTATACTGCAGACAAGGTGCACTTGAAATGCAATGGAAAAAACAATTGGCCTTTGTCCTTGCATTAATGGAGCTCAGTAGATTGTATTTCTGGATGGGAAGATCGTTTTCAGCACTTCAATTACTTAATGTGCTTGCTGCAGCAAAAGTACATTAACAAATGTAGATCAATTTCTCCCATCAATCCATGTCCACTTCGTTTCTTCAGAACATTCATTCATTTATGGGGATAACATCTGCCAAGAAAACATATTACAAATAAAATGCAGCTGAAAAATGAATGGTTCTTTAGTAATCTCTTGTTCCCATTTGGCTATGCATGATAAATCTTCATAATGACATCTTACAACAAATGAGAAGTCAGTTTATAATGTGACTGTTTAGAGTGATGTCTGCAACCAGCCTACGCTAAAAATGCTGAAGAAACTGTGGATTTTTAATTTATTTTGGGATTTTTTTGCTGACCAGTTTAACATATTCTCTTTGGTCTAGATATTGCCAGGACTCACATGTCCTCCTCACAAGATAAACTTTGTGAAGAGTGGAGAGAAATAAATGGATGTAATAGACCCACTAGCACTTAAGGAAAGTGACTGGGTGTGAAGATACTTAGACAAGAGCAGCCACTGGATAAAGAAAGCAAGCTAAATCCCTTAACAGAAAACACACTGAACTCAAGTTCTTTCTTTTGGCAATGGGCACAGTACTTCAGCATTGACATTTTAGTAAATAGGTAATTTAATTTAAGTCAGCAGGTCAAATTCATCCCACTTTGGAATTAATAAACCTATTTAATGCTTGCCTTAACTATGTCCAGATAAACAAATACACCTGTGCTCTCCTACCTTATGGAGTTATTGAAAGGCTAAACACATTGGCAGTTTTTAAAGAATAAACCACTATGAAATATTTCAGAGAATCAAGTGCATAGAAGTTCTGTAAACATTTAAAACTAAGAATTTTTATCTAGCCTGACCTTCTGACAGTTTTTGTTCCCCTGCTTAAAGCTGTCATACCCAATTCTACACAGGGATTCTCTGAAAATCTCTAGTCTCTGATACACATTTCAGCTCAAAATCGCATTAACATTGCATTAGAAGACACAACAGGCAACCAGATTTCCCATTACTTTGTGATTTGGTGTGTGACAAAAGATATTGATATTTACCATCTTCTAGCAGATGTCACCAACAATGTTCTGCCTTCTGACAAGAAGAAAAAACTGTCTTTCTTTGGTGTGGTAGCACTCTGGATCCAATTTTTCGCTTTAAGAATCTTTTTCCAAGTAGAACAAAGATACTGGAAAAAGTTGAGTTAGTGATGTCTTCCTTCACTTGCTCTGTCTGTGATGATGTGGCATCCCATAAGCTGGAAAACCGTCAAGAGTACTAGCAGTTTGCAATGCAACATATATTGCATGCTATTTCAGATAACACGCGTATGATGCAAGTTTCTGGAAGTCCCTGCTCCATGGTTTAATTGAGCTCCCACAGCAGTGTCATCTCTTTTAACTTCCATGACTTTTCACAAATTCTATAGTCAGTAAGATCGTTTGTCCTTATGACACTGATTTGAGAAATATCATCTCATTTGGCTCTAGCAACACTTGAATTCTCATCTTTAAGTTGTGTTGTACTTTTCTTGTAACTACCATTTGAGCTTTTTCTCTGAAAAATCAGACTAGAGTGTTCTGCATCTCCACTGTGCTCTGTGATACAGAAGTCAGTGTCTCCTGTGTCTCCACTGGGACAGTGACCAATTTTACAGTGTTACATGTCCTAACTGATGAAAATGGCACCTATCTAAACCCATATCAGCTTATTTGTTGAGTTGGTGAGATCTCTCTAAGGATGTAACAGTCATGCCTTTTGGACATCTATCTGTTCTCTCTGTGTCACAAGAGACCACTGTATTTCAGTGTGAATATAGTTTCCTCTGCAAGGCTTGTTGTCTACAGCCCTATATGCATCATCATATCAAAAGTTTTATATCCTACATGCTGACTTTCCTGTATTAACATTGCCATCATTTTCAATGAACTCCAAGAGAAATTCTGCTATCTCGCTCAGAGTTCTGTAGCATCTAGATTACTTTCATGGTCTTTCATCTGATGGCTGACATTTTACCTTTCTGTTGCATCTTCCTGCCAGGAAGAAATCATTAAAATTTGCCCCTGTTCTAAGATCCTCCTTTTGCTTGAAAACAGTGCTGGGTTGTTCTTGACCTGTTGCACTGCTTCTTGGCTCTTCAGAATTCAGCTGATGGTCAAGCTTATTTGCTACCTGCAGAGAGGAACTGTGCTTTTACGATGGTCCCATCCAAAGATTACCCAGTGTCAGATGGCATCCTATATTTTACAGGATTCTCTGGAAGACAGACTAGCAAGGTAGTCTGAATTCAGGCACTCAAAGTCCTAGCAAACAGGAAAATGGTTAAAAGGAGCCAGCTAGCCTTTTATTCTATAAGGTAGATGGCCTATTTAGCTAGCTGGAGAGGGGAAGAATAAACAAATTAGGATTACTTCATTGATGTCTATCCATACTCTTGTGGTGCTCCTGATATGACGAGAATATTCTTAAGATTAGGCTGTTTCCAGAATCATCATCCAGTTGAAATTGGAACATTTATTCCACTATAATGAAACACCAAGTTTACAGATTGAGGCATCATCTGAGATTATTTTCAAACTTGCCTGTGATAGAAGGTTTGGAGGATTTAATCTGTTTGATTAAAGAATTCACATATCTGTCTATTAGTATTTTAAATGCTGGCATGAAGATTGAGATCCACAGAGAGTCTTGAGTCTGGTGGTGGTTAGTGTTATCAGACCAAATGTTTAGGTGCTTTGCTTTCCAGACTGGAATTCACAAGTCAGTTTAGACACGTTTATCTGATACATAGTGAATGGACGGCACAAGCTAGCTAAGTCATTGTTTTCTGAACTAGGATGAAGGGCTAGAGAAAGGAGAAAATGTAGCTCCATCACAGTGAATTCACTTATGTCAGTGGAGTCCTCAGTTTTCATTTTTCTGTTATGCCTAATATACAATGCTGATTTGAGATCCAATTAGTATTTTTATTCGATGAAAACAGGAACAGCCTCAGCAGGAATGAAAACAATACCATATGGATAGGCACAGAAAAGAAAAAAGATACAGATGATCTCAGACATGGGAGGGAACTGGATCTAGCTATCGTTTAACTTGGGGTACACAAAAACCAAAGAAAAGTGTAGCAGCACTCTCTCCTCTGAAGGTAGTCTGCATAGACCTTGGCTGAGCAGATGTGATACTGAACTTCAGCAAAGCATTCAACACTGTAACAGCATCTGCCCAGACAAAGTGGCAAGGTACAGACTGGATGGGTGGTCTGCAAGATGGGTAGGAAATTGGCTAACAGGCCACACTCACAGGTTGGTGATCAATGGTTTCTACGCAGGCTGGCAGCCTGTTAAAATAGGGTACTCCAGGGATTCATGCTGGGCCCCACGCTGTTCAACATCTACATAAGTGACCTGGATAATCAGATTGAAAGCAGTCTCACAAAGTTTGCTAATGACATCAAACTGGGTGGTGAGCTGACCATGTCAGAAGGGAGAGCCATCTTACAGAGGCACCTGGACAGGCTGGAACTGCGGGTAAGCAAGAACTGTATGAAGTTTACCAAAGACAAGTGCAAAGCCCTGCACCTGGGATGACATAACCAAACAGCCCAGACAGGCTTAGCTCTGTGTGGCTGGGGAGCAGCCTTGCTGAAAGGGACCTGGGGGTCCTGGTGGACAACCAGCTGAACAGGAGTCAGCAGCGTGCTGCTGCAGCAATGAAGGCAGATTAGATCTTGGGCTGCTTCCACAGGGATATTAGTAGCAGAGACAGAGTGATTGACTCACTCTGCTCAGCGCTTCTCCGGCCACATTTGGAGTGCTGTGTCCAGTTCTGGTCCCAACAATTCAAGCAAGACACGGACAGACTCGAAAGGGTCCAAAGGAGGGCTACAAAGATGATCAAAGCAGGGCTGGAGAACGTGGCCTACAAGGAATGACTAAAGTAGTTAGGTCTTTCCTCCCTTGAGAAAACCAGCTTGGAGACTTTACTGGGCTAAGGCTAAGTGGCTACAAGCTCCTGGCATTTCTAGGATTCGGCAGCAGCTCAGGTGCACACATCATGTGTTTCTACTGCTGTATTGCTCAGTACTGCTCTGGTTCTATTTTGTCTTCTGTGAACAATTTCTCCTGGTAACAAATTTCTGAACACAAGTTTTTGTGAATTCTTACATCATTGATATTAATATTTTAAGGATTAGCTCAAAATGAGGTCACAGCTTTAGCAGAGGGGACAGATTCATGACACGGTTGGGAATGAAAAGTCTTTTCACCTCTGTACAGATTTTCTGTAAAGCAGAGAGGACTCAAATTGACAAAAAAATTGCCAAGAGAGGTTGTGATGCAGTTGTCAGTGTTGAATCCATTCCGCAGAAAACGGGATTTCCATTTCTAGATCTGTCAGGTTTGCACCAGCACCGAGTGTACTTACAGAGGAGACTATTCACCCTTCCTGAAAGAGGGGGAAAAGTCCCTTCAGTGCTGCCAGCGGTTCAGTGAAAAAAATGGGTAAATTTGGGTAAGATCTCACATTCAGCAATTAGTTTTATTTGTGTGGAGTGGGTGGAAATAAAGACGACCCATTTGCTGAGAAAGAGTAGGAAAGAAAATGTGACGCAGAAAGTAAAAATGGGGCAAATAAGGAGAAAGGCAGGAGGAGGATTTCCTTGCGGTGTGCTGATTTGGTCACCCCCAGTCCTGGTATGGAATAGAAGTTCTTCAGTTTATCTCTTGAAACAGTGCTTGTGGGAAAAAGAAAGCTGAAGATTCACTGTTGTCGAGTATCAGGTGCCCGTGCCCAGGCACTGTCAGCAGGGCTGCAGCGGGGCCTCTGTGAGGAGAGGCCGGGGCTGACCCGGGCCGGACACAGCCGGTCCCAGCCGGCTCCAGCGGCCCCACCGCAGGGCACAGCTGAGCCCCTCAGCCAAGATGGGGGCGCCGGGGGAAGGCCGGGGGGGG
>Ga0065711_1031345_pt1 | contig 29910 bp, 13 predicted proteins | sample Hoacrofraction12_FD_59098 | JGI IMG/M metagenome (GOLD analysis project Ga0065711, IMG submission 59098) | Hoatzin crop microbial communities from Cojedes, Venezuela - Epithelial fraction 12 v2 (version 2) | ecosystem: Host-associated > Birds > Digestive system > Esophagus > Crop | place...
TAGGGGTCAAGTGCGGGCTTTTTTTTTTTTTTTTTTCTTTCCCCAATAGCTCTGGACATTAGAGTTTGCATAGGTAGGGTTTTTATTATTCAAGGTTGTCTTTCTACTCTCCTGGTCTAAAATTGCTTTTTTCTTTCTTTGTTACAGAATGTCAACAGCTGATCAAATGGTGCCTTTCACTGAGGCCTTCAGACAGACCAACACTTGAGCAAATTTTTGACCATCAATGGATGCACAAATCTGAAGTAGTGAAGTCTGATGACTGTGACATAAGGTTACGGACCCTTGATACTGATGTATCTAGCACAAGTTCAAGTAATGAGAGTCTGTGAATTACTAAGGACCTCGCACTGGGAGGGGAGCTACAAGCAGAAAGACCACAGTGCTGCTGCCAATACGTAGGAGGGGCTAGAAAAATGCATTCATTATTCTGTAGTTGAATCTTTGTCTGAGGGACTTGATTTTATTTTCCCCCTTTGCTGGTTTCTGCTTTGGAATGAGAGATTTCCTTTGGAAACGCTGATGTTTGGGAGTTGCAGGCCAGTACTTAGTCAAAGACTGACCTTACTAAGAAAGCAGTGACCTCTTGAATACATGGTAAAACGTTTTTGCTCTCATAGAGCCTGGACTAGATTTTATTTGCTTTTGAGTGCCTTTTTGAAAGCTGCTTCAGTGGGACTTTCTTTTTGAGCTGTGTATGTCCAAAGAAGATCCAGTTCATTATAGGAATTTGCTCCCTTTAGACTTGGTGCTGGAGGAAGCAGCTCCTATGATGCATTGGAGAACACGTTCGGTGATTGAATGAAGTAGTCCCATCCACTGGTGATGGAATACTTGAACACAGACATTTCACTCCTGCCCCAACCCTTTCCAAATCTGACCCACCTCTGCTGCTCAAAGTATTTCCTATAGCCTGCACAGAAATACGAACAGGTATATCGGCTTTTTTATCAGAAACATTTATTCATGTTTCCTTTTATCATCTCTACCACTGGGCATGAGAAGCCCCTTTCTCAACTCCCCCCGGCCTTTTGTCACCCTGCGAGTCTTAAAAAGTATGTATGGGCATGTTGAATGCACAATCAATGCAATATTCAAGGACTTTACTTTCTTTTCCATACCTGTATAATGTGTTTATGTAAACTTGGTTTTTCCCATGTATTATACAGTTATTTATTGTTTGGAGTTTAGAAGACCTCCCACAGGTTTCAGCTGTGGCTATTTATTTGGTTAATTTATTTGGTTAGAGTTATTCAACACTGTGCTTTCTCCTCCTTCTCCCCATGGGAATTCTAGCGGTTTGCCCATGGCACTTTTTTTCTGCATTCCTGTTAACTTTTGTTTAAAAAACAAACAAAAAAATTTCTGACCTTATCAGTTTTTGTTGGAAGATGGAAAATTGTTGTACAAAGTCTAATTTAAGGGAAATAGAATGACTTTAATTTAAAGTTAGAGTATGCCTTTTGTCTGGTATTATTGTACCAGAAATGTAAAGTAATGCTGTTTGGAAGGGTTTTTAATTATTGACATTGTACAGTCTCCGTGCATTGGCTCTGGAAGGTAGAGTGGCAGAGTCATGAACCTTAATTTATTTTAATAGCTGTGTTTCTGTGATCTGGTTGCATTTATGCAGCTTGGATTTGGATTTTTTTCTTCTGTTTAACAGTGTGAAATGTATGGAGATCATATTTTTTATACAGGTATTTCAATTAAACTTTTTTTGTATATAACAGTTCTGTGTCTGTGTGTTTACTTTTATCTTCACTCTTGATGCCAGCTGGGGGATGTGTATTCTCTTATGTTCTCTAGCTTGCAAGGGCCTACAGCAGCTGCCCCAGAGTTAACTGTTTTGGAAGAACCAACCAATCCCTCATCTTGACTGTATCTTCATCGAGATCACCGTATTTTATGTTGAACTGAAGGTGGTGTACAATACAACAGCACTCATGGCCTATGTAGAACAGTAATTGTGGGGTTAACTGTAAACACTGAACAACCGAAACTCCACTGTACTCATCTTTCAGTGTAACAGGGAAGGATTTTTGTAGTCACTGGTGGTGGCTGTTTTCACAGTTGACATGTTTGCTTTCCATTACATTCAGCTTCCTTCTTCCTGCTTACCCCTTCCTCCTGGGGGTGGAAGGGGATTTCCTGTGCCCTTACAGGAAAGAGATGGCATTCTTGCTGTTCTGTTTTCCTTCAGCTCCCTTAGATTGTCAAAAACGACTGGTGTGTTGCTTCATCAAGGACTGGGGAACGTTCTCGTGGATCCATAGCAAAGGGCAAGAGAAATGTCCTCAGCATTTGTCTTGGTGCAGTGGGAGTTGAGTCCTGCAGATTGCTGAGTTTGTCCTGGGTTCTGTGCTGACCTGGCTGGGGCTTTTTGCAGGGGTGGTAACGATTACTAGGTTTAACTATCACAGAGGGATCTACGAGGTACATCTAAGGATGTGTTCATTTATGAAAGATGCTTTTTAGTCACAGTAAAGGGCTAGGCTTAGAGTCTGTGGGTTTTGTGTTTTGGGGATCTTTCTGCCAGCTCATTTACTATTATTTTGGTTCCCTGAGGGGAACATCTCACTTGCTGACATCACATCAAGCCCCTGATGCTAACTAGTTTAGACTCGAAATGCCACTGAATAGCAGGAGGTAAAGCAGCAGGGGAAAGACCATTTTGGTGTGTGGTTTTCTGATGACATGGGGAGAAGGTGCATAGCTTTTTCTTGGCTGTAAAAAGGAAGTTCAAAGGACTCTTGTCAGGGAAAAAAAACAACAAACACGGTTGTGTCCATCAATTTGTCTGTTTTCTGTGTTTTCTGGTTTTGTTCCTTTTTCATTTTAGACTCTTTTCTCCAATTTTTAATCAAAGTCTGTATGTGCACCAACCATAGTCCCTGGGAAACTCACATGAAAATGTATGTTGTTGGAAACACATTCACACAAATTAAATACTTCACAGTTAAGATTGCTTAGGAAAATTACACAATCACATCCTAAGAGGACGCAGCCTAAAAGTGAGGATTGGGAATTTTTATCAATTATATCTTTTGCTGAAGAGGAGGGACTCAGGTAAGCTCTAGGAGGGATGATCCCAGCGCCTTGCGCAGTTCTTTAGGGAAGTGTGTTTCTAACCACAAGTAGTCCCTGGAGAAATTCCAGTAGCTGATGATAATCAACATCTTCCACTCCAGTGGCTTCGCCTGCTTGCAGCTGTTGAGAGGGGTGGTAGTGAGGTCGTATGGGTGAGCTTCAAAGGGAAACTCTAAAAATACGTTTGTAAGTCTATTGTTGATTCCTGAACTAGGGGCTTCCAACATTTCCACAGGAGCGTATGTTACTTTCCTTAGCTTTGTTGAGAAATGCTGTTGAAGCGGTCTGTTTTGCAACATCAAAACTAGGTTTTCACCTTTTGCTACTGAGGCAAAATGCATTAAAAGGAGAAAGGTCAAAAGGACGCGGGCGTGAGTGCTGACTCCCTTCTGGATTAGCTCAACATAAAAGGTACGCTCTCAGTGCTGCACAGGCGGCTTTGGTTGTGAAACTCCTCTGTACACTAATAGAAGCCACGTGGCTGAAACACCACATACCGAAAGTAACGATTTGTAAAAAAAGCTTTTCATTACGGTTGAAAGTTGGAAAATGATGTGTTAATATAGTTCCATTAGCTGAGTGTTGCTGTCAAAGTGAGCAAGTCAGTGACAGCTCTTTGTTTCTCCTGCGCTTCTATCTGGTATTTTAATATCATTAAATGTTACTTCTCTGGGATCCTCCTCTTCCTACTCTCTCTGCACTAGGTTGGTTTTCAACAGCACAAAGCTTGAAAAGCAGAATTCAGCAGATCCTTGAAAACACTACCGTTTAAATCACAGCCTGTTTTAACCTTGACAAATTGATTAGGCGATGCTCATACCTATGTGTGTATGCGTGCTACTGGCTGCGTAACATGTATTTCAAATATATTCTAATGCTGAAAGATCTTTAACAATGTAGTGTTTCGTGTAATTCATATCCCTAATAAAACTCATTTTCTTACGTGCATAAGCATACACTTGCTTCTTGTCTTTTTTTGTTGGTTTTTTTTTAGTTAACTAAGCTTATATTTACTGAAGCAACCAAGCAAGAGCACTTTGAACAAAACTGTCAGAGGGATGTTAGAAAGATTGACGAGGGTCTGTTCTTGCCAAACGCTTACGGTTCTCTTTCAGTGGTTTACTGACCTCTGTTGGTGAAATTAAAGTATATGTTCCAAAAATAATGATGCATAAATTGGGAAGAGAGATTTTAAAACACTGCTGACTGGTATTTTTAGGGTACGGAAGAGTATGGCTAATACTTAAATATCCCACACTGTTTGAAAGGCTACCATTACAAGAAGAAGAAGAAAAAAAATTTTAAAAAAAAAGATACTACAAATACAAAAACAGCTTTTCAATAAAAATGGGAGAAGGGAGTATGAATTCAGAAGGTTGTCAACTCTGCATCTGAACTCACAGAGGTAACCTGCCTAGCAAGCCCCCAGTCGCTTACTCCTGACACGGGTGTTTATAAGCATATTAGCCCTCATTCTTCCACTTCGTTTCAGTCACAATGAGAAGCACTTGTCTTCTGGCATCCAGATGGGCAATAATTCTCAGGGGTGTAACTAAATAACAGAACATTGTGGCCCTATCAGCTGATTATTAGCAGATTTTTTCTACTAACAGCAGTGATGCTACTGTTGGTAGCAGAAGTCAAGATGGTGGCATTTTAATTTCATTGCAATACACAGTTTTTCTGATATTGTACTGAAGTTTGCTATGCTTGTCTATTTGCAGTTGCTTAGTTTCATGGTTATCTGTGATTTAAAAATTTAATATGTTTTTGCCTAAGTAGTTCCTTCAGGTAGCTGATATACCAGAGATGTATTCAGCTTTTTTGGTTATATTGCCAAACTGCTGAACAACGTGATAAGGAGGCCACAAGCCCATGCAAATAAAAATAAATTAAAACCTGTATTTAGACAGGATTCCTAATTAATTTCAGAGAATGTTTGTCTCAAAACTGGTGGGTTCACGTGGATCAATAAAAAATTGGGGCATAGAGACACACCAGCCTTTGTTTTTGCTGAAGAGAAGTTACACTGGCAACCCCAGAACTGGGGCCGAACTCAAGGCAAAATGAGGAGCAATAACATAAATCCGTGAAATTCTTGCAGACATTTTCATAGCTTGCAATCCCACTGCTTCTGTTTCAATAAATTTAAAAGGTATTCAATCTTCTGTGTCCTTTGCTGTTCATAATCTTACTATTATTTTCATTATGGCCTGGCACATTCAGGGTTTAAGAAACATTATTTGGTTTCCAAATATCTGTTGAAATTTTGCATATTTATATCTCAGGTGCTAGGATTTCCTTTTCCTTAAAAAGGCCGTGAAGGAAATTACTTGCCTCCAGAAGCATTATGCTTACGTAATAATATAAATTCAATATAGGTCTCAGATTAGCTGTGTTTAAGCTCTAATTAGTATGGTCTTAGTAAGAATGTTATCTATTGTAGCTAATACTCTGCTAATTGACTACACAAACCATTATGTAAAAAGCTGATTAGACTAGTCCAGTAAGAGAATTAGTGAGACGCACACTTTAACTTGCACTCTTTCTCAGGTAAGTCTGTGGTAAACCTTGAAATTACAATCAAGTCGTATGCAACAGAGCCTCTTGTGGTTCAATATGCTTCTTTGTTTACTAGCAATGACTCAGCAGTCACTTTAACTCTCCAATCAGAAGTAAGGAAAGACTACAGAAAATTATACTGAAAACTGAAACTTTGCTCCATTCTGTGCAGAATTCTGAAAACAAAAAATGTTTTATCATTTTGTGAATCGTTGTCTGTGTAATAGCTAGTTGGAATATTTTTTCGTATGTATGTTTTACCAAAAAAAAAATGCTGGTTTGTTGAAATAAAAAAGTTCCGCTTGCAACACCTATTTTGGTAATTATGGATGGTCTCGTTTCAGGGTTGAAGTTTGTCTTTCCACTTTTCTGCTTCCCTTGTTTTAGGACAGGAAAAAGTAAGCATCAAATATATCTCTGTTCCAGTTAAAATATGTAAATATGTTAATAAGCATATGCTATAAAAGGTTGGAGTGGGGATCCACAAGGTGGTTTTATTTTTGAGAAAATTTTCCAAACCTTGTTGTCTCGTCTCTTTCAAGATCATCCTATCGGAATACACCCCTTAATCAGGGGGAAATGCTCCTGTGTTCAGACTCCATACAAGGTTTTTTCTGTTTTTTAAATGCCTATGCAATAGCAAAAGCCTTACAATATGCAGATTTACATCAGCATAGAAAAGCATGACAAATCTCAGCTTTCCAGAGGTAACTTGTCTGTTGTCCAAGCAGAGGTAAATACATAACAATATTACTCCACAGGAAGGCAGATTACGTGGTGGTAAGGAAGAGCTTTATAGCTGCACAGGATAGCTGAACACTAGAGTAAACTGACTGTGGAGTATAGCAAATTATCATTTTTAGAAACAAACTTTTTTCGTAAACCATCTAATGATTACAACTGATTTAAAAATAGAATCATAGAATCATGTTTTCTGGTTTCCTGCATGCTTACCATGGCATAGATATTATAGCCCTGCCCTGCTTCTGGATTTTTGAGCACAGGCATGAAACACTGGTGCTGGTTTACGTTACACATCTGCTTATAGCATATCCTGCACTTCCAGCCTTTAGATTCATGCTGTTTTTCTACACAGACCTTACGCTTTTCACAGAATATCATAGCTAAACGATCAATATGTCCTTTAAAAACTGGGATCTTGTGCCCCTACAGGCATTCCCCAGACCTGCACAGCAGCTTAGCTGGGGCACCTTATCCTTGTCCCCAAGTTAAATCGTAGAATCATCATAGAATCATAGAATGCTTTAGGGTTGGAAGGGACCTTTAGAGGTCATCTAGCCCAACCCCCCTGCAGTGAGCAGGGACATCTTTAACTAGACCAGGTTGCTCAGAGCCCAGGCCAACCTGGCCTTGAATGTTTCTAAGGATGAGGCAAATACTTTGGATTTCATAAGCCTGGTGCTCATGAATTAACAAAAAGAGATTTCAGGCCACAATATTAATTCTGCTTGTTGAACCAATAGAAAATTTATTGATAGAGCCCCTTTAGCTACTGGCGAAACACTTTTTAACACAGATTTGACCTGATCAATAGAAGTGGTGACAGCTTTCTCATGAGGGTGAGGCTATGGGGCTGCTGACCTTTTGTCAACGCTAGCATCAGCTAAACCAGTCCTCCCTCACATCATCCCTTCCTTTTGCTGGTGCACTGATGTTCAAATCAATAAACTGATCTCTCCGACAACAACCCAGGGTAAGTGAGGGAATACGCACAACCGCTTGGGACTGGGGTGTGCTGGAAGAGAGATGTTACTGCTGAAGAAAGGATGTATGTAATAACAAACAATTTTCTCTAGTCCGTACCATGAAACCGACTCCCTAGTTTCTGTTTTATAACTTCTGCAACAAAGAATTTCTAAGGAATGTTGGCAAGTCCTGCTATTTCTAATCTTGCATGCAAATTCTTTTAGGTGGCTTTTTTTCAAATCAGGTGCTGAGCACTTGCTTGAAAAGTACGTAGTACCTCAGCTCCCGATGAAGTGGAAGAACTCGGATCACTTGGAATCTTACAAAGATCAGAACTTAATTCATGAATATTTTTACACATCTCAACACTATGCCCTACTTTTTAACCAACTTCACAGGTACATTTGCAAATGAGAAAATACATGAAACATTTCAGAATAGCTAATAAATAATGACACTTTACAGCTATGCATGAAGAAAAAAAAAGTTGCAGTGAGAAAAAGTAACACAAATTAGTCGAGAGATCATAATTGCATTTATCGTCTCAACATCTATGATTTCCCTGTTTCTCCATCATTTTGAGACTCTTCTTCAGCAGACATGAGGTCCATTGTCATCTCTAGGATATTTCTACTGCTAGTCATAATTTAATATATAGTATTCCAATATGCTTAAAGGAAAACTTCAGCAATTGATCTTGGAAGTACTGCTCAGTCCCTATGTAAACCGTGAATTTTGAGTGTATTTTAAAGATACACTGTTCCCTGGTCTAGTGCTTGTTGTGGTGATCCATTCAGGTAGCTCTAATAGCTGAGTGTCATCATTTCCCTGTAACTCCCAGCCAAAGTGCTCTTGGTGGCACAGGAGCCAATTCTGCAGTTCTTGTCCAAAAATTCCAATAATTTCAAAGGGAATGTTTCCTGTGTAATGGCTACAGGATTATCTCTTAAATAGTGACAAAAGAAGGGCTGCCCTAAAGAGAATATTAATAAGAAAGGATGAAGTTGTAAAGAAAACCCTCTACTGCAAAGCTGAAACACAGTAGAGGGGGGAGAGAGCCCTTCTGTCTTTCAGCAGTCAGAGCTGTGTCTCTCTGCAAGATAACAAATAAGTTATTTGAAAAGCAAGCGGAAGGTAACTTGAAAGAAAAGTAGAACATAAAAATTGTCTCAAAACTGTGGTATTTTTGTTCATACCACAAAGAGCAGTTACTCACTAGAAGTCTTTTTTTCTCTTGTAACTGCCTGTTAGTGTGAGAAAGTGTTCATAACAGTGTTGGTAATAGTTGATACCTCTCTTTTCCTCTTCCTCTGCTGAGAGGACTTTTTGTGTCACAAACCAAGGGCACGATCCAACTCCTTTTATGATCTGTGACAGACTCCTACTGATACAGGTGATGAGGCAAGCGTGTGTGAGTCACAGCTGCAGAACAGATAATACGTGCTTTCGTATTCTTTACTAAGTTACATTCTTCTCGATTAATATTATTTTAAAAACTAATGTCCACAATGGCAGAAACTGCAGTGGTGCCAATGGTCTTTTTTCACCCACGTAGCTTTCACAGCACTTTAGAAACTTCACTGGCTATTTGTGAATATAATAGCAACCCTTTGCCGACATCTTGAACCCAATGAATCTCCGATGTGGATTAATTCATTATTTAATTACATTTTCTTACCTTTGGCTGTAGGTAGTCACCCCAAAATACCTGAAATTATTTGCTTTTTCTGAGTGATTTTTTGCTTCCACTGGAAAACTTTGGATTTGTTTGAAAGAAATTTTGAATTACACAAGTATTAGTTAGTTCATATAATTTACTAATATTTCAGGCTGCTACAGTAAGTCTTCTGCAATGAACTGGTTAGTTCAGCTGAAGCTCACTGTCAACTAAACACCATAAATGGTGATTATCAAGGCAATATTAAAAAGACTTGAAGAATGCCTGGACAAACACAAGATTATTAGAGGTGTGCATGAAGCTCTTTCTCAGATCTTGCAGATGGCCAGTACAAAGGCTATGTGGCATTGGAGACAAACTGGAATGGAAGACGCTTCAAATAATGTAGTGATAAGACATCAAATGACTTGGTACTGACTTTCAGCAGGAAGATCAGCCTTCTCTTTTCACAGAGGGCATGTGTTTTGTTCTAGAGTACTGTGCTTGCAGCTGCTAAAATTCAAGTTAATTGATTGTAAATTGGCTTAGATCTGAAGAAAAACATAAACATTTGTGTTCAATTGGTCATGAAATATCTAGATTAACATTATAAAGCTGTTAACTAACTCAAGTTAATTGGAAATCGACTCAGAGCAGCAAAAAGTCCACATCCGCAGACTTCTGCTAAAGGGATTGCTTACTCAAGCTTATTGCCTAGTAAGCTTTCCCAGGTAAATTTTCAAACTAGCGCCTCTTTGAGAGCAATGGATAATGCAAAGTGGTTCCTTTTGTCCTATTTTATTGGTTTTATACAAAGCCTGTTTGGGGACATTTATTGGAGTGAAGAATCAGGTAAACAAATGCTTTGAACCTACAATAGTAGTGGACACGGCAAAGAAGTAATAGTCACAAAAAAAAATCATACAGTGAACAAAAGTCACAATGGTATCTTGTTCTGAATACAGCTGCTCACTGTTTACTTAAAACTGTGGAGTAGCTACTTGAGACAGATTTTTCACACATACACTTTTCAATCTAACCGACTTGAAAACCGGCCGGGGTATGTTGTACAAAGTTTGACCACAAGCTGGCCTGCATATGCCACTGTAATTTATACAGTTGATTACCTTCCATTTTCTCAAGAATATTAACTGGCATGAACCTTCATTTTTTTCATTTTCAGTAATTAATTCCCTGTAGAGAGTGACTGAAAACACTAAACAATCATTTAATCAGAAATTATTAGAGTTGGCTTGTCAGTCGTCTGTTAATCACCATTCATTTTTGTACAAGGAGTGAAAATTTTATTAAAACTTATACTTAATTAAAACATATTGTTTCCGTAGCAGATTGGAAAGTACTGTCATCTGTTTAGACTTGTATCCTAAGATTCATTAAGAATTCATGTTTCCTGCAACAAGCAGGCATTTAGAAATTCATTCTGCTGGGATCTGTATGGAGGTACAAAGGGTGAGGGTTGTAGCACAGTCAAGTATTCTTTTATTGAAGGCCTTCCAAAACCCACCATAATGCAGACTGACAACACAGTGAAGGAATACTAATGAAATCAAATGGGCTTAAAACTAGAAAGGGAAGACTAGTGAGGGGAAAAAAATTGCTTCACAGATTTTGGGACTCATTGTGGTAGTCTGGTCATGTGAATGATAATGGCACTAGAATTTACACAATCATTCCTGCTTGAACCTTTATTACAATGCTCATACAAAATGTGATTTTATGTATATTTTCCATTTCTAGGGAAGTGATTACAGCAGCTTGTTCAAAGCTAATGAAACCAGATTGCTCTGGTGTAATATCCCTCTAAAGAGTCAGGAAGAAAAATGCAGAAAAAATGACAATGACTGATTACTGTTTATTATTACAGTGAGGTGCAAAGGCTTGCAAAACACTGCCTGTTCTCAATGGCTCTCGACATACATCGGCGTCCTGCTGCATCATCATTGTGTAGGAACATGTGAGAGGTATGTATCTCCTTTCTGTTTTCTGGGCAGAATGTCGTACAAGCCCAAATTACTTGCCAGTGTGTAATGGACGCTGCTGTATCCATTGAGACTGCTGAGCTGCAGTCAGTCATTTGGCTAAAGCCGAGATGAAGAGTTGGTTTTTCAGACCAATTGACCATAAGGGAATCTCATCACTATGTCCGTTGCTTGTTGTATGTTGTAGGATCTCACTTACTATCTAGCTTCCCAAGTTCAGCTCTATCCCTACCTGTTCCTTGGCCCAGGGTTTGTTCTCTTTGCCTTTTTTATACTATGATGTCCTTTAGCTTGGTGTATCCCTTGGCTTTCTTAGTTTCTCTCTCTCTCTTGCCTCCAGCCCTGACACAAGGGATTTGCTAGCAGCTTTGATGTCCCAGGTGTATTGTTGCTGTGATGACACTAAAGGGATTGCACCATGAACATATGGTCAGATGCAGCAGTAACAAGCGCAGTGCTTCACAAAGAGACAGATGCAGATGTGGGTAAAAAGGCATTAATGTTTTATATTATAACTATTTGTCATTAGTAAGCGTTGATTAAGTAATATGACTGATCCCAAGCAATAAGCGCAGCTTTGGTCCAAAGCACTTGCAGTCCAGGAAGACAAACAGCAGGCAAAGTGCTAGGGGAGAAGGATGAATATATTTTTTAAAACAAATACCATCTATTTCCACTGGCCCTCTGCCTAGCCATTATTAACTCGCAAGACTTTGTAGGCATCCAAGTTGAATCTTCCTGCTGTTACTGGAAAATTTTGCTTGGCTCAGATGTGAAAATAATTTCCTTTCAAACTCAACACTGTTGTTACAGCATCCACTTTGATAATCTAATGGTCAAATGTGATGATTGTCCGTTGGATCACCTCACAGGGACATCACTGTTGTGTGATGGTGACCTTACATCTGGGAATGGCCTTGCCTAGGGCTTCCCAAATCTACCTCTTACAAGGCCATATGATAGACATGTGTAAGGCTCCATGCCAGTCACTCTTATTTAAAAACTCCTTGACACAGTCATGGCACTTGTGACTCCCTGTGCTGCTGTGACATATGACCCTTACACCACAAACATTCTTCTGTATTGTGCAAGGTTGTCACTACAGAAGGAGGATTATGTGAGGTCATGGCTAGAATCTGAGTCTGCCTCATCCCCAGATGTACAAGCAGAAGACAGTTGAGTGGATTAATATGTAAGTGGCTTTTAGAGGCAACTGACCCCTTGTTCTGACATTGCTAGGTGAACACTGGGATTGGTGTTGCTAGACGGCCCCAATCTGTTCAATAACCGTCTGCATCAGCTCGTAATGTAGGATAACCTTGGGCAACAGCAGCCAAAGGAACCAGCCCACCTTTGTCACATACACAGGCACCTTATTTTTATGTTAGGCATGTACACACTACTTTATTTTTATCCCTTGACAGCTACGGGACTTAGTCATAGTCGGTAGCTGATTTCATCCCCTCTTCATCAACAAAAATAGCCAAGCAGAGCAACCATATAATTTCTAGCAGGAAACTGTACAAGCCACAGTTGGTCTGCTAAACCAGAAGACACACAGAAACAGAAAACAGTGATAAAAGTAGATGTATAAGGTGGGCCTTTGTTTCAAGCTACATAACAGACTGCCATGGCAGAATGGAGTTGCTGCAGGACATCTTTCACTACCTAACTTAATGTTCCTAATTTTGTAGTTTCATTATGTTAGTATCATATGTGGCAAAATCTGTAGTCTACCACATATATAGGTGCCTATAAAGCCTACATGTTCTTGTTGGAAATGAAAGAGTGGATTATCCATGTAAACGTCTTCTAAAAACTACTACTTTTCAGGCATATGAATTCTGTGCTCTTTTCCTCTGTATCTGCACTTCTTAAAAAGAAAATCAAGCCGTATCACATTGTCAGGTTCCCTTTCCAACTCCTTATTCACAGCTATAGTTCCTATTACCAATATGCCTACACTTTGCCAGCAGTTTTGTTGCCAAGCTGGAGAGAGAGAGGATGTAACCTCGGGCCTCACTTATCTTGACTTTAGAAATTAATGCTGTCATCAAGGGAAGGGTTAACACATTGAAAACAAACTTGGCTTTCAGCAAAATCAGTGAGCTGGAGGCAGGTAGTTACATCTCTTTAGCCTGAAATTAAGTCCGGGGAACGTGGGAATGACTATTTGCTGTGTACAGCACAAGCATATCAGAGCAAAAGTCTTCCCACTACTGCCTTGGAATATCTCCAGAGGACTTGAAATGTATGTGCCTATGAAATGTAGTGTTAGAAAAATACCCAGTGGGTAAATGCAGAAGCAAAGGCAAAGGTCAAAAATCTACCTTATCTGTGTTAGCTCCATGAGCTGCTGGGGCTGGGGAGAGACCTGAGATTTGACTGGAACCTGCCCTGTGACACTGAGAAAGAAAGATTATCTGTCTCACTCCCGTTGTTCTCCCAAGGAAAGGAAAGACTGACCAACAGCAGAAAAGCTCAGAAAGTGAGTGAGAACCATGTGATCTCATGCTACAGATAATCAACTAGTGAACACGGGCTGAGGGATATTGATGGGGTGAAAATGAACAAAGATGATGTCCTGGCATAATCTTTTCTTCACAGGTTTGGGGATCAGTACTGCAAAGATTTTAGAGCACCAATAGCATGTAATGTCACTATCTAAAGTTCTGTCTAGACTTGGAGACAATTTGTCTTAGATTAGGCAGGTTTCAGCATGATTAGATAAAGTCGCTTGATTTTTTTTTTTTCTTTTCCTTGTGATATTAATGAAATAGGGCTCATTAGCATATCATTGATTCAATAAGCTCCTGTTCAGGCAGAAATGTGAAGACACATGGAAAAGAAATTCTTGTTCCTTAACAACAACAGCAAAAAATCTGTAATTTTTTCTCAAAAGGATTCACTACCTGTTAAATTGTTAAAGCCAAAGATTAGTAAAAGGAGATCTCTTTATCTTGAGTGCTCAGTGGTAAATGATTTTGTTAACATAGATTTCATTTACATCGTGTGATCTTGAGCCTTTCCAGATGGTTAAGATAACCAAGACTCCAACACGTGAAAATGAGAGGGAGGAGGTTTTAGTAACTCTTCTCTCCAACACCGTGAAGAGCCATGTCAGTTTTAAAGCAAAGTTCTTGTGTACTACTGCAGAGCACCTAGCCAGTCTGGAAGAAATCAACACTTAAAAACAACTTCTCCAGTAGGTGTTAAGTGCTCCAATCTTCTCAGCAGGAGTTCCTCATGAATGAAAACACCCCTTGGAGATGAGTACAAGGAGAAACAATGCATCCCTGAGAGGTGTAAAGGGCTCCATTCACCTTGGTGGGTCCCCATCCTCCCTGCCTGGGGCCAGGGGTTTACAATCTGTGATCCTGTCAGGCCTGTTAGCAACTAGCACAGTGAGGCTTAGGAGTAGTTTACATCATATACCTATGTCATAAATGTCATTACCACGGTAACAGAGAAAAAAACTCAGGCAATTTTAGAGTATCAGAGACCCCAGTCACTACAACCTCAGCTCCCAACCCCAGAGAACACCCAAGGGGCAGAGGAAAGGGGCAGTTCTCCCTTTCTCTCCTTCCCCCCCTTCCCCCCCTACCTCTGCCTGAAGAAAGAGGCAAGAGCCACTGAACCCTCTGAGGTCAGACAGGATGAAGCGAGAGGACTTTGGGTGCCCCCAGTGGCAAAGAGACCCCTCATATCTTGTTTCCAGTAAGAGAAAAGGGATGCAAGAAGCCTGATCCCAGTTTCCTTGGGGTAGTGTGCCAAGAGTCCAAGCGACAGTTGGAGAGACAGGGAACTTTATTGCACTTGTTTTCATGAAGGAAGATAGATATCCCCCCCAACCTGTTTCATTCCTAGCATGCGTTTGACCTTGAAGGTATGTCCTGGTCTTCCGTTTTCCATGTCATCCTCCGCTTGTCCTGTCTGCTCTCTTTGCCTCCTGAACTCCTCTGCCTGCTTGGGAAAATGTGGGACAACTCTACCCAAATATTCTTCCTCTTTCACCTTCTGTCTGTTGTTCTGTGCTGCCTGCCCCCAGCAAATAAATCCACACCTAGTTCCTTTTTACATTTTCAAAGTGTTTGAGTACTATTTGAGCTCTATTTTTTGACAGTGTTTGAACAGTTGGCAAGCAGTTCTGGTGTTTGCCAAAAATCATAGTAGTAGCAGTGGAGGGGCTGATTTCAACAAGATATTCTCACAGTTTCTTCCCTGCCCATCACATTGACATGACTTGAGTGGCCTCAGTCAGTGGCAACTTCATAGCCTACCATCCTACCAACATGTTACAAAAGCAAGAAAGTCACATTTTCTCCCGCCACTCAATGAATATGTCTTACTAGGTTCATGATTTAGGCTCTCATTAAGCTACTGTCGTTAGGATATCTTCTTCTAGTAGTAATTCCAGTACCTATGGTAGTTGACTGATCAATTGGTTCAGGAACAGCTTTACGGATGAATGCTCCAGCCAGTGCAGAAAAATTATCATCTCCACGCTGCTTAAGGACGCCAGGGGAGGACGTGTGCTTCTTTTCTCCTAGAGAGAGCTCATAACAGAAAGTTCAGAAAACCTTTTCTATAAACTATGGCCAAACCATGCTTTGTATGTCCTGGGATTACCTGCTGACCACCACCAGGCAGTTTCACTGCTGAAGTCTTGCAAACCAGTATTTTTACCACTGTGGCTACCTGAAATTACAGAATGGTTGAAGTGCCATTGGTGGCTGCTTGCTTGTCTGCAAAATTGGTTAGGCCACACCTACCACCATCAAGAAGTGACAATTTTTCAATGCCCAGTGTTTTAATCTGATGCATACTTGCTGCTAATTGCATCTCAGGATGTGCCACTGTTTCTGCTAAAGAGCAAGCACAGGTAATCTACGTGTTTGGAGAGTCTGAAAGCTCATTTACAGGAATATCGTCTATATGTCTTGGGACTGTTGTGCAATATGAACAAGAGCAAAAATATCAGTACCTATCATTCGTTCCACCCCGATTGTACAATCCTGATACTAATGTTTCCAAATTACATCAATTGCTGTTAATTTAAGACACTAAATTTATATTAATGGCTTTATATAGGTTATTTTCCCCATTATTATTATAAAAGCATTCCTTCAAAGCTTGAGGTTTTGTTTTGCTCAATCATATGTGTAACACGTTGGCCTACTTTTCTTCCTCATTTCGAAAGCCACATGCCACTTTTTTAGCTAAAATATATTGGAAAAGCAATGTCTTTGAGCCTCTTAATGACGTAACACTTGCTACTGTTGTTGCCTTTACACACCTGAAGTTATGCAGAAACTTGGAAAGGAAAGATGTCATCTCTTTCTGACTCCCAGTCAATAGAAATCCTCTCTGTATTATTAAAAAAAAAAAAAAAGGTTAGGGATATATTATTCCAGCCCTTTCACCTGCATTTGCAGTAGATTTCTGAATGTCAAGGTCGTGCATTTATTTTAGACTTTTTAGCTGTTTTGCCAAATAATGGAATTTGATCACTAGATACTCAAAGCCAGGAAAAATGACCAATGATTACATGCTATTAAACGTTAAAAAGAAAGAAAGGAAGAAAATAAATCCCCGCATATCTGTTTTTAGTACTTATAGAAATTTCATTTTAAAAATTCAGTTAGTTCCCTGCACATGTCACATGGAACACATCAGTTTCACTGCTTCAGGTACAATTAGGCTGAGAGACCGCAGACCATTTAAAAAGGAAGGAAGGTCAGGGCTCCTGAGTGGCAGCAGCACTGCCACACACTGCTCTCTTTAGGGAGGTGACTCCTATCTCCCCGCCAGAGCTGTGTCTAGACTGTGACAGTGCGTAAGCACCGAGCTCTAAATGAGTCTTCAATAGCGAAGTCTAGTCATGTTTTGATCTGAAAGGCAATTAAAAATATATGAATTCCCAGAACCTTAGGTGTATGAGGTGTTTTTTTTTTCCCGAAGAGAAGTGTCACAGTAAAAATATAATTAATAATGTATTTTGCTGTTAGTATCTTTATACAGAATTGCTTTTCCTGGTGTTCATTTAGGCTTTTCTCCAAGACAAGATGCACTTCGAATAATCCATAATTCTGCCCTAGAGCAAATTGAGATTTATACCAGAAATAGCAAATAATATTTTTAAAGGTAAAATAAATCACATGCAATTCTTCTTGTGTAAAACTTTTTATTTAAAACACACCTGCTCATTTCTTCTGTATAAGATATAATTAAGTCCAAACACTTTATTTTATTTATGTAACAGTAGAATTACTACAGAGACAGAAGCAGAATCCAAATGAGACTTTTTAGAAGAAAAAACACATTTAAAATAACCCATTTAAGTAGGTTAGCCATCTAACCTACTTATACTCCCAACACTCAGACTTGCAAACCTCATACTAGACCACTTTTTATATGTCTAAGGCAAATATTTCAGAGAAACACGGATGACCTCTCTAAAGCAACAACTTATTTTTAATGTGTACATATTAAAAAGGCACGTAGACAATATACATTTCCTCATCTCTGCACGTTTCCTCACTTGGCCCCGCAATTTTGTGCTGTAAACCCCATTGACTAGTGCTGTCAGCCCAGACAGTCTGACCTTTAATAAAGATATTGCCTGAGCCCAGCTTAATTACTCTTCACTTTAGCAAGAGATGCTATGTGAAGGTATACAAAACCACAGACGAAGCACACATTTATATTATCAACGGTTCCTTCATAAAGCACATTAAAATGGCCTAAGAAAGCTTATTTTATGGTTTTGTGCAAGAAATATCAGTTCCTCATTTCATTTTACTTGGTAAAGGTCATTGTCAAAGTTCTTGGAAAGTCAAAATTGTGATGTTCCGTGAAACCTACAAGTGACCCACGAGTGGAAAAGAAATCACGCAGGAGGCAAACTTCTTCTTTGAGAATAAATAGCAACTTTATGGTGGCATTTATCAGGCAGGATTAAAGACAGTGTTTTGTTTGTTTTGCCACATGTCTGCATTAAGGCAAGAATTTATGGCTTCTATTAGCACATATTTTGCTGGATGCACATATAGCAATGGCTATCGTAAGAGTAACTGAAAGGAAAGAGTTTAAAGTTTAAAAGTCAAATGCTGTTAAAGATGATTTGGAAGAGATTGTAAAAATAATCCTGTCCTTGCCTCTTATTTAATATGTACAAAAAGTGCATGGGAAGATTCTCAAAGGTTTTTATTGTAATTTTTAGCAGGTTCAGAATAAACAAAAGAATAGAACATAAGTCAAAAGAAAGTAATCTAAAAACCAGCATAAAAATATAATATACTACAGTAAGTATGATGTATCTACACGCTTTTTCCAAAAGGGAAAATAGAAAATGGTTTAACTATTTCATTCCACATTTGGTTTTAGACAGACTCCAAGACAAAGATAATTTCTTCCTTGCAATTCCTAGGTATAAACCTCATCCTTGGGTAAAGCTGCCAAGTACCATGTACCCACACAGGGATGTGACGACTAATGGTGTACAGTACTCCAGCCTTTAAAGTGATTGCCACAGCACACCACCACGTTTCTTGCATCAATTTCTTTTCTACTAGGAAAACAAACATTTCTTATTCCTAACATCTTGAAGCTCAGTGGGCAGACAATGCATACTGCTTTGAAATGTGTCTCCAAGGTAATATAGAGGTAACTTTTAATTTAAGTAATGAAGTTCGGAAAAATGCTGTAACTTTTGTTTTCCTTTCCCTGTAGCATCATCATGGTTCGTTGAATAATCTTTCCAAACCTGATGATACTCAAAGGCTGGACATCTTCCACTATTTTTAACTGAACCACCTTAATCTTCTTTTTTCCCGATGCACAATGTTTGATGGAAAATATAGATTCTTGTCTTCTGAAGAAGAAACTGATGTTATGCTGATTCTCAAAGTATCATCATAAATATGTACTTTTTAAAAATGACCTACTTGTGAGAGTCCTAGCAGTCACGGTGCTCATTAAGTTCTTACTGCATCTTCAGGCTTGAATGAAGCACCATCTAGTGAGGGAGCTCTATGACACGGAGCACTACCCTGCTCCCTCCCTGGTATTTCTGCATGAAGGGAGAGCACAGCTACTTTTCTGTAGTCTGAATAGCTTCCCTGGGTAGGCTTAGGACTGTGAAGAAAAAAAAAGTTGAAAGGAAGATATAGGAGATGTGCACTAATTAGCAGTACCCTTACAGCTCAATCTTCTAGCCAATATTTGTGCTTATAGGACTCATAGACAAAACTTTCTGTGACTGATATCAAGCTTACCTTTCTTCACAAATAGAAAAGCTCACCTGCTTGACTGTCAATCAAATGTAGAAATAAGATGTTTACCCATATTTTATGTGTTTTTGCTCCTGGATCTACAATAACGTGTTCCAACTTTTTTGTATTAGAATTTCATACCCAGACTTAATAACTGTAATAATTGTTCAGTCAGACATATAGATCAGAGTGTATCAAAATGTATGCCCAATTGTAGTATATGCAATGTCTTCATCAACAAAAGAGCTGACGTTTCAGACCTTATATGGCCAGTAGATAGAGCAGAAAAATTGTCCAAATAACAAACTGACCTTTGAGCATTAGAGAATTGCAGAATTACATTACTTTCGCTTCCTGTTCCACTTGCATGGATACCTGTGATTAAAAAAAAAGGTTGAAATTTCAAAAAATATTTGATTGGGGGTATTTAATTTAGAATTGCAATAAAATCCTCCTTAGAAGAGGATTGTCATTATCTCTAGAAGCAGAAAGTGGTCTATTAGTGACATTTAGCTTCAGTCCAAGCCACTAATGTTCCCTTTTTTTAGGTGTTGTCAAGAAACAATTCCAACATCTTAATATTACTGCTTACCTGCCTTTTCATTATATATAGCAACAAAAGACTTAATTGTATCTATTCCTCCAAAATGTGGTTGATAGCTCTAAATGTCTGTTACGTGGGTCACAAGAATGACTCTTTTTCCAAATGAAATAATCCAAAAAATGGTCACTGGTGCCTGACATAAACCGTGCAGCTACCTTAGATTTGGCTCATTGACCCAGTGTAATAGCAAGATGAAGTCCGAGTGACCTTTTCTTCTGGTATATTTGTTTTTGTCTACTTGTGCCATATCATTCAATCTCTTCATTATTACCTGTGTGCCTAATTTTCATATTCCCTCTTACCAAGATTCAATATTCTCAGTAGGCTTGAGCCCTGTTCTGCTGAATACTCAGAGTTTTTCCGGGAACTAGAGAAGAATGCTACTGTTCCCTTTACCCTACAGTTATCCCTATGCACAGGTGCTGGGTGTTTGACCTGTCAGTGGACAACATCATCTAAGTTGCTACTTACTGATTTTCTCAGGAATGCCAAGTTCTTGAACGTTCACAGGTCTCCAGCCACTGTTTGACCTTCCAACTATTTTTGTGAACATTTTTGTGACCCCAGAGTAATGAAGAATTGAATACCGAAAGCTAGAACCAGGTCATAAATCAGAAGGTGGAACATAGCAAATCGACTGTGACCTGACCTGGAGCTTTTTTTTTTCAGGGGAAAATAGCCTTATATTGAATGAAGGCAGGTAGCTGTACTCAGAAACCGGATTATCTAAGGGATAAGATGAAGATTCTTACAACTGTGTAAAACATAACATGACCATTCTAGCATGAGGTTGATGAGGGGCTGAATCTCATTATCTATACGGACACAGACTTCCAGCCCTCCTTTTTCACGTGTAAACAGGAGAAACATTGGGGTATCTTCTACTTTTTCCAGATGAAAGTAATTCAGATTTATTATTGTCAGAAACTCTATTTCAAATATTCATTGAGGTCAGGGTCAGCTCAGCCTTCTAAGCCCTGAAGTTTGAGTTTCTACTGATATAAAAGGTTTGCCCACTTCTGATGGGTCTGGGTAAATCAGTAGACTGGAATGAAACGGGTAACAAGTGATGCTTTTTAGTGTCTATGTGTTTTTACTTACTTGCAGTGTGACTGCTCAAAGATTAAATTTGTTTATTCCTGCCACACAGTGATACCTCTATTTTCATTACCTGACCCCATTTGCTATTAACTTGCTTCTGTTCCTCTTTGGTCCGAGTCTCAAGCTTCTATGACCCCTGCAGATTTTTGCCCACTTATGTTCATCCATATCATTTTATCTAATGCAACAGCTTCAGCAGATTCAGCGGCTGGCTTTGTTAGCAACCTAATTGTTACTGGGCCAAAATCCAAAGCCCTAGTCGCACACACATCCTTCTCTGCCATTTCTGTAAATACAAACCACTAGCCAAAGGAGCTGCTGAACTTTAGGTGTAGATTTCAGGAGCATCAGCTTTGGAAGGTGTTCTTCATTTCTGTCCTTTTAGGTTTTCAGCAAGCACAGATCTCTTTCTTGGCAGTACAACACTTTGAGCTGGATCCACGCGTACATTTTGAGAGAAAGGATAGATACTCTGGACTGTGTTGAGGCAGAGAAGACAGACAACATGAAGGTGAGATTTCTTCACCTGAGATTTAGGCTAGCTTTTCACAACGTCCCTCATGACCTTGCTATCCAAATGAGGCTTACTACCTTAGTATCATCTTCTTGTCACCTGATACTTATACACAGCACCTATAGGCTCTTGTAGACACTATCTAACAAGAACCGTACGATAAGGTTGAAAAAGTGTATTTTTGATGTAACACACAAGTTGCTAGTTAAATGACCGCCAGCCAAATACACTTTCCATCACCATACTGCAGCTGTTCAGCTGGTAGATAGATAACTTCTCTCCGTTGACTTCATGGGCCTCAAAGGAATAAGCAGTTCATCAGATCCTGACAAGGACAGCAAACTATTTATCTGCATAGAAAAAAGCTAGAAATGCATGTACTTCCCTTTCTGCATCCACAGAGGAGCTGCAGAATATTTGAGTCATACATTTGACCTGATGAGCTACAGCTGAGGGAGGTTAAGTTGCCCTGGTGGTATGCAAGCCACACAGAATTGCAGAGAAAAATCTTTTCTTACTGATTTATTACTTCAACAACTCTCCAAGCACAGTGCTGGGGATATGTATGCTCTGAAAAACCCTGATACAAATAAGTGGATAGTCCTAGAAGTGCCAAGCCACCCTATTCATACAAAGCCAGCAATGACTTATGAATTGTGTGATCTATGGTTAGTATGGTGTGAAAAATTCTTTGTGACACTGAACTCTCAAAAAACAAATCCAGCTATAGATCTTCTGTATCCAAATAGACTAGCTACAAACTTCTAACGAAGGTGTTTAGTCACCATACTTTTTCCTGTGGACAATGGCTTGTGGAAAGTGGTTGCTTGCTTTGTTAAATATGGAGGGAACTCAGGATTAGCTTCATGATAGTCACCTGCTTATCTTAAATTCTTGACCTGCTGATGGAGATAACTAATCTGGTCCATTAACTTTTTTCTATAGTTCTGGAAGTTCCCTCTTGTCTCAGACCGAGAACTGATAGGGAATCGTAACTGCATCACCAAGGCTTGCCTGATAACTTCATAATCATCCTCCACTGGGAGATGATGAGAAAGTTGTGTCTAGCCAGCTTTTACGTTTTTTGTCATAAAGAACAGCCAGACACCAAGCAAACAGATCAGCTCAGACATCTAGAAGTGACCTGAGGAAAGAAATATGACTCATATAACTTCAATAGCTACTGTTTGATCTGCTACTGGAATCTGGACTCCTGCTTCCTGGATTTTCCTTATATCCACCTAGCAAGCAGAATCACCTACCCCAAGTCACTCTTATGCCATGATGAAGAAAGGTTACTAACCAGTGATCAGCTCTTAAAACTCAGAGGCGTGTATTCCATGATACACTTGGGGACAACAGTCTATGCTGCTCATTGCATATATCATCATAAATGGTACATAATAATTATTTCTTATGCCGGAAATTAATACTTGGAAAAACCTGTGTCAGTATCTGGGACATCACAAATTCTCAATACTTTGCAAATCATCCACAGCCTCAAAGAACAAAAATATTTGTAAATCAGTTGCTTCCCCCTCCCAATAAGCGCAGAGAGAAGCAAGTGTTTTTCCTTATTGAGGCAGCAGAGTAATTTTTTTTTCCTGTATTTTCTGTATTTTCTATATTTATTGCTGTTTTGATCCATTCATCCCTGACTGAACTACCACAAAAGCGAAAGCCGATGACATGTGCAACTCTGCATTCTTTGTAGTCTTCAATGTCCAGCAGAGATTTAAATTCATGGCAGCAGGCTGTAATGCTGAAGTAAAAGAAACAAGGTTTAGTTGGGCTCTGGTCCAACTTACTTTTGAAATGGTCTGTATGTTCTTTACAGAAAAATGCATATTCGCTTTTAGAAAGAGTGAAGAACAGGGTTTTCAAGCCCAAGATCCTTGGGGCTACTACAGAATAAGACTTTTATATTTTGTGTTTTAGTTCGCAGCCCTACAGTTGAGCAGGAAATGAAGCAGCTCTGACACTTACACAGTACTCATCAAAAGCACAGGAAACTCACATAACCACATACTCAGAGTACAAATGGGAATGAACAGAAAATATTTTCAATGGTGATACAGAGCTGAAAATTAGATTCAGCTCCAGAATTATATCAAGCAATACATAGTAGTGTATCAACATACCCACTACAATTTCTTCATGAAGTAATACCATGTAAAAGTATTCAGAACATAATGAAAGAAATGAAGTATCCAAGCTGTAAACTTTTTGAGAGAGGTGACAAAAGGTGAGTGAGCAAGTTTCTGAGCGGCATCTTCAAGAGATATACAACTTACAACAAATGCAGTCTATGTCAGCACTTAATCTTCCTTGAGCCTGCCTCACCTGGGGTGTATCCATTGAGTAATGTCCAAAACCACCAGGTTCCAGGTATATTAGACTTCCAGGTGGGAGCAATTAGTGAGATTGTACCTGTTCTCATGTTGAAAGAAACTGCAATGCAGGAGTATTGCACACCCTATAGCTGCAACAAAGCTACTGGACTGTTCTCTGGCATACGACATGGTTTTACTTTCACCTCAGAGTGAGGTGAAAGTGTAGGGGCACTTCACAAATTCTAGCTCATACCCTCAAATCTAATCCACTCTGTCCTATATGCCAAGATGTTTTAATATATTTATTTTGCATTGTTGAAATAACATCATTTTTCCCTAGCTAATGTGAATTCATAAGGCACATAACTCTGGATTTAGCCCACTGTAAAGGAGACTATCTTGTCTTGCTGCTGTTGAAATAAGTGTATATCTTTTGAGAAGACAATGAAATGTGCTGTGCTGGCAGGGTCATCCACAGCATCATCAGCTCTTCTGTGAGTGTTCTCCTCTGTTTCCTGTGAGTACTGAGTCAGGAAAATATCACTTCATCTGTGTTTACATCCTTTCATGCTCATCTAAAAAAACAATATTCAAGGAATTAAGCTTTCTAAGATGACATATTTGAAAAAAAAGGTAAATTTAAGCTAAAATGTTTTCTGAAACATATTTGTTATTTCTATTCATTTCTACACCTGGATTTTTGATTCTTGATTATACAGATCAATCCATCAGGAAAGAGACATTAGCATGGGAGTTGTGTAAATAGCTGACAACATAGAAATTGTGAAACAGGAATATTGATATTCACAACAGAATGCTGATGTATTAGTTTTGGAATACTTTTCAAATAGTTACAAATAATAAAATTTAAGTTTCTCAATCTGCTTATGAATATTCTGAAAAAGAAAAAAAAATATTTTCCATTCCAAAGTTTTATTATTTGTTCCACTTCAGTCACAGATCAAAAGATTACTTTCCAGTTGACATCTCTGTCTCGCTGAACACAGCAACTTCTTCTGAGATTTGCCCAGGTGTGACAGATGAAAATCAGCTGTGTTAGGATCAGTCAAATGAAACAGACACTGCACTGCCATCTAGAAGAGTATACAGGAGACACACTCTATTTAGATTGAGCTATACATAAACTGTTTCTATAAAGATGCTGGTTTTATTAAACATCTTTCAGTACATTAATGCTAATCATTAAGTGGAAAAAAGATTTAAACAGAGTAGCTTTCAAGTTAATTAAAACTTACAGCCAGCTTAGGCACAAGACTGCTCAACAATACAAATATGCACTATCAAAACCACTGTGGCTTGTGTAGGCTTTACATTTTGTGCTCGCAAAACCTAAGCCAGTAGAGACAGATGATACCTGATCCAGTACAAAGCTTGTTAGTACAACAGTAATCTGTCAACACTTTAAAAGAAATTCGAACAGCCAGGGTAAATTTATCCCGTATTAGCATTCTGTGTCATTTGGCTAGCGTGGCTTCAGTTTGGCAGTACAAGTCGTGAAGTTGAGTTTTCTGTTTCCAAATTATGGCTTCTCTTTTTTACATTGGTTTAGCTGTAGCATTTAGGTACATGTCTGAAGTTACTCTAACTTGGGCTTCATGTACAGATAATATTAACAAAGGGATTTCCATACTTTCTGGAAGAAGTTTTTACTACAGGAAATATTCTAAATATAAACATCAGTATGTTCAATCACTATATGAAAAAAATAGGATAAAGCAAATCAAAGTATATGTACCCAATGGCAACAAGTTACAAATACTTGGGAAGGAAATTGGTTATATTCTAAAGGCAAAATAAAAGTTGACTGCTAGGAAGTGTTTTTCTTTTCCCCTCGATGACAAGAATAAACCTTATATAACATGGAAGATTCTTCAGTGGATATTGCCACCCTTTCCCATTAACTGAATAGAACTTCTGCTTGGATTGTGAAGCAACAGAATGGCAAAAACATCTCAGAGACTAATATTCAGAAGATGTTTGGATAAATGCAGAGGGCATATATACTTTTGGGGGGGGGCAAAAACATCAATAACAACAAACAACTTCTTCAAAATAATTTGTAAATGAAATCTCATTTAAAACATTTGTTACAGAAAGAAGCATGGATATTCAGTGTGTGTTGGGAAAAGAGCTGGAATTCTGTTGACCTCATTAATTTGTCCAGCTGCCATCAAAGTGATGCCCTATGAGTGATTTTGCTATCTCTGAGAATACAGCTGTCATGTTACAAATGCAATGCAATTATAAGAGGTTTCTTTTTTGCTCACTTAGAAAAGTTTTCCAGTCTGTGTAACTTTTCCTTTTCATAGTATTGAATACCATACTCTGCTTTAAGCGTAAGATACGGGTTGGTATTCGTTGGCTTAATCCAATAAAAGAAAAATCCATACCAGTAACTACAAGGTAATACGCAAAGACCCTCCCAAACAAGATTAGGGTCCTAATACATGTTTAAATATAGGTCTGTTAAAACTGGACAGAGATCTCTTGACAGATCACTAAGCTCACTGAAATTTCAAAGTGGCAAATGTGCAATTTGCCATGAGCAGGTAGTGCACAAAAGCTGTTCCACTTCCTGCTGTGATCCTTCTGCATCTACCCTTGCCTGACATAGACTGCACACACCTCAGGCAAATTGTTTAGAGCCTGAAATTTTGAATGTTCTATCCCAGCTTTAAAGTGATTCTTTTTTACAGAAGCTGTGAAATGAATACCTTTTTTATGTGAACATGAAAAATAACCCAAATATTATTGTATTAACATTTATACCTGTAAAACACATTCGGAATATGACTTAGCCTAACTTATCATCCATGTTTTATATTCTGTGACATATGCAGTCAACGCAGTGTCTGTTCCCAAGGAATAGATGTGCAGATGTGTGTGCAGACATGTATGAGAGAGTATGCACTCTGATTCTGGAAAAAGAGAGGGATCAGTTTCCTTAAAACAGATAAAACTTTAAACAAAAAAGCAAACAAACAAACAAAACCTGTTAATAATATAAAGGCCAGAAGATGTGAGGGTGAAAGGCAGCTGTCTGCCACCCTGCACCTTTTGGGATGGCCATGCTCACAGAACTATAACAGACTGTTATATGGAGTTATTTAAGAGAACGCAAGCAAGAATTCATGGCTTCTGTTTCTGCAGTGTATTCTGCACAGGCATTTTACCTAATCTATTCAACAGATTGCTAAGATTTCTGGCACTGGAAGAGGTGGTCTCTCTGCTCCCTTTTGCTTGTGGCTGTGGAATTGACTGCCAAGGAAGGTTTAACCTTCAGGGCTAAAGGAGATGGTGGCATTACCACCTCCCTCCTTGGAATCTGCTGGGAAGGAAGGGTGGACTAGCACCTTGAAAACTCCTTCCTTGGCTACTGATTATCTCAAACTCCTTTGCTCCATCCTGTTTCTGCATGGTCCTACCCATTTTCAAGGTTATGCTGACTCCTTTGAATTTAGTTCCTTCTTCTGCCGTGGTAACAGCTACCTCACGCTTCAGTTTTCCCTTCCTCTTCCTTTTGTGAGCAGGCTTGCTGCCACTTGGTGTCCATAGCTTGGGATCCTGCCAACACAACTGAGACAGAGAGTCTGGAAATAGCCTATAGAACCCTACTTTGCTAGACTGGAAACTTTTATATAAAATAGGCTGGAAAGATTTATACAATGGATTGGCAGGTGATTAACAGAAAAACACACCCAGGAGCCAAAATGAATTTTGAGTACTGTGGAAGGATGCCAGCTTGGCAGCTCTGCAAACCAAAGCTCTCCATAGGACAGGTACAGGACAGTCACCAACTCCACTAGCTTCTGCCGTCCTCTCTGAGAAAAACTGATGATGAGCAACAGTCAGCTTCTATAGCCATAATTTTTTGTCATAGTAAGACTTGTTAAATAATCTCGTAAGCACTGTATATATCTGTTTAGGGTAGACTTTTCTTCCTTTTCCAAAGGTCATGGCGGCAGTGTGGATCACATTAGCATTTACAGTAGTCAGACTCATACCACCACTCAGATGTTTTTAATTGCTCAGCAGAACTTTTTTTCAAGCGAAGAAAGTAATTTCAGGTGGCAAAAATTTACAATTCCATCTGACTTCACATAAGTTGTCTGTTAAAGGAGACCTACCAAGATCAAAAGTTATGACATCCAAACCCTGGATAACAGATACATCTAGGAAAAAAAAAACATGCTTCATGTCATGAAGATATTTTCCACTTAGTTATTTTAATATACAGAAATAGAGTTCTCTAAGTCCAATGGTATTCATAACATATCACAAAAGTCAGCTTTTTTTTGTTCCTTGTGAACAGCATTTGAAAATAAAAAATTAGGAGCACCTTAATAACACCAGCAGTACATTACCAACCGTTATTTTATTTTGTGTTCCCATGCATTCCTTTAGTGGATGTTTGACTGAATTACAGTAATTCTAAGTCTGGCTTTCAGAATCACGGTAGAAATAGTTGTCCTAATCTATATTACTCCACCTTTACTGTTTTTTTGTAGTAATTTCAAGCCAAAACCCACGTGAAGTGCTGAATCAACAACATCTTTCTTGTTTCTTTTTTGGTTATAAAAATCCTAGTTTTAATTATAATGTGCACAGGTTAAAAAAAAAAAAGTTTTTCCCTGAAAACTAAGTTAAAACCTTTTGAAGTTTTTGTTGCCTATGTGTAAGGTACCACATTCTCAAAGCTTTTGAAGGACCCAAAGCCTGAAACAGGTGTTTAAAAGAATTGCTTGAAATTTTCAATTGTATTGTTTTTCAGTGGAAAACTGAAATTGCAATATACTCGGTATCAACTTATCAATATTAGTATCAATAATATTTTTCCATGAAAATATAATTAAAATTTACTAAATTCTTTTCCTTAAATAAAAATTTACAAATCTCTCTCATTCCGTGTGATTTTTTTCTTCCCTCTCTTTTCAGCTTTAAGTGTTTCAAACTGTGTGTTCTTGTGCAAAAATATAATTGTGTCTGACACTCCCACTGGCCTTGAGAAGGTCATTACATCAACTTGTGCTCGAAGTATTGGAGGCAAGGTTGTATTTTCTACATTTATAACAAAGTAAAACTACTTTTAAGATCGATTATCTTTGCTTAGCCTCCTCTCCCCCATTTTAGGGTCGTAGGATATGTCAGGTTGGACAGGACCTCAAGAGGTCTCTAGACCAACCTCCTGTTCAAAGCAGGGTCAGCTTGAGGCCAAATCCAGATGGTTCAGGGTTTTATCCAGTTGTGATATGAACACCTCTGAGACTGGAGAGAGACTGCACAACGCCTCTGGGGACCTTGTCCCAGTGCTGGACCATCCTCATGGGGAAAATGTTTACGTCCACTCTGAATAGCTCTTGTTTCAATTTATGCCCATTTTCTTTTACCTTCCTGCCATGCCCCACTATGCCTCAAACTGTGTTCTTGGTGATTTTCCTTTAGGAGATGAGGTCTGCTGCTTGTCTGCCCAAAGCTATCTCTGTTCCTGTCTGGACAAGCCCAACTCCTTCAGCCTCTCTTCACAAAACAAATGCTCCAGCACCACAACATCATCACGGCTTTCTGCTGAACGTGATCCGGTTTATCAGTATCTGTTTTGTACAGGGTCAAACAAAACTGGACATGATACTCTATCTGTGGTCTGAAGAGTGCTAAGTAGAAGCATAATCCCTTTCCTCAGTGTACTTTCTCTGTTCCTTTTATGACTACCTGGGAGGCTGTTCGACTTTTTTCTGACAGGGCACTGCTTTCTTGAGCTCATCTCGCTTCCCACCAGGGTCACACAGAATCACAGAATGGTAGGGGTCGGAAGGGACCTCTGTGGGTCATCTAGTCCAACCCTCCTGCCGAAGCAGGGTCACCTACAGCAGGCTACACAGGACCTAGTCCAGACGGGACTTGAATATCTCCAGAGAAGAAGACTCCACAACCTCCCTGGGCAGCCTGTGCCAGTGCTCCGTCACCCTCAGAGGGAAGAAGTTCTTCCTCATGTTCAGACGGAACTTCCTGTGCCTCAGTTTGTGCCCATTGCCCCTTGTCCTGTCACTG
>Ga0065711_1031346_pt1 | contig 29909 bp, 16 predicted proteins | sample Hoacrofraction12_FD_59098 | JGI IMG/M metagenome (GOLD analysis project Ga0065711, IMG submission 59098) | Hoatzin crop microbial communities from Cojedes, Venezuela - Epithelial fraction 12 v2 (version 2) | ecosystem: Host-associated > Birds > Digestive system > Esophagus > Crop | place...
CCTCATCCCTGGAAACATTCAAGACCAGGTTGGACAGGGCTCTGAGCAACCTGATCTAGTTAGTGGTGTCCCTGCTCGCTGCGGGGGGGTTGGACTAGATGACCTCTAGGGGTCCCTTGCAACCCAAAACTTTCTATGATTCTATGATTCTATGATTCTATGATAAAACATAACCTGCCTGTCCCCATTGCTGAGCCCCTGTATGTCGGCTTGGATGCTGTCTAGGCCAATCTCCGACATTCTCCGTCCTCTCTGGGGAAAACATGATGGGAAGAGTTTTATCACAATCTAGCAGGTGACAGTTAGACAATAATTAGGTGATGGGATAAATCATTCTACTATTTTTTTGTTTTGTTTTTTGACTTCCCAGTGATTTCAGTAGGGCTTTACTGAAAAAAATGATAGCGCAATTGCTCTTCGTAGCTTAACCTATAGTTCAATAGCTGTTGTTGTGCGATTTGGTATACTACCTTACACAGAACCTGTTTAGCAGAACTTGCTTAGCATTAGTAGCTAAATTTGCTGAAGCCTCAGGCCTCAACCTGTGAACTTTCACCTAGATCAGCTGAACTTTTACCTAGTCAAGTAAAAGAAGGCCCCAGAGCCGGTTCGAGCCAGAAGGTGAGGAAGCTACCTTCATTAACAGAAGCTGCAGCCTTAGAGATAAGAAGAGAAGCAGCCTGCCTAGAGAAAATAAAGGGGCCCAATGAAGAACGGGAAGACCCCAGACCCTAATATTACTACTGCTCCAAACTGTCGCGTGAGGGGTGGGGAATTTAGATTGTAAAGGTATAATTGCCCAGGGATTTCTTTGTTCGAGGTCCCTTTTCAGAGGTACCCAGCTCAAGCAGTAGTGCTATTACTAAGGACTTGATAGAAGAACCTCCTGTCGGCTTATGGATTCAGTGGAAGCCTAGAGTCGAACCCTGTTATGGTGGCTGGAATGCGTAATTTCAGTAACCACTGTGAAAGATGCAACATGCTAAAACCAATGTCTAATACGTGATTTTTTTAATCACCAAAGTTTATAATTTCAAAATTCAGTTGTTCTTTGTCTGCAATAGTAGAACTATGTTCTTTATTTTTAAAGGTTTATATTTGATTTCTGTTTTTCAAGTCCTGTATAATTTCTAAAAATTAGTTTTGAAGGTCTCCATTTCTCTAGATATTATACTAGTAAGATTTTTATTTCGTGCAGTGTCCCAAATATTTTAAGTAAAATCTATTTTCATTTCATACAGATAATTTAAACTACTTGCATATTAGTCTCACCTTTGTAGTCTTATTGACCCCTGATTTAACATTGAGTGTGTTTCAGTGCATCTGCCTGACCAGGCCTGTATTTTTACAGCATGTTTATTTAGTGTAAAAGGAAAAATAATTAACAATGAAAAATACAATAGCAAGATTGCACTCACCATTTTTTTTAAGAAATGGATACAGTATACCCCATTACGGTATAGTGTTTGCACAGTTCTTTACTATCTTCTGTAATTAAATACTTATCATCAAAGGTACTGTGCTGTATGGCTTTTTCATGAAAGGTGTTTTTAAAAACTGCATCTTCATTTTATTAAATCAACTAATTTATGTTGGAAGGGATCTCTGGAGGCCATCAAGTCCAGCCCCTCAAAGAAAGCAGATCCTACTACAGAATTATTTGCCATCTCACATGTTTGTACAGTTCTGCATACTTAGAGAACATCCATCAAAAAATAAGAGAATTATCTGGGACAAATTTAAAATTGCCTGTGTTATACTACATAGAAACTAGTATAATGAACTTCCTTTTAAGGCTGTATATAGATTTCATTTGGAAAGGTGCAAAGTAAATGCAAAATATTCTAGATAAATGCATATTTCCTTTTTTCTTCTTGCTATCGGAAATATTTTATCAGTATTTATTGGGTGAAACACAGAAGCCTGAGGAAAGATCAGTAGGATATCCCACCTGCATTCCACCTGTTGCTCCAGAAGAGTGCAGGTCTCCCGCAGGTCCAGTAGCTGCAAGCCTTGTGCAGATGTTTCAAATACTCCACGCTGTCTGAAGCATTTGGACATTTGAATTACTTCTCTCACTCACACTATTAATCTTGCTGATAGCGTTGACGACATCACAGTGACCCTAACAAGTTCAGGAGCAGAATTTTGGGAGAATGGATTTTTTTCCAATAAATAATACAAGCTTGACCCTATATTTAAACAGTTCAGACTATTTTCAGTTTGAAGCTAGTGATTAACTTGAAGGGTTAGACTACTGCCTGGGAAATGAGACTTGAATTCTTTAGTTTTTCTAGTATTATGTGTAATATAAATTAATATATGTTACACAATGCTAAGCGTAAGGGAAGCAGGCAAAATAGTCCACATGCAGCCTATGGCAAAACTGTCCCAGCAGACTGCGTCATATGGATGAACTAGCTCGTTCAAATCCAGCTTCAGTCTGACTTGACATCTGAATACTACCCTGGAGAATAAAGACCATCACCACCACAAATGTGACAGGCCTGATGGAGAAGTGTCCCAACAGATATATAAATGCTCAGTCTTATTTTTCTATCAGCACATTTTGGATGTATCATTCATTTCAACATAACCAACTCCTAGCTTTGTTCTCTGGCCATTCTGCATGCTGGAGTGTTCCTGCAGTTCAACTTCCAAGTCTGATTGACAGTCGGAAAATAAATTCTTGTCTGCTGCAGCTCTTTTATGCATATGTGAACAACAGCAGGTCAAATGATCCTATTACTCTGGTCTCAGAAATTTACATCCCGATGTTTCAAAATGCTGTATGTGCACTTCCACAATGGTTTGTATCTATCCTAACATATATTAAAAAAATATATCTCCATTGCTGTGATCACATATGCTTTCCAGAACATGATAACTGGAATCTTTGCTCTTCTATAATGTGCAAGTTTGGAATGCCTGAGGCTTCATGGGAAGATATTTTAATAGAGAAGTTATTATAAAAATGTTGCTGCTAGTCACATAAGTAAAACTTCTGTACTCAGTACCTGAAATCAAGTTACTAACATTGTTGGTAGTTTTCATAAAAACATATTATGCATGTTTAAAACTTTTAATACTGCTTCCTAACAAAACCGACCACCTTAGCTTTTAACTAATAACCGTTTCTAAAAGGATAATGTCTGCAGAGTTCTCTACGTGTAGTCCTCAATGCTGATCTTACTCATGTCTGATGGCAGTGTGCCTATTAATTCAGAGAATTCTTTGTCACAGGGCTGGTTTCATAACCTACAGATACTGAAAAAAGTCCGTAACTTTTCATTTTCAAATAATTTTTTAATTGTGGTGGCTGCCAAAGTAGTTTTCAGATGTAAACTTCTGGTATTCTGTCTTTTTAACATGTTGGCAATGAGGCTGTGTTTACATGGCACCATGCAGACATGCACAAAAGCAATTCTCAGTGAATCACCTCGGGTGCTGGAAAGTCTGTATCCATTGCTGGCCCCTCAACACTCCCTGTGGAACCATGAGTGTTCAGGGAACATGTCCAGAGAGCACAGGCAACCCCAGTAACAACAACAACAACAAAAGCCTAATAACTTAATTGTTCAGTTAATGCCATGAACATGTAACATGGCAAATACATGTCCTGTGGCGAATTCATACTGCAACATGCAAATGATTATATGCAAATACAAAATAAAACTAAAGTCCGAAGAAGAGTTTGAGTTTATACATGTAAGAACTTGCATGTACATTGGTTCAAGGGAAAAGGAGTGCAATCACAATACCAGAACTCTTAAAACTATCTTAATCATACAAAAAGTCTTAATTTATATAATACTGACTATGCATCTTAATCTAAATATGGGGTGAATTATGTTTGTAGGCTACCTGGCACTGAAATTGTTTCTTCATGCCTTCCGCCCCGGGAAGAACCCTGACTCATCTGTCTCACTGATTTGGTATTTTGGGATGCTCTAACTTCTGTTTAGTCTGTCAAAGCTCTACTGACTTAAGCTGTGTGAATGAATTACTCATGCACTACATTACTCCTACTATTCCTGTTCTCTAATGATTACCATATACTCAGTACTGTACCTAAGCTAAAGCTACTAGAAGGGTTAGGATCAAATGACATCTGGACACTGTAGCAGTGTATCAAAGGCAATTAATGGATTCATTTTCAGTTGTCTCTTGAATCTGTGTTACATGGCAAAAGCCACCATTACAATACTCCCCTGCACAGAAAATGGGATCTAGGCCTGGAACAGACCTTCTGGATCAAGTCCAATATTTTCCTCTTACGTTCGTATAATCACATTCATAAATTTGTTAAGATATTGCCAATTAGCAGCAGAATGAAAATAGAATAATTATGTTTCACAACTGTTTCTGATTCTGTTTCTCCTTTCTTGCCTTCATACTTGAGAAAAAGGGAACAGATAACACTGAATGATGAAGGGCTGGAGAAAGTGCTTGACGAGCGCCTTCATGAACTGCAAGATTCTCACAAACTACATAGTAGTGATAGACTTTTGAAGTTTTTCTACAGCTGGTAGGCATGATGATTTCATTGTCATGTAGGAACAGTTTAATAAATTCAGATTAAAGTTTTCATATGCCCATGCTCTCATTTTTCATGTTATTACCTTGCAATGATATGTAGGACATGGTATGCATGCTTCTAAGTATTGGCATTATTTAGGCCCATGACTAGCAAAGATATGTGTTCAAGTTCACAAAACTGTGCTGGGAGAAAAATACTTGAGAGTATGTTAGTAAAAGTGGTAGGGAACTTGAACAAGGAACAGTCATTGTAGCAGAGCACAATTTGAATCCAGTATGGACTCTTTGGAACTGTCAAACACAGAGGAATTACTCAAACTGTATGAATGATAGAGCTTTTAGATAACTGCTTGGACTTCTAGGTACACTGGTACCTTTGAGAAGTCAGCTTTTATGCCTGTCAGGCTGAGTTGTGATTTCTTTTTAAAAAGACATGTACAGTTATAAAATCAGATATGGGCAGAACCCACTTCTACAGAAATACCAGTGTTTTTAAAATAAAGTGATGTGTTCTGTAAAGTGTACCAGCAGACTTTAAAAGCAATTGTCATCTTAGAGAGCTGTTCTACCTTCATACAGTTCAGCGTATAAACACTGCTTTAATCCATAATGCAGCTTTCTTCTCTTCTAAATATATTTGGTAATTGCTCCAACACCACAGTAAGCTAACTTTTGGCGAGCTTTAGGGTATTTTTATTAGCAAAGAGTAGTACTTCATAACTTTACAATTTCTAAGCACCAGCTGAAGTATTTTCAATCCATTTACTGTATTTATATTTCCCCAGGCTCCCACTAGTTTGACTCCTGCTTAGACAAATGTTTCCAGTAGCTACAGGTGTCAGAGCTACCTGATTGTTTGCCTTGAGGAAAAAGATTTGCTGTTAGTTAAAGGTTATTGATACAAGGAAGCTCTCTGTTTTGTGTTTCTACTTATTGATGAGTAGGAATATCTTCCATTAAAAGGTCTATGTCTGATATGACAAAAATATTCTAGTCACACACACATACATACATAACATTGGCTTTTGTTATTTTAGCTCATTCAAGGTGATAAGAAGATTTTCACCTAAAAAATATTACTCAAATGTACTGTTTTGTAAAAGCCAAACATTTTTAGGAAGTTCCAGTGATCCAGGAAACTTACGTAACTTCAGAATGGAAGAGAGAATTGTAACAGCTGAACTTTTGGATTTAAAAAAATACTACTTTGAAACAAGGCATTACACATAAATGTTTAAGATATTCTGTTCAGCAAGGACATAGTTCAGAATTTTGAAATACTTTTGCAATATGGAGTGGGTGCCTTCTAGTTATTTCTTTGTTTCCTTGCATTCTTTTAGTACTGACATAAGTTTGGTCTTGCTTATTGTAATTCTGTTTTCCAGAACAATCACCATTTTGTCAGACAGTTCAGAATACAGCTGGGGTTTATTTGCCTTCAGATTATTCTATCTCAAAATTATTTCCCCTGGTTACAACAAAAAATCACAGATTAAGGTGGAATGCTTTAATATTTAGTGTTGATTCAGTTTAACTGTGTAAGATACATAAAAACTGCCCTGGTTAAACTAGTCCACATAATCAAGAAGAAATCAGTGTATCTAGAAGGATAACTTAATCCTCGATTTCCCTAATTTTTTAAATCTAAGCAAAAAACATATATTCCATGAAATTCATGCCAAGCTATCTATCACTGTATTTAAACAGTTCTGGTTCCCAATTTGATGTGCTTCAATTTTTCATGTTTTCAGAAAGTAACAAACATCCATCCTTTGAAAATCCTTTAGTCCTTGTTATTTTCTAATTCATTCTGTATGTCCAGGAATTTAGTTTTTACACCTTGTTCCAGGTTCCTCTGTCTGAAGTGTGAATATGCCCAAGTGGGAAGAAAAAAGAGTCAGATCCTTCAACCTTTGTAACCAGCATCCCCAAGGCAAAAATACAGTAGCTTGGGATAAAAATAGGGCTAAAATTCTCCAGTACTGCAGTTTCCCTTTGGTGCTCTGGGACAAAGTGCAGTTCTAGTAAGTTTTCAGAAGTCCTAAAAATTAATGTTTAGCAATCTGATTGACTAAGAAGACTGATTAATGCTAGGTGTTTTGGAAGGTGACATTAGACACTTGCTCATAACTGTAGGGCGTCTCAATAGCTTTTAAAGCTAGTCCTTATTTTCAGCTTGAAAGACAAAAAATGTACACATTTTCTGAAACTACACTTTATGTGTGTAAATACCTTGATTAAAATACGCTGTAGGACTAGGAATAAAATACTGCCTAATCTGCACTGGGACAGTTTTCTTTTCCTGTGTCTGCTGGTGCATGGTTGGGAATTTACTGGAACTGGATATATATCTGGAAGCTTCTTATACAGTACCACCTTAACTCTCAGAACGGTCTAAACCACGTATGATTAGAACATTAATAACTGCCAATAAATCTTATGTTTTTTAATGCTAATGCTAGGTCATTAGTAAGCAGTGCTGAATATTTTAACTCCTGGGTAGATGGGATTATAGTTAAATATTGTTTTTTCACAAATAATCACTAGCAAAAAAAACCCCACCACAAATATGAACAAGCTAAACTGCCATTCGTTGCAACTGGCTTTCCGGGTTGTTTTTTTGTTGTTGTTGTCGTTTTTTCCTCTCTATTGCTGTGCTAACCACATACATAAACAGCTTTGGCACACAATGTGTGTGCTAAAATTAAACAGCACATCCTGAACAGTTTTCTCTGATCTTCTTCCATGTTACATAAAAGAACCAAAGAAGTCCCAATTAATGTTTTAGAAACAGCTTCAACAAAGGTAGAAAGCTGTTCTGCACAATTCTCACAGAACTTCAGAAGTGACACAAATGAATATTTGGAACTGGTACCTGAGACATCCCACAGTAAAAGTCTGAAATGGTGCTCTGCAACCTGCAACATCCTCAGTCACCTCGGCAAGGCAGTCAGACCTTACAGCCCTCGCAGAACAGCCAACGTGGACAAGTGCCTTTGCAGCCTTCCTGACACCAGCACGGCATGACACCTCTATCCTCAATGCTCTGATCGCCTTCAGGACTTCACTGTTGGTCTTTAAAGTGCTTAGTTCTTAATTGTGCAGCTTCTCATTACGCTTTGACTCTCAGCAGATGCATTTACATCAGCGACCCAGTATCCCTTATGTTGTATAGCCCGTGCCATTTGGTGTCACAAGGATAGTGGAGGAACGGTAGACAAGAAGAAAAAATTTAAGTTGTGGAATCACAGATATAAAGGTAAGATCAAAAAAAGAGAAATAAATGCCCCTGTTTTAACAATCCCATTATGAAATGTAACTGCATGAAAATAAGGGGAAATCAATGCCTCCCTTCAGTGGCATTCTTCACACAGGAAAGATTATCTCCTTTTTATCTAACACTCAAAAGCAAAAGCAGAAGACCTTTATCTATATTTAAAAGGGAGACATATGAGTTATAAAACTTAGTATTGCTGTGCCTGACTCCTGGAAACCCTCTCACTTGCAGAAATTCAGAATTTTGAGTGAACTTGCCATGGTCAATGTCCTGGAAAAATTAGGTGTCTGGAAGGGGATTAATTGAAATCAGTTTGCAGGGCAGACTGTAAACTAAGCTAGCCAATAGAAGATGAAATTTTCAGCTGTGACTTCTGTGGGATTTAGGTGCCCAAAGCAAACCAGTGCTCTTTGCCTCTAAAGAATGAAGAGAACATTCAGAGTAATTTTTGGGCAGGGGCACTGTGCTCACAGGGACTCCCCTTGTCCCAGAAACTGTCCAGCATCAGCACAACATGCCAGTTGCATCAATCTTTCTGTGTGCGCTTTCTTCTGAGAAGGTCTTCTATGCCCCAAATCCAATGAGTACAGAGGCCCCAAATCACTCCTCTGCCAGATTTGCGGCAGGAATTTCAACCTAAGCCTTTCACGAGCGAAATATAACTGCTTGCCCACTAGATATACTGCAAGGGTGATGCTGTTCCACTTACCTTTGATTGTTTGGGGCTTAAATTTTGTTGACAGCAAGAACTTGCCTTAAAAAAAGATGAGTGTGGCTGGTGCTATCTTTGCCTTTGCCTGGGACAGCCTATTTGCCTTCTGCGTAGGTGAAAGCTTGTTAAACTGTTCCCTTAAAGAAAGATCAATCACTTCAGGTCTCAGAATTGTTCTGGGATATCTGCATACCTTACTGCTTTTTTGTAAGCCTAGCAACCAAAATTAATCTCATTGGTTTGTGAGAAGAGATACATTCATCAATAAATCCTGAAGCTTTATACCAAGAAAATTATTTTAATCCATATTTTACTCATGGAGAACTCAAAGCACAGAATTCTAAAAGCACAGAATGGCAGTACTGGAAATAAATTAAGATCTACCGACTCTCAACTCTGTGCCCAAATAGCAGGGCAATTATAAAAAAAAAGAAAAAAAGTGCATTTAAAGATATTTTAATAAAATAGTTTCTAAAACTTTTAAAATACTTAAATACATGCAGTGAAGTTTGAGTCTGAGAACAATTGTTTGAAGTGCCTGAAAATTGGCATGGACGCTCACAGAATATAGTGGTTGTTTCCATGTTCCATCAAAAATTTTGACAAAGCTTTTTATTCAAAATTTTGGCTGAAAAGCAGGATGTTTTTCAGAGAGAGAACATACTCTCCCTCAGCCTGTGCTTTGTAACATTTCTTTTTGAAAGATGTCTCTGTATTTAATACTAACTTTTGAGACAGTTTTTAAATGGGAACATTGTTTTATTCTCTCAGCCCCACAAACTACGAACTTCCTTTATATCTCATTTTGATAGGGCAGATAGCCTACTATAACAACATACAAGAAATAATGGAAGTTGAATGGAATCCAAGTCCATACTGTGAGAATGTATTTTCATATTTATATGGTAAAGACACAACTTACAAAAATAACCAATTTTAATTGAAAAATGCTGACAAAATCCTAACTATTTGGACTGTGCAATCTGTTTTTGATTTCAGACATAAAAGAGTCTTAATTTTGTAGAAAAGATGTGATGGGACCATGTATTATTCAAAGTTCTCAATTGTCAATATAAATATTGTGATCTTGTTCAACAGTGAGGGGATTGTATTCATTTTGACAATATTCAAAATGCAATCAACCGTAGATTATGAATGCCTTTAGACACTGTGCAATGGTGCATAAAACCAATCAATTATCCTTTTTGGCTAGGCTTATCTGGCACCGAGACTGGAAACCTGTTCTATTGTGAATTGTATGTATCTCAAAAATACATACAAACTATTTTCTTGTTTCTGTTTGCTTAATTAGTATACATGGCATTCCTAGTCATACTGAGCATGGGAATCTTTACCATCCAGTTTTCACATATGTGTCCTACTTCTATGAAATTTATCTAGGAATTAAATAAACCCAGTTTATCACTCTTTAGAACCTTGTTGTATGTATCTTCTTGTCTCAGTCTCATGTGGTACCTCACCAAGTTAGTAATCAATGCGTGCCACATGGAAACTCACAGTTGTGCAGCATACCATGAGGTTTTTGCCCCATTTTGAACTCCACATGAAAGTAAAGGACTAAATGCATTTGCAGTACGGTTCCCTGAATAATTACGCAAATTATTCCACCAGTATAGGTCAGTTTGGATCTTTGCCACCCCTGCTATTGGTAATCCTGATCAGAAACAGACAATTGTGCCAAGCTGTGCATCCTGTCAATCTGCTCATATGAAACACTGCATCACCACGGAATTTTCTTGAATGCTATACAGTGGCCTCCCACAGAGGAACAAAGGAGCCAGAGAAAGATATTATATTCTGTGAGCTTTCTGCACATCACTCTGCTTTATTAAAAATGTCAAAACTCCTCTCTTCTTGGCTAAATAAGCCATTCATTTAAGACTTGATTCCAATCAGTAACCCAGTTCACCGTTACATTAAAAATGGCACATCCCATTTTATCACAATTGTAAGGCATGGAAGTTTTCTCCACATTCCTTAGTGCATGTTGCATTTAGAGGATGCTCTCTTCAATCATACTATTACTGTCTTGACAGTTTAGTCATTGTTATTCATGAGGACTTCTTGATGCTTATCTGCAAGTTGTTCAAACTTGTCAAGAAGATCACATAACGATGACCTTGAAATGAGAATGAATGAGGCCTTTGTGTTCTATAAATCAGTAACAGTCAGCACAATGCTTGTATTTTTCTCCTGGAAGAAAAGAAGATAGCTACCTGTGGCCATAAGCTTCTGTACTTGTACATAATACTTGTTACTAACACAAAATGAAACCTCTAACATATGAGGTGGCAACAACATCCCTGAAATGAAAGTGAAAAGGAAAGTTTTCAAAACCAGTGTTCAGCCCAAACTGCTAGAGCAGGAGAAATACTGAGTGTCAGAGAAGGCAATGAATAGATATGATTCAGAGTCTTTGAGGAAAACTTTAAAGACATTCCAGAAGAGCCTAACATAATTAAAAGAGCTGTAGATAGATAAATGCATTAAAGGAATAACTAAATAGCACATTAGAGGAAAGTGTAAGTATTACTGAAGAACAGCTAAATATATTAGCCTGCTGTAGCAAAAACAAGGTACTCCTAAAAATTTAAAATTTGAAGTTCCTGAATAGCATCATGTATAAAATAGTAGGTTGAAATTAGTAAGGAGGAAAATCAAACTATATTCTCCAGAATTAATTTTTTGAACCCTCAGGAAGAAGCAGTAAAGTAACCTGTCTTACTAGAAAAGCAACTATCAGATTGATAATATGAAAACCTTCAGTTTTCTTTTCACTAGTATGGCAATGGGATCCCAGAATTTGCTGAGAAGCTCTCAAAACATTAAAAAAATGTCTTGGCATTCTGTGTAACAACATGCAACTCTAAGAGCAACTTAAATGAAGAATGGATTGAGCAGCCACCTTATGAGGAGAGACTAAAAATGTTGGGAGTCTTCAGCAGTAAAAAGAGAAGACTGGGAAGAAAAGTGAGGAAGGGTTATGAAGTCATGAAAAGAGTGGATAAGGTGAAGGCAGAACTTCTGCTAGCTCTGTCCTGTAATACAAGAACTTACTAAAAATGGTGAAGGCAAAACTTCTGCTAGCTCTGTCCTGTAATACAAGAACTTACTAAAAATAATAAAATATCAGCTTAAAACAGATAAAACAAAGGATTTCTATACACTTGCTATCACATGAGATTGCAGAGGCAAACTGAGTCAACAGGTTCGAAAAACGGTCAGACAAACAGATGGACAATATCACCATAGGGTAGGGATGCACCTCTGGCATCCCTGACACAGTCATGGTGTGTCGTGGGATGTGAAAGAGGAATGGACCTCTGAAGACACTTGGGCTGGTGATTCTCTGAAAAGCCTCTCCTATTGCCACAGCTAGAGGCAGAAAGCTGGGCTGGGTAGACCACTGGTCTGATCCAGTGAAGCCTTTCTTACATTCTTAAAATAAAATTAAGAGCTCTATTTAAATGCAAACGTCAATCTCATAGGCATTACTAATCCTGAAAGTGAATGTGAAGCTTGAATGGTTAAGTTTGTTGTTAAAATAACTTAAGAAATCAGTGTTACTTAGCTTGGCCTCATAAAAGTCAAAATTGGGTGTGCCTAGTAAAAACAATTTCAGTAAATGATGTCCTCTCTTTACAGGCATACCGCTGCTTTCTGAATTGTAAGAATTTGTGGTTACTTCATTTTAAATACGCAGCTTGATTATTTTAAGATTCTGTATTTTATCACATGAGGCGAAAGTACTACATGGTGGTATGTGCTTAAAAATTTACAGCCAGGCTTAACCTAGAAACCATACAGCAGCATATTATATGAAATATAATGGTGCTGATAATATTTCCCAACACACTGCTTTATTTTTACATTTATGATGTAGAAAAGTCCAGGCTATAAAACTCATTTTGTTGGCATAAAAAGGGGATGATTGTGTGAGGTTTTGTTAAGGAGGAGCTCACAAAAGATCAGTAAATTTTCAGCACATTAGCCATAATTATACACAGATGCAATTCTTTCTCTGTCTCAATTTTTTTTTAAATGTTACAAAAGACACCCTGTCTCTCTACTTGCTTGCTTCATGAGAAATATAAAAGTAGCCAACAAAATGCATTTTTCAAACAAATGTATAACATATATATATCAGTAATGCCATCTTCCTAATGCTAAGAAATTCAGTAGAACAACCTGCTTCTAAGGAGATCTCTCAAAACATTCATACTATCACACCAAGAAAAAAAATAAGCATGGTCTGAAAAGTAATTGTTCTGGATTCTGACTAAGGAGAAAAGGTTTGATCCAGGGCTTTTTACTTAGCTATTACATTACATACCTTAGAACCATGTAACAAATCTTCAAACATAGAGGAGTCTGACCCATCTGTGTTTCCATTTGGAAGTTTGCTTTGCCGGATGGACTGAAGTTTCCAGTCAGATTCACAAAGCCCATCTAGGTAGTCGCTGCTCTGCAGGTAGGTTCAGGTGAGCCACAGGAACGATATCTACATTAGTAAGTAGTCCAGGTTAAAAGGAAAGGATTTGTGGCATGAAGGAGTTAGTGCTGAGAGCTTAACATCCACACCACACATTTCAGGAAGGTATACTTAGGGGCACTTCTAGCCTGGTCCTGTGGCTGGAGCGTAGCTTCTAGTTTGATCTCATCCAAAAGCAGCCTAGTTCCTATGCTTTGGATGGGAATCAAAGCACGATAAATACTCCAGAAGCACATGCTGAAATGCTAATGGTGAAATGCTGCCATGGGTATCTTCAACATTCAAAATTATTACATTTCAGTACTTGAAGTACAAAGGTCTTTCATGACCTGGGTTAGAGGCCATGCTTGTGAAGGGTTTGCATCAGAATACTACTGCTAATCTTCCTTTAGTATGACACTGGATAAGGCTAGGGAAACTAAGATATCTGAGCAAATATGAACTTCATAGAACAAAAAAACCCATCTTGTTTGCAAATATAAATATTTGCTTTAACTACATTTATCCACCAGATGGTGTCCCACAACATGTCCTTCAGGAGCTGCCTGAAAGAACAAGGAATGGTTCTACATCTATTTCGCAGATAGCAACACTGGATTTCTGAAACTCACAAATATTTCTCAATACTGGAATGCTCACGGAAAAGTTTTAAATTTTATCAAAATGCCATGTCGGGAAAAAATAATGGTAAATGGTGCTCTTTATTGCTGCATTACATTTTTCCCATTTTCATCTTTCAGTAAGCCATGGAGGCAGGAAGATCTCCAGTGTGCATATTTTATTAAAAGTGTAGAAAAACTGCATGGTTTAGAGACTATTGACACTAAACTAATCAATTCAAGCTGGTTTAGGAAAAGGTCAGGCTTATATAAATAGAAAATATTCAACAGTCTACTCAGTGATAAAATTTTGAAAAAGGGAGGCCACTAGAAAGTGGAAAAATAGATCCTTCTGATTAATGACTCAATAGTGGAAGAATGTCGCCCATACCCATCTGTGTCCCAGACAAAGTGAAGGAGATGGTTTATCTCCTGCCAGGACAAAAGCCAGCACAAAAAGAACGTCTTACAATGGAGAATTCTGGTGAATCTTCACTTATGGTACCCCATGGAGTCTGTAGTAACAATAGGGAAAGGAAACATGACAGACTAAAAAAAAACTCACAGAAAGCCAGAATATGAGCACTTAAGTTTTTTGCTGAATAGGGCTACAGGTGTGTATTTGAGTGGAATGTGGTTCTGTGTTTACAAAAGTACACAATATCACTTTAAATTATTTACTAGCAGAATAGAAAGACAGGAAAAAACAAACAGAATTTAAAAATAGAATCTGTGGTTCCTGTAGTGTGTCATTCATTCAGCATCTGTTGACTAAACTGAAAAAGCTCATGGCAGTAGGCTATATTACCATCTGTACAAAATGCTTCATAAATTCTTGATATTTAAGCCAACACTTCCAATACTTTTTCAAAATTAGGAGTCTAAAGCTGGTGCTTAAATCAATGGTCCCATTCTCAGTGGTACCAAGTGCCCAACTATATCTGCTGAGTCAGTAAGGACTACAGCATTCAACATTTTAATATAACTTACACAGGTTTGCAAACTCTTCCCATTACCTTTGCCCCTGTTCTCACCAAGATATTCTCCCCTCCTATTTCCTTGTATGAGAACTGTTGCCAACAGGCAATTTCTCTGTTGGACAAGTAGATATATAATCATGGCTAAAGAAAGGTTGACCCCACACCATGTAGATTCCACACTCACAGTCATGACTGATTCAATTAACTTTGAGGAGTGTCAATGTTTCTTTTCCTAGTGTCCTTTCCAGTATATGCTTTGGACAAGTACGAAGGTTCTGGAGCTACCACAGCTCAGGAGGTGGCCTCACTGCTCCATGGCCTCCCTCTGCTCCTGCCCTGTGTATATCAGCCCTTCTCCCAGCAGACATTGCCTCAGCAGAGCTCTGTGCCTTCGCCTCATCATCTTTTAGCCACTTCTCAAGCAGCGTGACTCATGGAGAGTGACCTCCTGTGTGGAGAACTGGCCCAGAACAACAAATAAGTAACAGCAAAAAACCCCAAGAACTCAGGCTTCTTTTGGCTTTAAGTCATAGATTCCTATGAAATGGTTGAGGTAGAGCTCATAATTTGACATAGAAATGATCAGTAATGCAGCTATGTGGAACCCTATGTAATAGTATGCTTCATCTTTTTATTCACTATATTCTGTCTCAAATTTTCTAATTAGCTTTCAATCTTTGTGTTTAGTCCTTGTTTACTAGTAAAAGTTATTTGTTTTTACTTCTCAGTGACTTCTACAGCACTTATGAAACATGAGAGGCAACTATATATACCCTTAAGTGGTTTAAAATGTCAGCATTCACTGCCTTTATTCCTTGGTATGCACCTGAACTGTAGCACTCTGCTGGTATGTGGGGCAGCAGTACAATTGCTAAGGCCTTCTGCAGATTTAAGAGTTTGCGCTGATGAAATACAGAAGAAATATACCTCTAAGGGATGGAAATTTTGGTCTGAAACCACAGTACTTGCCTGAACACATAACCTTGCCCCCAGTTCACATCAAATGACACCAACCTTTGTCTCACAAGTTCCAGGAACGCATGAGTTTCACGCCCATGAAAGCACCAACCTCCTGATCTACGTCGATGTTTAGAATCAAAGACAACATCTGTATTACTTATTAATAAACCAGTACATTTCAATGAAATCAGTCAAAGGATTCTGGAATCTCTACTGTAAGATGTTCCTTGAGAGATGCATAACTGGACTGTGCAGAAGTACAAATGGCTAGCATCCAATGAAGTATCATCAACCATCCTCAAATGGGCACACTTCTTGTTATATAATCTTTGTATGTCAAAAAAACAGTGGCAAGGGGGTTCCACCTCAACTAATTAATTTTCCAGCAGTATCTATTTGCATGGTGAAGCAAAGCTTGTGAAAGGTAGGGACACATATTACTGTTTTTATTAAGGAATTCTTCACTTTGATACTGCTGAGAATTTGACAGCACTGTTCTTAAATTAGATTTTTGTCATGAACGCCTTGATGTTTTGTGCTTTCTGTATAGTAGGCCTCATACCATATTCTTAGAGATGAAAATAACTCGTTTGTGTTCAGCTAAGTAGCTTGGTAGCTGTCTGAGAGACTGAACAGTGACAAATGAGAGAGAAATAAAAGAAGACTTGCGCATTATTGAAACCTAGTGTGTCTGTACCTTTACAAGAGGAAGTACTGGGTGGTATTATAGATGAGAAATCTTTTTACAGCCAAAAAAATGAAAGCCCAAACTTTCAGACTACAGATAAGAGATACATTCTTAATGGCAAGGCTGAATGTCCAAATTAGCAGAAGAGATGGATTCTGCAACTGCTGAAGTTTTCCTTTACATTTCAGTGCTCTTCTGAAACACATTCTTTAGTCAAATACAGGTCATGAAGTTCAGGCAAAAGTACCTGGTTTTATTGCATATAATCATCTAGCAATCTCCTCTGGCCTTCCAATGTTACAAAAACTTTGGCAAATGCAATACAATTGGATCCATGTTCTGTTTACTCTTCCATTTAAAGAAGAGTAACAAATAACTTTTAAATACTTTTCATGGGCGCGTCAAATATTTTGCCATATCTGTAGCCTTTAGAATGAATAATTTGCATATTTTTTTGTGGCTTCTATAGTCTTAGATTCTTGGGCTCTAATGAAAAATAGCGCCTTACTTTAGTGGCTGTCTTTTTCAGACAAATGTAAAGCTGATAGAAACTAAACCATCCTCATGAACCAGCTAAAGTGGATAGCTGATTTTCTTCGGCTGTTTTGAAGACTTCAGCCAAAAACATTTTTCCTTTTTTTATGTTTCTCCTGCAAATACAATCTCAGAAACAAGAAAAACTTGCATTACATACAGTTAAAAAAAATTGAGTATTTTCCTTATGTTTTTCTAAACAGTTACCCCTGAAACAAAGAAATACTGTATAAAAGCCTTTATAGCCTTCTGTGCACAGAACAACACAGAAGTTCACCAGTAAATCATGTGTGGAAAAGAAAAAAATAATTTTAATGAACAATAGGTCCTAAGAAACAATATCAACTGTTATCATTACTTTCTTTTAGACTTAAAATGGTCCCATTTTGAGAGAATTCTTTGAAAAACTCATTTAAAACCCGGAAAGTATGTAGATTATGGTTTACTATTAGAAAGGGAAAAAGAAAATGTACATTAAAAATGTTTTGTATACATGTTTATTATCTGTACCATATGAGTCGTGCTTTGTCCATAACTGTTCTACTGATAATTTACTTAAAATGCTAGGATAAGGATTAGCCCTTTGGCAGGAGTGAGGTAGCATGAAGTACATAAAACAAGAATTGGTGTAATCTGTTTCTTCTGGTGAAATACATTTTTATTTTGTTGAGACTTTTGTCTCAATGTAAAAAAATGCAGTTTGATTTTGACTTAGTATTTCTAATGCCACATACTAGGTCCATTACTTGCCCAGTCTTAGCTACCAGCATTTCAGTGAATGGTGCAGTTAGTCTTCAGCAAGCTAGATCCTGCCTCACCTACGCAAGATTTCAGCTGAACTCTGTGAGAGCTCTTACTTCTAAAGAAGTAGACAACTGAGTTCTAACTTGTATCGAACATTTTTGGATCTTTCAAAATGCTTGATGCCAAAATATAATGCTATATGACAGTTTTGTAAGCTAACAAAATGAGCACTCACTATATCCTCTATTTTATTTCCACTGTAATGAAAAAGCTCATGATCTTAACATATGCATTCACCTAACACTATTACTTGCATTAGTTGCTTGCATGCAGTACTTCTTTTCTTTCTATATTACTGCTGTGTTTAGTATTTTCTATTTTAAACAGAACATACCACCCTGGCAAATGAGTGCTAGTAACATTCTGTTCATCATCCTCTTGTAGGAAAGTGCTTTTGCTTGTTTTCAGCCTTGTCAAGGCTTTGTACCCAACAACTGTCTCATCTGCATGCAAAACATAGAGAGCTGGAACTAATATCCAAATATATCTGGCAAGGAAAGGGTAAGACTCTAAGCATTAGTTTAAAGACACCCTGGCTATTACTCTTCCAGTCCCAACCAAATCATTTCACTGTTTCTACCTTCCCGGGTACTTGGTGGACTGGTAAAGTTTACAATCAACTGAGTATTTTGAAAAATCCAGGGTCCTGGCCATTTCATGTAGATTAAAAAAATACTATTCTTTCAATAGTGATAGAATTTTAGTCTAGTGTTTTTGGTCAAAACTTCCATGGTCCAAGGTATGTTTTGTGCCTCCATATCTGGTTGTTCCTCCCCATGCAGTTTAGTCACTTTTAGGTGATTTTGAATGAATGCAGTTTGCAAAGTCTGTTGGAAATTTTCAGGATGAAAAGCACTTTATAAATGTAAAGTAGTGTATTATTACAGCTGCCTCCAAGAGAGACGTTGTGTTTAGCAGAACATTCGGAAAGCGAATTTACAGAAATTTATTAGAAGCTTAATTTTGTTTCCAAACCACAGTCACTAGAGATTCAAACTATTTATCTTGAATTGTACCTGCCAAATTTTGATGAGATGAAATTTCCCCCTCCCCATTTAAAAGAGCAGGATTGACCACAGTCATACTGGAGACTTTAAAGTAACCTGCATTATTAGGTTTTCTCCACATTCCAACGCACCCGCCTTAGGGTATTAAACCCTACTTTCATCTCTGTGAGGTTCAGTATTTCCAAATCCAAGCCATAAGGCCATGTCTAGACTACAAACTGAAAAGTGGGTTTGACTGCACACATGCGCACGCTAAGCCACATGTCCCACAAATTTTCCATCTATACTTTTTTACAGAGCCCACTCACAGCTTGGTTTTAAATAGCCTACACCGTTACGAAGAAAAACCACCTCTCAGTACTAGCTGATGAACCATTACTATGACTGATTTTGCCTGTGTACAGGCCAGGCAGGCTGCCTGAACAAAAGCTTGGCCCACACAAAGCCACTGAGTATAATCAGTGTTTCTGCGTACAGCGAGAGTTTTTCCACCTCCTGGCACTCATGCTAAAATAACGCCTTGGTATTAGTTTAAGGATTTGTGGTATGAATTATGGGAGAGCTGGGTCTTGAGAACATTTGGAGATCCACACATGCTTGACAGTATAGATGCAAATCCTAGACGTAGAAAACATTGTAATGCCCCCAAAATCATGAGATTAATGATTAGATTAATTTCAAGTACAATGCCAACTTTTGATGCTGGAGCTCAAACCAATTAGGGTTCGGGATACAGCCTGAACTTTTACCATACAAAAATTAAGCCCACCACAAAGCTGAGGGCTAGATTTGGAGCGCAAACTCAGTGTTTCTGTTCCTCAGATGTTCTGCTGAAGGTAATAAGGCAAACAATGAGCGACTTCAATCCTTTGCAACATCCCTAGCCAAAAAGGACTAAGAGTTATCCTGAAGTATGATTACATTAAGCAGCCTCTGTATTGCTGGTACTGTCTTCCTTCCTTTAATCTTTGTGTGTGGGATAATTAAGATATTTTGAAGTTCTTTCAGGTATTGTAGTTTCACAAAGTGGTGTTCAGTCTTATGTAGTGATGTGGTATTAAGTCACTGCTACATTACCTATTCTATCAAAATAATGAACAGTTAGTGATACAAAGAGGACTCAAATGGGAATAGAGGATTCCGAAGCCCCCCCCTTTCAAGGACAATCCCAGATTTCTTACAGTGGCATTACTGCATGTGGCGTGAGGTTGAAACTGGAGTCCCAGTGCTGAATGTCCATAGGAAACAACACATAGGAGGGGAAGGGGGCTTCTAGGGAATGAAGCATTCACTAATGACCTCTAAGCAGACTAAACTTCCATCAGGAAGAATGAGAAAAAGTCCTCCCTAGTCCTGCCTCAGATGTTTGGAACAAGGACTTGCGAATGACTGCCACCACATTATAAGAACAAGTGTGCTGGCATTAGTAGTAAACATCAAGTAATGGAAAAACTGAAAAATGTAAACTATTTTTAACAAGCTGGATAAATCAAATATTTTATAACCATGCTATTCATAAATATGATGAGTTCTTTTTAACATGGAAATGTGAATCTAATAATGCTAATTAAATAAAAGCTAATAAAAAGACCACATTGGTTGCTGCGTATAGACAGTTATAGTGCATATTGGCCTTTAAGACCTAACTGGTGAAGTACAATTTCCCTGTCTTGGTGGTGACATGCCATTGCTTTATTTATGTTTTAGACTACAGGATCTCATATGCCACCTACTGGACAGATGTTTTAAATTAATTTAATGTGCACGCTATGAACACAGATTATCAGAACACTGCCAGCTGGTCTCTTGGTGATTGTTTTACTGCATGGAGGCTCCAAATCCAACTCCCCTTAAGACAATTGACAATTTCTATTGACTTCAACAAGGTTTGAATTGGACCCTTAAAGAAAGTTAATGCTGCAGCAAAAGCATGCGTAGTTCTTCCTTCTGAGAATTTATAAAACAAATGATCTATCTTAAACAGTTTATTCTTGACAGTAAGTGTTGTCTAGAATGCAAAATAAAATCAAGTATTTCATGGTTATATATACCTCTGTCCTTAGTAACCATCATATCCATTCATTTTTTGTTTATACTTGTTGATTAAATGAACAGTAATAAAATAATCACTTTCCTCACTTCACTTAAGAACAGAGAAAGTCATTAAAGTCTTATTGAGTAAATTAGTTCCAGTAGTTCAGTTTTAGTGCATTTTTAACAGACCTTATAATGATACTGAGTGTTGACAAGAATTATGTATTGGGTTGCCCAGAACAAAATATTTTATTTGGAGTAAAATACCCTTCTTTTATGTTCTCCATGTTGCTTTTTAGAAGGAGCACAAAATATCTATTCTATGCACAATTTAGAACATGCTATATATGTAAATGTGTTACAGTTCATGTAAGAAGCAGATGTAAAACTGTATATAGGCTAGAGTGGGCACAACCTAAAAGTTCAGGTAGACATTCAAGATAGAAGAGCATTTACTGACATTCTCTACAACTATAAACCCAAAATTATGCTATAACTTCTTGTAAATCTAGAAGTAGAAGTAATTTTAAAGTAATTTTCGTTTAAGAAATTTCTTTAAAGGAAAACCCCCTCACAGATATGGTTATCTACTATTGTAAGGAGTTCTGCAGCAACAGGTACTTTCTTCTGTCACAGAAACTACTAAAATCCCTTTCCACTCAGTTTTTATGTAAATGGTTGTGAAATGCATTGCCACCTACTAGTGAACAGAATCTCCTCAGAATACCTACTTTATAAAATTTTTCCCCAAATTGCCTCCTGGACCTGCCTGACCTACTAGCTCTTTATGAGGTTGCGCAAGTATGCAGCCTTAATAAGTACCTCAAATACTTTTCCTCTCTTGAAGCTTCAGCTGTGCAAAAAAGTCTCTGGAGAGATACCCTCCTAACCCTCTGTCTCCTCTGTTGGTTGCTAAAAGTGGTTCCTGCGCAGAGGAACTAGGTGGACAGGCATGGAAAGACCAGGCAGTCGTTATGACACCTCTTACATTCCAACAGCTTGCCAAAGTTTGCAATGGGAAAAGTAAAGGAGGGAGTCAGTATGGGACACTAATTCCATTTGGCTACCCAACAGGTGGGTGGAAATGAGCATTCTGTGATGCAAAACTCCGAAGGGAAGCTGAAAGGCAAGATTACCAAGAGGTAGCAAAGGTAGCAAGTAAAGACAAAAAAATAATGATGCAAAGCACCACCTCTTACTGGCTGTTTATACAAAGGTGGCTTGCTACATCCAACCTTGAAAAGGAAACATGCATCTCCTGGAGTTACAGGGGGCCAATCCTGGCCATCAGGTAAGAATCATGCCAGGGATTTTTCATCTGCAAGATTTTCCACTTACAGTAAAAGTTGTTATGCTGCTCTAATCAGGCAGGCATGAATGTGTGAGACGAGAGCTATATTTTAGATGAAAACTACCAGAAAAGAGGACACTATTCTGTTATCCTTCTGAGTGAAAATTTATTGGAAATATTCCTCCTGAAAAACAAATTCAGATGTTGACAGTTATAAAAGCTTTATTTGTATAACGTTCCCATGTTAGGATACAATTTAGAAAAGCAACTCTGAAATGCTTTGAAGAATTGCAGAAAGGCCAAGTGAACAAACAGAATGTTCTGACATTTACTTTCTTGAATACTGTTTATATGTCATCTAAACCAGTTTGTAATTCCAAATAGACTTAAGACTGAAGTCCCAAGATAAATCTCTCTCACAACAACCATGTTTTGCATTGGAAAAAGAATGTCCTGAAGATTACAGACATAAACGGTGACAAGCTTTTGAATATAGGGTAACACGTTCATTACGGAGCCTGTTCAGTTTCTGGACACTGATGTCAGGTGCAATAGTGACAAGAACTACTGTTACGGTCAGTTATGAACACCTTAATCTTTGGAGAAGCAGTCATTTTAAATTCATCACTGCTGATTATCTCTGCTGACAGTGGCCTCGTTGTTTTGTAACCATATTACTTTAACTATATTTTAATTCTAAATGCTACTCTGTTGTGATCATATAGATATATAGAGCGTTAGCTGAAGACTGAAATCCCACTGCACTTCAGGCTAGAGGATGGTTTTGCTCAAAACTTTGTGATTAAATAAGTACAGCTAGCATTTGTTTATTACCATAAAGGTATACTGAGAGACTTCTAAGCTTAGATAAGATAAATAATCCTTTAAAACCTAATGCCATGCTTAAGGCAGGGATTATCCTGCTGCTGTTGAACCGCCCTTAGTAAAAGTCAAGCTTAATCAAAGAAAAAAATCAAAGCTGAGCAGCAACATCTGGTTAGATTTTCTTTTTTCTCTGAAATTTCTTCTGTAAGGAGTCTCAGAATGCGAGGATTTTTTTCTGACTTGGATTGAAGAAAAGATTTTGAAATCTTGACACCTACTGCTGCAAAGAATTTCCATTCTTTGTTCTTCCCTGAAGTGTTTTGATATTAAATTTTACACACTACCTGGAGAATGGGTGGAATGTACTGAACATTCATTCCCACCTCTCAACTTTATGGCAACAGCATTTTTCACACTCTTAGCCAAACTGAGTGTGCATGTGTTTCTATAGATTATATTTGCTTACGTGAGTCAACAGCAACAACAAAATGTTCTCACTGTAGAAATACCTAAAAACCTGTTAAACACTTAGTCCTAGGATTTTGGAAACTTGACTCTCAGTGTACATTTTGCCACTTTATTAGTATAGGGCTGTACTGTAGTCATAGTAAGTTTTACTAAACCTTAGTTTAGTAAAAATGTAATATTATTGTTTTAAAAGAGATCCTAGAGCATTCCAGTGAGGAGATCTTCAACTGGTGGGAATCTGTCAGCTCTTTTTGTTACATTTTCCTGAATGTGAATTCAAGGTAATTAAAATTGCTGGAAAGGAAGTCTGCAATGGGCTGTAGTGTCTGCGTAGGCAGGAGATGCTTGATTCTGTGTCTCAGTTTTATTCAGCCTGACTCATTCATTGATTGCATGAAAGAGTCTGGGACTTAAAACAGAACCAGGTGACTGCAACTAACTTCAGGTAGGAAGGAAACAGCAGTAGCTGAGAGTAAAAACCAACACATGAAATGACATTCTTACAGATTCTTTGAGAGAGAGACAGATCTCCATTTTAATTAAGGTTCCCAGTGTTTAAAACTGTGTTTGGAGTGATAATGTGAAAATATTTGCTGGATTATGGAAGATCCTACATAAGCAAATAAGAGATTTTCAGTACTGTACAAGTGCTCGTTAATACTGAATGGATTAATTTTAATAAAATAAGTTGTATACACTTTGTTCAATTATATTCTGGTTCATGGGTTATAAGTGAAACCCTGATACCAAATGCATGGTAAGTCTGTGAATTTGTTGTGCAGGATGGGCAAGGAAAGTATTACACAGTATTACAATTATTAAAATTCTAATTTGGGGCCAGGTTTTGCCCTCAGGTACTTCCTTAATTTCAGTAGGGAGTTGTGCATGTTTATCTGATTGAAGAATTTGGACATTAACATTCTTGGTGAAAGTAACATTTTCTTTAACAGGAACACACATTAGCCAAATCTAAAACCTGAATGTAGCAGGGACAGATTTCTCATCAGGAGACAAATGTCAGTAACTGTTCTGTGTTGGTAATGTAAAGCGTTTTCCTTGTAAGGGAGTGGGAGATGGAGCAGAAGGAAGGAAAGAGGGATCTTCTTCCAGATACCTTGTAGGCTTGTTTTTAAATTACGACTTCGGATCTAACAACAGGTTTGGCAAGTGTTTGCCTAGGAAATCCTGAAACCATGCCAGATTTTCTTAGCTGGTTGTTGTAGAGTGTGCATTTTTTAAATACACTGTAATCATTTCAGACCACGTAATTAGAAACACAAAGCAGTTTACTGAAACATAGTGATATATTAAGAGTTCAGTTAATTACATGCAAAGAAACAAGACAGACTTCAAAACCTTTACTCAGTTTCTATTTTATTTGCAACTGGGGTATGTTGATGGGACTTTGCCTGCTTAACATTGAGTAGGAGTTTCAGAATTTTAACCTGAGGGTAAAATTTTCAAAAGCATTTAAGCAACTGGCTCACTGAAAATCAATAGGACTTTCACTCCTGAGGGCAACATTTCAGAAAGTATGTAGATACTAAAGTCCAGTTGACTTCAGTGTCTATGCATATTAAAAAATCCTGCTTTATTGCCCTAAATCTGTTTAAAATAAGTGTTACATTTCAATGTCACCCAAGAGCTTCTGAAAATGTTACCCCAAATAAACAAGCTGTTATTATAATTTTTTTTTTATTTGGAAAACCCTGTTTTGTTTTTCTTTCTTCTTCAATGTATACAGAAAATCATAAAACATATTTTGGATGTTAATAAGCCACATTGTCTCCAATCTGGTATTAAAATCTTACTGCAAATGCTCAAGAAGTGGTGGCAATTATAATTAGTGCAGACAGTTCTTCACTCCATTGTAAATTTTCCTAGAATTTAAAAATAAACTTAAACATTTTCCCCTTTTCAGTCTGTGTTTAATGTTTTTTTGGATAAAAGTGATAAATTGCCTCCTTTGAAGCCATAGCCTGACCTAAATTATTCTCTCTACATTATGTATAAAAGCAAGTAAAAAAAAATAAAATTGTAATACAAAATCTTAGGGAGATGAAGAAGACATAAATCAGAACTAATTAGTCATTCTCATTGAAGAGAACATATGTTATATTTTCCATTGAATCTCTCAAATGTAATTTGCTGAGAAAATTAAAAAGTACCACTTAGTATAGAAAAACCTCCGGATTCAAAAAATCTTTGGTTTGAGAATTTGTGGAGGGGGTATCTTGGTTCTCTAACATGTTTCCTGTACGAGCCTTAAAACTATGCTAGCTTGTTGCACAACAGCTTACAAGTTCTCAACGGTTGCATTTATTACAATTTTACCTCACTTTCAGAGAAGTTCTCTTATCATGCTCCAAATCACATTTTATGCTGCTTTGAAGTACATTACTAATATGCTTATTGCTTAACAGAAAACAGCCTGACAGTCATTTCTGTTTTAAGGTGCAAAGTAATAAATGTCAGCTTCTTTTTTGCAGTCATTTATCTGAGCCTGTACTTACTCTCAAAGTATCTGGCTTTGGAAACAAGTCAGAAGCGCAATGTCCTAATTGTCTTCTCTTTGGGACTAACAGTAAAAATATAAAAATTAAGTTTGAACCTTTCTTTCCGTGCAGCCTTCTTTCAGATTCTGGCCTTTTCCTGTCATTAAAGCTAGGCAGGCTCAAGTTTTATGAAAAATTGGGAATTACTTCTTATTTTGTGCATGTTCAGCAATCATATGGATTGCAAAGACAAGGCGCTCTGGTAGTCATTTGTACTTGTCAGTGCATACCCTTCTATTCCCTGTGGCTGTTTTGTGCTGCTAGACAGGTGTGTGCACTCTGCGCAAAACTTTGCCCTTTGGACATCATTACAGTGTCTAAAAAACATGGGAGACAGGATCCTGACAGACTTATAAACGACCACGAAGAAGGGAATTCTCTTTAGGGATCTTAGCAGAACATATGCCTTGTATTATTCTGCATCCATTGAGACAAGTGTGATTTTTGCTATCACAGAAAACGGAGAAAGCAAGATGTGCTTAAGGTGTGAATAACTCTGGATACCATTCTCCCCAAAGAGTGATGAATGGCTTTACCACCGTGTTTAGGTTCATTCAGAAGCAAGGCTGTTAAGGTACAAGAAGCAGTGAAGTTGAAAAAAACCATGTAGTTAAATGCAGCACTTTATCCCGGGGTAGAAGTACAAACATTTAAATTAATCTGGTTAACGGGTTTCTTCCCCGCGCCTTCCCCGCAGTCACTGTTCAAGGATCTGACTGAACCATGCCTTTACACCATGCCAAGCAGCAGAGTGGAGCTCTCGCGGATCCTTTGGAGCAGTGAAATCCAGTCTCCTGGGCCCTTCACACTGAGCATTCAACCTCTCCAGACACTCAGGTATAGTCAGTATGCCCTGGCTGATCTGAAGCATCATAATGGAAGATAAAGGAGAGAGAATTTATTGCCTAGGACTCAAAGCATATAGGGTTTTATAGATCAATAAGAACATCCTGAGTTATGCCCAGAGGCAAAAAGGAAGCCAGTACAGACTTCAAAGACCTTGTGTAATATATTCCTTATGGCCAATATTACAGATTAAGCACAGAGCAATGTTCTACACAAGCCATCAAATCTTGACTAGAATAAGGACAGACTATACATTGTACAAGTCTATTTTGGTGGCTACAAAGGTAACATAGCTTTCACCTTTAAGAACTTATCACAATTATCTAACTAAAAATAACAAAAAATATTTTACGTCTAGGAACCTGTTCTGAGCTAAGCATTAAGAAACACCTTTTGTTATGAGGTTTGCTCAGGAAGAATAACCAAATCTGACTGACCAGCATCCCTTCCTCTCCTGCGATTTCTAATCTCTCTCAGGAAGACTCGGAAAAAGTGAAAGGCTGCAAGCTCTAGGTTTGGCAAAGGAAAGTGTAAATCAAATTAACTGACAGACTCCTCAGAAGCCTGCTTACCTTTCAAAGCAGAGAGGCTGACAGTACTGACCAAGGAACTGAAATAATGAAATATTCATACAGTATTTGTAACAAGTAGAAAATACAAATGAAACTAAAATAATGTCTAGTCTGTGTCTAATGCACAGAAAAATGAGGTCATCTGTATTATCTTTCCTATGACAAATTCAGGGCCAAACTTTTCTTTTACAAATGCTGCAAGAGGCTTGTCTTGAGGTTTGCCTTCTCTAAGTGACGAGACCAAGAGAAGTATGTGACCAACTTAATGGTTTCATATAGCCCAAATTTGAAAGGATGATTTTTAGCTCTCACTGAAAGCTGAAAAGGGCAAGGCTTAGCAAGCTCCTTGAAGACCTAGTCCTGTAGCCACTCCAAGGTCCATTCATTTTTTCTTATGAGAAGAAAGCAGCTCTCACGGAAACTTCTGACTTTCCCAAGTCTTGTCTAATGTGGGAAAATCTACTAGGAAGAGGTCCCTTGACTGGTATCCACAGGTACTATGGATAACTGAAAAATGGGTTCCATGTTTTTAATTATATTGGCTCAGTTCGGCACAGAGACTATCCTGCAGGATAGGTGAGATGTGTGAAGATCTGTATGATCTGCGGATATAAGAAAAAATGAAGTAGGACTTGAACATGGGCAAAGTAGACCTTTGGTTAGCTGCTGCTGAAGAAAAATAATGCTCAGGTATTAATGGTCTGTAATGTACATACCTTCTTTGATAATTTGCTTAAGGAAACTTTCACTTCTACTTTATTTTAAAAGAAAGTTAAAATGCACATCTTTGCTTTTGTGGTTAAATAAGACGTTCCATGAGAGTGGAACTTGGAGCCTTGTCAGGGGTTAGCAGTGATCCCACTCGTCCATACATTACTCTGCTGAAAGCTCTCACTCTGCCTTGCAACATTCTTGTTATTCCAGAACTGGGTTGGGCTACTCATAATAGATGCAGGCAATCAACTTAACTTCCCCACACACAGCTCTGCCAGTAAAGCTAACTTCACCTTGCAACACTCCTGTCTTTCCTGTGTCTTTTAAGCAAAGGCTATCAATTCAGCACCTACTGTGGATCTGTCCTTACTCCTGCTGAAATCCAGGGTATCTTTCTTAGTGATTCAAGAGGGAAGTGTTGCTGATACAGACAAATGTCTGCTGGTGGCTAGGATGAAACAAAGTTGTCGTCTCTGAATGACTGAGATTTTGACCCCGGCAGTAGAGGCACCTAACCTGTGTTCCGGTTCTGCTTTCATTACAGCAAATAAAATCCCGGATGACTCCATAGATATCAATTCAGTTACGAAGACTGTAAGTGAGATTAGAGTCTAAACTTTACATAATGTGGCCTCCTTTATGGTTGTGCTTTTTCCAAAGAAAAAGATTTCCTTTCAATGAGAACACTGTAGCTCTCAGTGTTGATCACCATTGTTTTATTTATAATGAAAATCTACAGAGCATTCACCATGATGCAGACAAGCATTGGCCTACTGACAGCATCTCAATTTACACTAGCATTTGGATTTGGGCCATGTAATTTTATGTAAAATCAAAGAAGTGTGAAACAGTAAAATACTATGCTGAAATAAGGATTGTTCTTTCCTCTTTGTTTTCTTTATCACATGAAATAATACATAAAAAATATAAGAACGCGCTAGGCAATGTACAAAACTAAAAAAGACTAGTTTGGTGAATGAACATAGTGAGAGGCTATGAATATGGATATGTTGGTACTAAGGAGCCTAGAGGAGATGCTTTTTACGCATGGTGATACAGAAATGCATACTTGTAACTCTGCACACCAGGGAGAGAATATTCCCCTAAAACAAGTAGTTTCTCTAGCGGTGCTCTGTGTTGATCAAAGCTGCATAATTTAAAGCATCTAGAGGCAGCTTTAAATTATTCACAATGTATTTTTTCTAAGCGATCTTGGTATAGAGCAGACAGTATTTGTGTCACTAGCAGCCTTCTGTAAGTTCTATAAACTTTTGCATCCTTACAGAGCTGGCAAGTTCTCCCATCCGAGAAGAGGGGACATAATTTTGCTAACAGGAGCAAGAGGGACTCATCCGGGCACTGTGTTAGCCCCATCACGGGAAAACGCCAGGCACGCAGGGCCACACGGAGCGGCGGGGCAGAGCCGGCAGCCTCCAGGTCTCAGCCCGAAGGCTGCTGTGCGGTGCCCAAGAGTTCTCCGATACCCTCCAAAGCCCCAAACAGGAATCCTGCAATTAGTGTATCTAAACTCCTCCTTTACTGCAGTCTTCTCTCCTATTGGTAAAAGGTCTTCGCAGGCTCATGTAGGGGTCCCACCCCTTTTGTGGGTTTTCATTCTGAAGCTATCCACAACTTTACACCTGAATGAATGCCAAGCCTCTCTGAATATATAAAGGAAACCTTCAAGAGCAATTTCAGAGTTACCCAGAAGAAGCAGAAGAAAAAGATTTCATCCAGCTCTGTCAGACAGAGACTGAACCCAGCCATGCTTCTCCCTGCCATTCACTTCTATGGCTTTCTCCTAGCTTGCATCTTCACGAAAAGCTACTTGGCTTTCAAGAACGATGCCACAGAGATACTTTACTCGCACGTTGTTAAACCCGCTGCAGCGAGCCCGAGCAGCAACAGCACGTTGAATCAAGCCAGGAACGGAGGCAGGCACTACCCCACCGCCGGATCCGACCGTACCAGTGAGTATCCCGCCGGCGGCA
>Ga0065711_1005714_pt1 | contig 29908 bp, 22 predicted proteins | sample Hoacrofraction12_FD_59098 | JGI IMG/M metagenome (GOLD analysis project Ga0065711, IMG submission 59098) | Hoatzin crop microbial communities from Cojedes, Venezuela - Epithelial fraction 12 v2 (version 2) | ecosystem: Host-associated > Birds > Digestive system > Esophagus > Crop | place...
ATTCATGGGAAATTAAAAACTCACACAGAGCACGAGGGTCCCTGAGACACGGCAGCAGGGGAGAACCCTCCCCCCAGCCACATGTTTTTGACTCCTTCAAAGATGCAGTCAGTTTAACCCTCAAACCTAGAGCTGTTTCCGCAAATGTAAGAAGAGCATCTCTAGCTTTTAATAGGTGCCAAGTCCGTTGTTTAGACTAGAGATTCAAATTAGCTTTGGGCCAGTGGAACAGACCAGATGATGTACTGAAGTCTCTTCCGCAGTGCTTGCCATGATTTTATGAACCAATTACAAGATGCAGAGAGTTTTAAAAGCATTCAAGGGCAGTGTCGGCGTCCTCATGCAGCGCAAACCTGTGCAGATCACATGGAAGTTACCAGCGTTGTTTCTAAGGACTAATACATCCTAATTCCTTTAGCTATTCCCAGTTCACAGTAACAGACACGGAACGTTTACACCGTGTTTATGGCTGATTTAGAACTAAGACTCAGCTTATGACTCGACCATGAAAAAGTGACAGATAAATCTAGCTAGATAAAATGGACAAATACTGGTGGTGTTCATATGGGCTGAGTATCTCCAGAGGAATGCTCTGCCCTTGAATGGTCCTGGAGGAAGGTGAGGAGCTTCATGCATGTGTGTGTGGTTGGGCATTCACTGTTTTCCATGCACACAGCTTACAGATGGGAGAGAAAGAACCCTCCGCACTCAGCTACAACTGCCTACACGAACAGGAAAGGTCTGTTCACCACGTTTCAAGTCCTCCATTCTCCTTCTACACCAGGGCATTTGCAATCAAATCTCAAAGCGCTAAGGTGGCGGCAAAGACCAAAGCTTTTCCCTCATCTGTCATGTCCAAGCATGAGAAGGTGACGCTCAGAGTCCCAGCAAGGATGCAGCACGCCTGTACCTCCGTGGTCCTCACCACAGCATCACTCCCAGCCTCTGTGGATCTCCTACGGGATCTCGCAGAGGAACTGCAGTGACATGTGAATAGGGTCAGGTGAAAGGCAAAGCTCAGGCCAAGAGTGACATCGGAAGGAGCTGGGTCCTGCGAAAGGGAGGTGGCTGCAGCGCTGGCATTGCTGTTGGCTGCCTGCCCTGCCCCGGGGCTGCCACGCAGGGAGCGCAGAGGCTGCAGCGGATCTGCAGAAGGGAGCGGGATGCAGCTGCCCGTGTTTGGGGTGTAGATGGAGCCTGGCAGGGAGAAGGAAAAGCAGCTTGTGCCCTGAGGCTATTCTTCTCCTTCCCTTCTATAAAAGCAAACCAAAACACTAGCTTACCCCAAAACCCAAAAGATTGTTAAGAGCATGCGGCTGACACCTTCCCTAAAAAGATTTTTAAAAAATCCTGTGCCTTTTTAGAGTGTCATCTCAGGGAGAGTTATCCTATAGGCATCACATGAGGCTAAAACTCCCCTCCTCATCAGGAGCGACAGACATCGCTCGCACAATTAACGCGGCTCTGGCGCTGGGTGCAAGCTACCAGCCAGGGAAACATGCAAAGCAGCCACTTGAAAAACAAAATTCCCCACTTTCTTGTGCAAGTGGAATGAGCATGATTTATCTGGGAAGGAATTTGCCCTCCGTGTTGATCTCCTTAAAAGAGACGGTAACGAAAATAGCTACAGGCTGCTCGAAAATTAGCCAGTTGCCATGTGCAGCGACATTCCCCTCTTTTCCCTTCGTCCTAGACCCAGACTTTTATCCAGCATCTGCCAGTACTTCGTTAGCCCCTATCCCACAGCAGATGGTGGCAATGTTTCTGCACCGGGCAGAGATCCGTATCACTGTTGGACGATTGCTAATTCAGCAGAGGAGCCGGGAGCCCCGCTGGCACAGGCTGCTGGGGCAGGAGAGCAATTCCCAGCTTGGCCCAGGCAGAGAGCTTCCCGGGACTGGGAAAGAAAGGTTATTTGGTAGGCAGGGAAGAAGCCAGCTGCCACAAACAGCTCACCCAGCCAAACAACCAGGATTGCAAATATCAGGAAGCAGAATTAGAATTACAATTTGTTGGCACAGACATTACTGGCTTGGTATCATTTGTGAAACCTTAAGTGAATTGGGGAGGGGAGGGGGGGGAAATGGACCAACCACCAGAAAACCCCCCAAACACAACAGTCTGTCTTCTGTACGTTCATGTACAAACTCTCCCACGCAGCCTGGGACCAAGTCTTGGATCGAAGCCTCAGCTTGGCTTTCATTTACCGGCCAAAACCAACGGAGCCTATTGACGGGGGGCAGGGCTGGGCTACACAAGGGTGGTTGTCATCTCCTTGGGTTGTCTGGGGCGGTTCATGTTTCCCTGTCTGTACCCCAGCTGTAGCTGCCTTCACATCCCCATGCAGGGAGGAGAGAGACAAATCCTACTCACTTTGCGGAGTTCCTCGCCCCTGCTGGGTGCCCGGGGCTGGGCAGGGTCTCACCCCTAACCCCTATAGCTGTCTATCACCAAGAAGTGATATCAAATCTGAAATGCCTGAGGTGGACAGGGCACGCCTTGGGCAGGAGAACTGCTGAAGGCAGCATGTTTGCAGGGAAGCTCCGGGCAATTAGATGCTGTCCCACGTCGAGACAGCGTAAGGACAACCATGACATTATTGTAAGGATGATGAGATACCCCACAACGTAACAGAGGTTTTATTGAGTATTTTTACTCAGGTTATTATTCACTAAAATCTTTGTTTTAGTCTTTTGCTTAGAAAAAACAAGAGTTCATTGAAGGGTTTAATGAATCTTTAAAGACATCACTGCAAGGACTGCCAAATTAACCTGCCGAAACAGCATTATTGAGCTCCTGGAAATTCATGACAAGGAAATGCGTGTTTAATGTACCTCATTTAACTCCTATTATTCAGAGGAATCAGCAGGTGTATTTCTCTGAAGCGCACAAGACACTAATGGAGACAGCATGCAGTCATTCAGCCTGTGCCTTTCTAGAACTGAAAAAAACAGTCAGAAAGAAAAATACTCTCTCCCCTCTCCCCAGAGCCTTCCAGAGGCAAAGAGGGTTTTTTCTCTCTATAAAGATCCAGCGTTTTTATTCTTTTCCCCTGCTCCAACCAGCATTTATCCCTGGCTTGCTGTGTGCTTCTCTGCAGTCCAGACGCCCCATTCCAGCAAACTTCCCTTTGTGCACCAGTGCCTAAATACAGAGGTACTTATTTACGTGCTGCACTTGCAGTGTCAAAGTAAATACTAATGAATGAGTGAGTTCCCAGAGCACAGCTCGAATATTGACCCTAAACAGCTGATTATTGCTGCGTGGCCTCTTGTAGCAAAGCAGCACAGATTGGCTCGATTGAACACATGCCCACGGAAACAGAACCGGGGCGATGTCGCTGGTAAGACGGGACAGGTCTGTGTTTGAAGCATGGGGCAGGAGACTTGACCAAGTCTCCCAAAATGCCCGGGACATCCCTGAGTCCATCTGACCTGCACTCTGCACCACTCCCATTTCGTGCGCTTCAGGCCAAGGCTGTGACCCTGAAAACCCTTACTGCCCTGCTTGCTCACCCGGAGAAGCGCTTTAACACCTCACCTGAAACATCACCAAGCACTTAATTAAAGCTTCTGCACGTGCCCTGAACTGTTGCCATTCCCACGGCCCCAGTGTGGCATCTCCTCGGTTCCCCCACGTTCATGCAGCAGCCAGAGGTCCAGGCTGAGTTCTGTTTTTTTGCATGAAGGAACTGAAAGCTGCATCTTGCGCTTCCCAGGAGAGTGCCAGGGCTACCAAGCTATTGGCAGTTCCTTGGGAGTGCATTATTCTGCCTTGCAGATAAAGGTGCGCAGACAAAGAATTGGAGATTCACTGATGCCAAGGCCGGGATGCTGTAGCATGCTGCCGGGGTCCTGGGCTCGGGCAGGGTGGAAGGGGAACAGTTCTGGTCTTTGCTTCCAAAACTGCTCCATCTGATGGTGAATTGCTGTAAAACGTATCCGTAACCCTTGAAGCGAGAGCCCAGGCCCGGCAGAGAGGCTGGCCCTTTGCTCTCAGCTTCCACCTTGAGCACCAGCTCCTTCGGTAGCATCGCAGCAGGGTGCAGGTGCTCCCACCCAGCAACAATAACACCTTCAGCAACAGCAGGACTTCACCTAAGTGAATCCATCTGCATTTACCTCCTGGCATCTCTACGCCAGCACTGCTTCCCTGTAGTGGACTATTTCTAATACTGTCGACAGCACATCCCTGCCATATTCTTCTGTCTAAAGACATGATCTTGGGCAGAAATGGAACAGAGAAATTGTCTCTGTCTTTCACAGTGAAAAAGGAATAGCTACAAGTTGCCTATCAATATATTTTCCCTGGAACAGAGAAAATTGCTCCAATGTTTAGGAGGCTGTGCAAAGCCTGCTAGCGGACTGCAGAAACACAAAGATGCTCCCATCGCAGCAGCCTGAGTGCTCAGGAGAGGGATTGCATGACACTGCCCATCACAGGGGCCTTCCTGACCACTGACTCCAGTCGGATATCCCCAGGGCAGCATCCCACGACCTAGGCAAGACATTTAAAGTGGGGCGATGTCTGCCCCCTCCTCCCTGAGCCTGGCAGCAGTCTGGCCTCCCACCAGAAATGCTGTTGGGTCAGCCTGCAAAAAACCCATATCGTCCCCAGGCTTTGCCGAAGGGATGTCCTCTGTTGAAATGCTTCTGGGCCCATAACAGCAAAAGAGGGATGATAGGAGAGTCAGAAACGAGTTTGCATTGCTTGGCTTCGTGCTTCCTGTGGAACGCAGCACTGGGGAGCTCTCCCAGCTGGCCAGTTCTCATTCTCCCAGTTGCTGCTGAGCAAGCACATGGCAGCAAAGGTCAGGATTGCAAACAGAGCCTCGCTGCTGGGCTGGGTGCATCCTAACCTAAGACTACAGAGGCAGATGGAAGAGATAAAAAAGGGGTTATGCTGCTATTTCCCATAATGTGACTCTAGATTGTGCAAATGAGAGAGGAGGACACCTTCTGTTAGGTAGAGCATTTTGAAGCAATAATGCTATTTCCCGTGTTTCATTAGACCTTCCTGTTCGACACTGATGAGCACAATCCTTCCTGACGCCCTGTACCTGCATTTCTCAGCATCTGCATCCCTTTTCCCCCACTTCTCTTCATTCCCATGCAGGTATCTGCAGAGCAGTGCAACCAGCAGCCGATGGGCACGAGCTCCCAGCCCCTCTTGCCCTCCGTTTCCCTCGGTGCCGTGGGTTTCTGGAAAAAATGTTGGATTGCTCCTGCTTACTAAATCAGTCCTGGTTTTTACAGCACCATTTAAACTACTTCCTCAGGAAATTTCACAGGCACACTGGCAGGCATTGATTTCAAGCAGAAAATATCCCAGCAGGAAACTTAAAAAGGAAAGATGTGCTGTAATTATCTCTCTTCTGGGCTTGCAAGACAGAGGAAGACAAGATATAAAACAACACATGCACCGAAGCTATAATGTGCAGTAATGCTGTAATTAATAGAATCAAAGCTTTCAGAGCACTTTTCTTGCAATCAGAATTCTGAAGCCTGAGTGCAGAGCGGTCCGTTTGGTCGCACGCACGATCACAGCAGCGTCGTCGCTAAATGGCACAGGCCACCGCTCCTCGTCTCTCCACAATCCAGTTCAACAATTAAATACCTGTGCCAGCTTCTGGTTCACAAGAAGGGCCTGAGATGCAAGTCCAGGTTTTCAGTCAATTTCTAGAAATAATAAATGCTTTAATAGAAGAACAACAACTGCACCACGAGTGTGGATAAAGGCTCTGAGAAGGTCTGAAGCTACTTCACACTGTCATGACAATAGACTATAGATTTTATGCAGCTTCTTTGAAACAAGCTTTACTCAGCCAGTTAAGGATCTGCACACACACTCCTCCCTTCACCTAAATTAGAATTAATCTGTGGTGTCTTTTTGCTTCAAAACACAGATGATTTATAAAGCATGGGTGGGTTTTAGGGTGGTAATTATTTTCAAGTGAAATTCCCAGATGGAGAAGTGAGGGTTGAAGTCGGGGAGAGGGGGCTACATTCACAACTTTTTTCGTTTCAGTGACATTAATTTCACTCTGCGTGTGCCAGAGAGACCGATTACCTTGCCGCAAGTCCCACAGTGAGCCTGCAATTGAACCCCGGTTTCCCATGGTCCAGGCAGCATCCTGCCTGTTGGGTTGTGCCTTCCCTCTGTCGCACTCCTAAGAGGCTGATGTCCTCTGGCAGCAGAGCAGACAGAGCACAGATTGAAAGTCGCTTGGTATTAGCTAGCTATCTGCCTCGTCTTTGAAAGGAGAACCCTACAATAAAAAGCGGGTATCCTGCTCCTCCAGTGTGCCAAAGCCACCCCACCACGTTGGACAGCAATGTGGAAAGGCCAGAGTCAGACAGTATCCCATAAAAATTTCAGCTGGGGTCAGCTGGGATGAGGCTGCAGCCACAGACCACGTCAAACAGGCTGCAGGTCGGCACCGGGAGCCGCTGAACAAGAACCATTTTCACTTTTAACAGCCCAGGCTGTCCTTGAACTTGCACGGCTGAAGACAGTCGCCCTGCAGAGCTCTCCCAGCCCTTACGCAGCCATTCCCTCTCCAAAGCGAGAAAGCCGATACTTTCACCCCAAGGATGAATACGATGAGGATTTGGGGCTTGCCAGGTTTTGACCATACTATTGAAAAAAAAAAAAAAAAAAATTAAGAAGTCACTACCCAGTTCTTGCATCTGAAAATTTCTCAGGCAGAAACTTCAGTGTTATTATTCTAAAGCTGATTTTGCAGGAGCCTTATGTAATAAGTAGTTTTTTGTTTCTCACTTCTGTAATTTAAAGCCTATTTTGACTTTGCCACATACACTCAGGCACAAACATCACATTTATAGACAAAAGGGGAAAACGTGCTTGTTATTTTACAGCTCTCCTCAGAGCAGATTTACCTGTTGTGGTTTGCACGAAAAAGAATAAAATGCTCATTATTGGCACAAGCAGGAAATTCAGGCATAACTTTACAACCGCGTTTTATAGATCTGATCTGCGGGCAGGGCGTTCCTGGAGACGCTCCTTCCTCGCCCGGCCGCTGCCTTGTAACTTGTTCCACTTTCCTCACCTCAGAGCTAAAGAAGAAACGAAGCTTTTATTTCAAGGCTCGGTTTTGCGTTATTACCAGCAGGGCTATTTATAATCCCTGGAACAATAGCTGACCTTGGCCCAGCGCGAGCACTTGGATGCCCTGCGCCTGCATTGTCCCGCAGCATTCCCACCCCGCTGCCTGCGGCTGCCTTCCCTCCCCAAGGCTGCCAAGCCCTTGGGCTCAGGGTGGGGACATCACAGAAATCATAAACAAAGCGAAGCAAGCCACGACACTCAAGGCTCGACCTGCAACGCGTCCGAAGCCGGGGAGAGGTGATTTCTCCCTCCCCCAGCAAGCACAAGGAAAAGCTTCCCTGCTGACCTTTGTAATGAGATAGTTTGCTGCGCTATCAGCAATTGCAGGTTAGAAGTAGAAATCAAAATCATCTTCTCCCTGGTGGTTCTCTTCCTGGAAAATAAGCCAGGTGCCCTGGTTTTCCTCCGGGGTTATTTTTACAATAAGGAAACTGCAATTAGAGAGGAGCGGGGCACGCACCGCTGCCTTGACCCTGCAGCCTTGCATGCCCCGGCTGCGAGCGCGGTCCTTGGGCTGCCCTGCTGTCCTGCAAGGGTGGGAGATGCTGCCAGCCCCCACCGCCCTCGTACCCACGAACAAAGCCTGGATCCCCTTGCTCCGTGCTTATCCGCCAGCCCTGCCCGGGCTCCTCGGCTGCTGCTGGGCAAATCCCCCGGCGTGTTTGCAAGAGCAGGGCAGCGCGGTGCGATAAAACCAAGGCCACCGGCCAGCGTGTGGCCAAAGGGCTCGGCAAGGAAGGGTTAAAGAGGAGGGGCAGCGAGCGTAGAGGGGTGTCAGAAATCAGCCCCAAAGCAGGGGCTTCCCCAGCTTGCTGTGTGGTCAGAGTGACAAACCTGGAGGTTTCCAACACTGCCCACAGGGAGCGGGTCTAAGGGTGCAAGGAGCTGCTGGTCAGGCTGGCCAGATGTCCAAGCGCTGCCTCGGGCTTGCTTTTCGGCAGAGATCCCCACCAGAGGGACCTCTTGCTCAGAGCTGGGAAACCAGGCTTCTACCAGGCTCCTGCCCTGGGGTGAGCCCTGGGTCGGGCAGAGGCAGCTCTCCGCCTGCGTTGCCCATCTGTTTCTCCCTGGGACAACACTTGGGTCTCCCCGGGTCAACGCCTGGGTTCAGCCCTTTTGGAGAAGAGGCGTGGGTTTGCTGGGGAGGGGGTGGGAGGCTCATGCAGGCAGCGCCCCGTCTCCCACAGGCATGGGGGGGAGGAAGGAGGGCAGCCCCACGCTTGGCTGTTCCCCCTCGGCACGTGGCCATCACAGCTACTGTGAAATTGGACTGTTTGCTGAAGTGAAAATTTCCCACACGGTGATGGCGAGGAGCAGCAGCCCTCGCTCTGAGCCCGGGCTCAGATGAGTAACTCGGGATACAACTACTGAGCTCCCAGGAGAGCAAAGCCCTCTTCTCTTTTTCAAGGAAACGACACATCCTCCTTGTTCGGGCAGCAGCTGCTGCCGGTGCGAGCGAGGATGGAGGTGAAGGAATGATGAGGTGCTTTTGGCCTCGCTTCTCGACAAAGCTGCCAAGGAGCCACCGCGAACCCACCGCCAGCGCACAGGGACACCTTCTGCCTTTCTCCAGCCATCCCAGATCAAACCTCATCAAACAAGAGGAAGCACACGTGCGTGGTCCTCGTGCCAGACCATCAGACACCCTGAGATCCGGTAACCATTCACTGGGCATCACGTTCCTTTTCCACCTGTTTTAGACCAGACACTTGAATTTGCAGCTTAAATCCAAGGAGGGGCAGAACCTTTCACCCCTCACAGTAACATTTGTGTAGGAAATTAGTTTAATTCCTTCTGATTTTGGGATTTCCTAACCAGAGTGAAACTAAATCAGTACCTTTGCATGAATGTTTGAGAAGCTGGCTTCCATGTCTCATGTTAAAAACCGTTTCATTGCAGGATCTCCCCCTCCCCACCTCAGAGGAAAGGCAGAGCACCCATCTGTGCCTAAAGCTAACAACCCATGCACAATTAACCCCTCCGTGGGTAGGTCTAAGGCTGCATGGACCAAGTGGACTTTGTGAGCAGCTATTTAAGGCTGAACGATTTCCCCCTCCCTTTCCCACTGGGATCCTCGGCCAGGGGCAGGAGGGACCTGCTGCAGAAGCAGTTCGGAGCCCCGGCCCCTCTGCTGGGAGATTTTTATTTCTCTCTAGCATAACTCTGAGTATAAATAAGCTCCGACAACAATTGGATTAGAGGTTAGACTGGCTCCCGGAATCCCCAGAGAGCAGCAAAAACAACAAGGAGAGGATGCGGAGCTGCCCGAGAGGCTGTTTGTGCCAGCACACACCTGCAGCCAACCCCAGTGGGTCACGTCATGCCGGGAGCACGGGTGGCCCAGCAGCACCCGCTGTCTCCCATTAATATTGCATTGCTTTTTCACATTAGCCTGGGGTTAGCAGGAGCAGCCTCAGAGCAGAAATGCTGGGATGGAGTTTAATTGCTGATGCTATTTGGAGAAGAGGTTCAGGGGCAAGTAAACACACACAAACATTTACGAGCAGAAGCCTGCGATTAACCCTGGTTTCCAGATGGCTTCCTTGGAAACGCGCTGGAGTCTCTGCTCTGTCACAGGATGCACAGTGCCGTCAGGCAGCACCAGAATTGAGCAGCACCTTGAAACCCTTTCTCTGGAGCTGATTAAAGCCCAGAGGTTTCCCTCCAGCCCCAGCACCACCCAGTGCCTCCATCCAGCTGGACCACATCACTAATTTTTACAGAATTCAGTTTAAAAAGCCTTCCCCCCTCCTATGTCATTGCAAAAGCGACGTCAAGCCGGGGCATGGGTGGGCGCTTCGCCTGCGGTCGGGCAGAAGGGACCTCAGGGTGGCACAGGGGACAGTGACCCTCAGGGCAGAGCAACGCAGGCACTCTCCATCCAGCGTTCAGGTGCCTGGCTCTGCACCGAATCACGGTAACTACCCTTATAAAGTATTGTAATCATACAGTTCAGTATAACTCAGTGTAACTACCCATTAAAAGAGGCTTTAATCTTTTATGCTCATTTTATTATACTCTGTGGCAGCATCAGATGTTGGGGCTGTTCAGCCTGGAGAAGAGAAGGCTCCAGGGAGACCTTATTGCAGCCTTTCAGCGCTTAAAGGGGGCTCATAAGAAAGACGGGGACAAACTTTTTAGCAGGGCCTATTGCAGTATGACAAGGGGTAATGGTTTTAAACTGAAAGAGGGTAGATTCAGGCTGGATACTGCAAACAGCTTGTGCTTCCTCGCGTAGCTGGTAAGGCCCAAAGCGAGCAGCCTTTCCACGGGTGAGAAACAATGGCTGCAAGCGAAGAATCAAGGGCGCTCTGAATTATGTGCGGATTAATTCTCATATTGATGTTAAGGGGGGTTTCCTTTCTTGATATGATCATTTCCTTTAACTGCTGAACTTGGAACTGAGCCGTCCCCGTGCGGCTGTGCCGGGCTGGCCGTGGGGCGGGTGTTTTTGGGAGGGCTCCGTGTGCTGCTCCAGCCTCTCCTGCTCCGAGCAGCCGCCGTGCCCCCACGTTGGGCAGAGAAGCACGGGGAGCCCTTCTGCCAACGACAGCAGTGAGCTGCCCCGGAGCGGAGCCCCGAGACCCCCCTTGGTTTTGCTGCTCATGGAGGGGGGTCACCGGGGGGCTGCTGCTCCAGAGATATACCAGATCCCTGCCCTGCTGTTAGCAAACTTGGCTCTGGTGCTGTTTACTCTTAGTTTTCTCCTTTCAGGCAAAGGGCAGCTCCTCCCCTGGCCTTGCCCGGTGTCCTCAGAACACCCCGTCCTTTCCTGACCCATCATTTATTGCCTGTTCCACCCCTTTACCTTTCTTCCCTGCCACCATCCGGGACCCTCTCCAGCCCCACAGTTTTCACTCAGCGGCACACGTGTGTGGATCTGTTTTGACGGGTGATTAAGCAACATCTCCCTACAGCAATCTCCAGGCAGCACCACACCAACATCTGCTTCGAACCCTGTTGTCCCAGACATGATTTCAGCGCAAAGCAGCGTTTCATCATTAGCAGAGGCAATGATGCTTTAAGAATTATGTGCCTGCCTCATCGCACTGCTACTCATTAATGCTCCACAGCCTCGGAAGAAACAATTCAACGAAAACCAAAGAGCTACAAAGGGAAAAATATTCCCCACAGCCAGGTTGAACTCCCACTGAAATCCCTGTAAGTGTTTCCACTGGCCCCCGGGGGAATTGGGCCAGTCACTATCCAGGAGACAACCTATAAATGGATGAAATTTCTGTGTGAGTCATCTCTATATACAGCCAAATTTAGCTCCTTTCTCCAGTAGGTCTTTTGTCTTGTCAGTGCTGTTTGTGTGATGAGCTCTGTCCTCCTGTCGCCTCAATATTTCAATGGCCAGACACCTGGCATCATGCATGGGGTGGTGACCGCAGGCTGCGGAGCACAAAGCATCACCTCCCAACTTTCCTCTGGAACGTGAATTCACTTGTTGCTTCATGTGCTTATAAGCAGCAGCTTCCACCACAAGAATCTGTTCCCTCCATTTTGAAATAGCACATCACCATGAAAAAGAAGCAGAGCTTCCGCAGACCACGTCAGTTTGTAAAGGCATCTTGTCAGAAGGTGTTAAAATAAATACTCACTACCTGGTGAGCACACCCAGGAGAAACGCTGCTCCCCTGGGTTCTCCAGCAATACTCCATGCAGTAGCCATCAGCTAGCTCTTGCCATCCTCCCTCACTGATAACTTTGTCTAACCAGCAACAAAAGAGCATGCAACCTGGAAGATGTGTCTGGGAATCATACTGCAAAATGCCTTTCAAAGCCATAACGCAGCACTCAGCCGTTACCTGACTTCTGAATGAGCAGCAACAGAGGGGCTACACCACCCCCTTTGTAGACCCAGACATCAGAAAGTCATTAACCAGTAAATTCTGTAGCTGGAGATCTTCAAAATGTTTAAAAGAAATAAACAGCCTTATATGTTAGAGGGGCTTAAGCAAATTGAGGCCAAGACAGCTCTTCATGAACACCCAGAAAAACAAGCAGACATGGGAAGTTTTCCAGATCCAAACCCACCCTTGTCTGCTTCACCAGACTGCCACTCAAGTCAGTTTAAGGGCATTTAGGAGCACCTGATGCATTTTAAGAGGGGATTGCTGAAGATGCTGGCAGAGAGAAATGCAGTAATGAGAGAGAAGCCCTTGCAAAGCAATGAAGCCTCCATCACACCACGTGTTTGAGACAGAGGAACAAACAAAAGCTGTAATTACTAGAAGGAAACATTTCCAGAGCCAACAATTATCCAATTAAAATAAAGGCAGCTATATACAGGACAGACCTGAGGACAAGCAGCAAATCTATGTCCTCACATTGGCCCTCTATAGAGCACACTTTCTGCAGGAACCAAGTTTTCTGGCAAGACGCAGCTAGCCCTCACTTTGAGAGATTCTTCTGGGAAGGCAGTTTGTGTTTGTTATTGCCATTCATGCCCTGAAAAATAACGTCATCTCATTTTCCTACCTGTGGACTGCCCACCTCTACCTCAAGCACACCACAACAAAGCCAAGGCTTTTACCAGCCACATCCCTGCTCTCTCCAGGGCTCCAGAAGGACCCATGTCCTTGAGGACTCACAGATCCAACGCAAAACGGAATGCTGTCAGGTGATGACCAGTGACACATCCAGCCAGTGTAACAGGATCACATTCAGAAGATGAAAGAAAAAAAAAAATCATCTACTTAGTGGGTGTTTTTCTTTTGGGAGACAGGAGAGGTGGGTTTGGTTGGCTGCCTCCCATGCTTGAACCACATACACTGTCCACTTGGACCCGTCCAAACTTCATTGACTTCATTACACTCCCACGCTCATTGGCATGATTGGCCGACTGTAATCCTAGAAGGTGTTCAACTCTCACATTTTCATAGGCTACAGCCAGAGGCTCAGTGTTAACGTCAGAGATGGTCATAAAGTCATTGCTTTGCGCTATGGAAACCGGGTGTAGAATGGCTCACTGGCACCTTCCAGGATCGTCTTCCCCACACATCCCAAGGCTTTTGCTCTACATTTCATTTCGTGGTACTATAAATTAACTTGTCCTCACTCTGAAAGATGAAATAGCAGATTTTATGGTCTCTGCAGTTAGAAGGAAAACATATTAAAATATCAACATTAATATAATATTACCTCTAAAACGGTGGTTGAGCAACAGCCTTTTTTTTCCTCTAAGTGAAATTTTCAACTTGTCAATATTCCAGTTAATTAAATGCATTTACAGCAACAGAATCTAGATAACAGGGGAAATTTCCTTTAATTTACAAATTTTTTCCGCTTTTTTAATTGCTTGGCTCAAAAGCAAGCAGAGCTTTTCTTATCAGTCTTCCACGTTTATTGTTAATTTTCTTCTATAAACTAAACTCCAGACATCTTCCCTGTAAAAGCATGCCAGAATTTACAGTGGCACCAAGCTCAAGCAATAATTCCTGCAGAAACTAAGCAAATTTCATTACTGTCAGCATGTTTTTCACATCAGAGGAAAAGGCTGGACAATTTGTTTGCCACATAAAATGTGGGATTGTTTTACTAGGAGAGAGGGCTAGAGGATCTCAGTCCCTTTGGTATTTTAGCAGCTATAATTCTTCCTACAAGGCAGAGCACTGAGCTGCAGAAATCTAGAGACAAAATACTGAAACAAAAGCTTTCTCTTAATTTCAGCAGAATCTGGACCAGCACAGGTATGCAGAAATAAGTTTGTTTTGCATCTCCTTCATCTTTTACAAAAGGTTTGGCATCTTTTAGTTGAAGACGGCTGTTGCCACCTAAGATAGGTCTGCCAAAGTGAGGAAGAAGCTAATGGACCTTCAAAAGAGAAATCCATCCTGGAGGCCAACATCTAAATTCCTCATGAACTCTCCAGTCGCCTCATGCAGCCCCCAGGAATTCATTCAAGAGTTCTGGGGCATCAGGCATTTATCTTTAAATCAAATCCTATCCTATCAGCACCCCATTCATTTTAGTTTCTAAGTTAATTTTTAAGCAAGTCTCCTTTCTCTCTCTCTCTCCCCCCCCCTCGCTTTCACCTCCTGTATACTCTTGTTTGAATTTCTGGGGACAACAAAACCAGGTCCTGCCAACCAACAGTTTCTTGGTCTGCGTGGAAGATTACAGCACAGGACTAGCAGATGGCAAGAGTGCTTCTTCTTTAACCTTGAAATACATTGTGATTTGGAGGACCTGCAGGAAATCAAGTAAACAAAAAACAAAACCAAGCCCCAAAACCAAGAGAAAATTGGAGAAACCCAACAAGACAGAGGGGAGTACAGAAATACATCTTTTACCCTCACACAAGAGTAGAGGCACTTTCAATCTGCAGTCACTAATGTGGACGGGAAAACTCAAGAAGTCTCCTTAAAGTTAAGAGCCCAATATTAAAAGATGGGTTTCTTGCCCAAGTCCAGAGGAAAGGCAGGCAACCTCTAAAAAAACCTCAAGAAACTTCACACCTGTGGGCTGTTTTCCTGCGAGAACAGCCAGAGAAAGTGGTGCCCAGAGACCTACATCTGTCCCCACTGGAGCTCACAATTTGTTCCCCACAGTTTAAGTACATGGTGCTGCTGAAGCAGTGGCAGAAGGACTTGGGAGAAATTTTTTCCATTTACCAGCCCACACCCACATTCTTCCACTTGTCAGTGGAGTAACAGGAAGCCTACCAAATCCTGACACTGTTATATAAATGAAAAACCATCTTAATTACATGGTAACGGACATATTTATGTTGATGTTTAACAGCTGATGAAAAAAAATAATTGAAACTTGAGATTAATGGTTGATTTTTGAAGGAATTCATGACTATACCATCAGTACTGACTCTGGAGGAGGTTCAGTCCCAGAGAGACTAAGGCTCCAGTATGCCTTAACATCACTACCAGTGATTGCTAGAAATGTGAAGTTCGGAGCCAACTGGTGCACGCATGGCCCATGCCTGGCTCTTGGTCTGCGTTAGCATTCCAGATTGCACAACTGATGGTGGAATAACAAAACCACATGGAGATCCACAGCCATTGAAAACCATGGGACCCAGCCAAAGGCCTGGGCTTTTAGGTTGCTATAGAAACTGAATATTTTCAGACTAAAATCAGAGGAAAATGCTTTCTTCAAAACCTTAGGGTTATGCTTAGACCTTAACATGTTCACTAAAACTAAGAAAAAAAATGGCACATGGTAGAGCAACATTCAAGAATCCTAATGATGGTACTACACTTGTATTTTTGATCATGAATTACTGTTCCTCATCACAACATAAAGTAGTTAATCTTTTTTTTAATTCAAAATTAGCTGGAAAAATGTCAAACTAATAATCAAACCATCGGCCACATCTTTTTTCACTAACACCACATTCGAAAGCTTTGTCTGACATCACTCCGATGATCTCACTGTTTCACCATCCATTTCTGTTCAGCATCCATATGCGCTAGACTCCAATCCCTCCAGCTTCCAACAGCCAGCAAGAAACAGAGGGGCTTTTGCAAGAACAGGGGAATCTAGGGCTCTGTCCAGAAGGTTGGGAAGAGCTGCCCCAGTGTCCAGATCCACGGGGAGCAACAAGGACAGGAGTGGAAAGAAAGATGACGCTGACAGACCCGTGTTCACACAGCACAGTGCTCCGTTCAGGACCTTCCCAAAATTGCACGGGAAAGGAAACCTCCAGCCATTGCCTGACCTTTGAGCCAGCCCCACAGCCACCATCTCTGCAAAGCCAGGTGAGATGCTCTGGATGTCACACCACAGGCCAAACCTGGCCCAGGCTGGACTCTTCCCTTCTGGAAGGTGATCCTGTTCAGATCACCAACACCCTGCAGAAAGGACAAGGTGGGCTGGGACTGACAGATCTTGGGTAGCAGTTCAGGGAAAACCAATCCTGATTCTGCAGGGCAGAGAGAAGGCACTTCTACTTAGTACAAAGCATTGGTTATTGAGGAAATGGATCAAGATACAGTAGCACATTTAAAACAGCTTTGCAGATGGTAAGTAGGCTGCAAAGGAAAACCCAGGACACGCAATATTGTAGACAAAATGAAAGCTTGAAACAGCAATAAATTTAAGGAAATGATTTCTGAAATCCCTAGACTGTCTGCATACAGTCTGACCATATTAAATGACGGTGCTCTTTCCACGGCTGAAATCCTTGCCATGCCTGAAGAAACCTGGTGTAAATAGGCAAATAAACTTGCTTACAATTTATCTACCTATACCACCATTTGTTGTGCCCCTGTGCTGTGAGCCTTGGCATGGCAAGTCGTTTTTGTTTTCAAAATGGAACAGAAAAGAGGAACGGGTAGCGGGAGAGACCTTCCCAGGAAAACCACAAAAACCCAGGCAAAATACCCTGACAAGAAATGCTCTGCGACTCCTACCTTCCCTGCTCTGCTCTTGTAGGGGAAACTTTGATGCCTGCAAAGAACAGCCAGTTAAAAATCTACTGGTGCTCACTCTTGGATTACCTCTCTGGAGTAAGCCAGAAACGGTCACAATCAATCAGGCTGTGCACCCTCTGCCTCCCTACTCCGTAGCTTTACAGCCACCCAGGAGAACTCTTTTATAGTGCAAAGCAACAGGCATTTCTAAAGAACAATTCTTGTTTCATTATCTGGGATTAAAATTTGCAATTTTGTGTGGAGCACCTTCGTGATCTCTCTTTCGAAGTACTTCAAATGGATATTCTTTTTCCATTAGCTGCCTACCACTTGCAGGAGGTGGTTGCTTTGGAGAGACCAGTAGTATGCCAGAAGCCTATCCAAAAGGCTACAGTTTGGACATGAACTCAAGAAGGGAATAGCTTTCACTAGTAAAAAGACATTTTCCATTAATATTTGTATGTCCAGTGAGTAATTTCAGCATGTAGAAGCTACTGCTGGGAAGGGATGTTCCCCTGTTAATTAATGAGCAAAGGTTGTCTAGCCCATGCAGCCTCTCTGGAACAGACTGGCTGCTGGAGATGGGACAAGTGCAGCTTGACTCAGAATAACATGGCCTCAGCCCAGCCTCTGCTAATGAGTCATTTTGATCTGGGAACATTTCTTCAGTACAGCTGCCTTCAGATCCGAGCGTTGACATGCACGGTTGAAGTCTACGGAGACATAGGAGAGTCAGATACTTGTTTCCAACACTCTCTTCAAGAACAGGGAGTTCAAGTACTCCAAGCATCAGCCTCCACGTACAGAGCTTCTTACTCAAGTGGCACGAGTGCTGAAGATGGCCAGATCTTCCCTACAAGTTTTTTTCCTCCTCAAAAATACCTGCATCCACAGATGTTTCCCACACAGAAGCTGGGGGAAGAAAGTGAGCGTGAATATTCAGTGTGTTAGATTCTTGACTCTGCGAAGCTGAGGACTTGCTCATCTATCTGCAGTCAGAGGAGAGATGTTCAAACACTGGTAGCTCAGCTACACTCCAAACTCTTCCCTGACAGCATCTGGCTGTGTTGGACAAGCAGTGCTCAGACAGCTGACTGCTTCAGAGCTGCCCCTCAGCCAGAGATGTTCAACACCATCCTCTGAGGAGGGTGACCACCTGCAATCTGGGAAGCCACCTTCAGTCCAAACTCTCTGCTTGCTTGCTTTGCTCATAACCTGAATGACTGAATGATTCTGGATGTTTCCAGAGACCTTCTGTGTTTCTGCTGATGCTGAGCTCCTTAGAGAAGGGTTCTCCTCAGAGAGACTGATGGAAGAGCGCACAGAGGCGGTACACTGGGCGCATTCCAGAATTGATATGCAGCATGAAGGATATTGGTATGACCACAACAAGTGAAAGAGGGAAGGATTGGAATAGAGAAGGAAAAATATGAAAGGAGGGACAACAAGTCCCTAAGAGGGAAAAAAAAAAGCATTTGAGGTGAACACAAGAGGAAAGGAACAGGTTTTACAGAAAAGCGGAACAAGGGAGGAGCTATGTTGGTAGATGTTTCTCTAAAGGCAAAGCTGCTCCAACAACCCAGCAGGGAGGTTGCTTTTCTGAAGCTAGTTTGCCAAACAAGTTTAATGCGATATTTAACACTTACAGCCTAGCTGGGCAAGACTGAGGATGAGAAAAAGCAAATGAAGGCAAGGCAGAAGGGATGACATTTGTAAATCACAGGTAAGGAAACCAAACCCAAACAACAGACTCAGCAGCAACTCGAGGAAGAAAGCTGCAAAGATACTCAAACCTTGGGAGCCCATGGAGCATTTGGACTGAAAGCTACTGGTGCCCACATTCCATGTACTGGGAGCAGCAGAACGACTTGAGGGAAGCCACAGGATCCCAGAGCAGCCACCTTGGGACAGCAAGTCTGTCTGTAGGATCTCTGGGAATCCCACCAACACCTTTACTAGAGCCAGTTCTTTGCACCAGTGCCATTTTAAGGAAATTTTGCATCTATAGAATAGTTCACAGCTGCCCTGTAGCAGACCAAGGCCTGCTCTGCTGATTGTGACTTAATCAAATAGTTGTACGTCTGTTTGCATGATTTAATGAATGTAGGATTTTTTTCTTCCTATTCCAAGTACCTCCTACATTCATCCAAACCTTCCATTTGCTCCTCGCGATCCTGCTTTCCCTTCTCCCCTGGTCTCCCAGGGCCAATAATATTTCCATGCCATAAGCTGGAAACAATTAATGCAGAGACAACAGAAAAACATCCTTTACAGATTAGTTCACATAAGTAATTGCATTAGCCTTCTCAGCAGAACTGTGTTGAAGCCAAAAGGCTCCTGGCTTCAGTGGCTGCAGGTGGTTCCAATTATAGCCACCTTCTTACATGTGAAACACAGGCTTGCTGCAAGTGACAGCCATTCTGCTCCTACAGTAATTGTGTGACATGGTTATGATGTATTTGACTGCCAGAGATACAGCTATCTAGTCTCCAGAAACAGATTACTAGAACCAGAAGAACGTAGACGGAGTTTATTCTAAATGTAATTATACTACTACCTTACCGTGGTGGTATGTTTTCTACATAAGGCTCATAAAATGCAAGGCATCTGTATGGGCAGAATGTACAGTGATGGAGAAAAAATCCTCATTAAAATGCAACAGATGAAACACAGAACAAATTCCAGAGCCTTTGCCAGTATTAAGCTAACAGCATTTATAGCCAGTGGGGACCAGACCTTTACAGACGTCTGCATCCCGTCGGCACACAGTTGCAAAAGGTAATCATTCACAAAATGACTTTGTGCCATGGTTTGAAAGGCCACGCTAATGTGAACATGCACTTACTACCTGGATGGAGCTGCTGCTGCTGCTATAGATGTAACAGTGGTATTACAGTACTGTGTTATATGCTGAAGTATGTATATTAGGTACATTAAAGTTTACATCTAGCTGCTAGACAGTTTGCTTAGGTGGAGAGGCAGATTTGCATGGCTGACAACACTAGCCAAAGCACTTGCAGCTGAGCTTCAGCATCATCCCCAGGACAATGCCGAGGTCTTCAAAGTTGAGCTAGGGCAGGAAGGGACCACACCAGAAGCTGTCTCATACCCACCCTAGACAGGCAGGGCCAGGGCTGTGAGGAGGTGCTGCTTGCTATCTCGTATTTGCATATTCTTGTTTGAATTCTGGCCCTGATTAAAAATAATGAGGGAAACAGAAGGTAAAGACATCATTCCACAAAGGAGTGGGCTGGAAGTAGATAACTCAAGGGTACATCTATGATTAGATCCCTGGTGGGTGGACCTCTTTTGGAACAGCAGCACTAATACATGCCTTTGCTTTTGGGCCAATGTAGATGTGAACACATTAACCAACACCTGTTGTAAGTTTCCAGCAAGTTCTGTGTGCTCAAGGGATACCTCATGACCAGCCCGTCGAGCATTGCATGGCTGGTCAGGAGAGATCCTCTCCTCTGGTCTCCAAGAACCTCTTTGGGCTTTGTAAGGAACCAGCCAGCTCTGATACTCCGCAGCCTTCACTTCATGGCACTGCTCAAGTCCACACAAGGAGCTGGGAGACCTCCTGAATCTCTCAGGGGGGAAGAACACCAAGCTGCACCTGAGGTTTGGGTGAGCTCCTCTCTAGCCTAAATCCAGCCTGAAATACCAACCTGTGTTTCCTAAGCCCATGTGAGCTATGCTGTGATGGCTCTCCATCTCTCTTACCAAAAAGCCCACCCAGGTTATAATGAGAAAGCTTTCTCCTTCTTATTATATTAAGTTTTTAGTTCAGTGAATTGACATTCCCCAGCAAAGAAGGATTTTACCGGAAAGTTCCTAATCCAGATCTAATTTGCTCTTCAAGTGTTGCAGCTCCAGCGCCCAAGGCAAGGTGGAGTGATGCCACCTCAGCAGGGACCTGGCACACAGCACTTTGGCCAGCTACTTTCCTCTCACTGTGGACATTCCAATTTGCCTTTACCTTAAACAACCCAGTCTGCAGTGGGCGGCTATAATATTAGCCCTATAGCTTGCTCCTTTTTCCTGTCTTGCTATTCAAGCTGTTGTGGTGATCTCTCACTCTGAGCTGTCTGTATCTTGTGTTTGGCAGTGGATGGCGCAGACCAACGCGTTCATAATTCAATGTTTGTCTTGGTCTGGAGTGAGTCAGCTTTGCTTTTCAGGACATGGTTATCTCCTCCCGTGTGGCGTTCTCCCCCAAACCCTGCAAAAGAGGTTCTCGTCATCGCTCTGTTCCTGTCATTCCCTATTAATCACATGGAGTTTGGGAGAAAAATACTAGAATAGCACCTTAGTACTTATCTATGTTAAGATAAATATAATAGAGAAAAAAAAGTAACGGGTAGGAGTCAGGCAATGCCCATCCAAGCTTGCGGGCAGAGACTTAAAGAAATCTGCAGCCCAAAGACATACAGCACCACTCTCTGGGAAGAGTAAGGTTCCTTCTAAACCATGTTCTTATTTAGAGCTTAGCGATAGGCAGCCAGAATTTTCTCATCAGTTATGCAGGAAATGGATTTAATTGCTGGCCTTTCAAAACTAGACTTGTAAATGGACCTCCTTGTCACAGCAGTGGCTTCTGACCGCAGCTCGATTGCTTTGTCTTGCATCTGCGTGTTTAAGATGTTGCTGAATCCCTGTGGTCAGAGGAAGATGCTGACCGTGGAGACATCAAAATCTAAACAAGTCACAGGACAGCAAACAGTGAAGAGCTGAGGCTGTTGCAGCGGTCCTGATGCACAAAGGCAGGGAAACACAGACGTTAGGCCATCTCCTTGTCTGTGCGTGCCAGATCCACATCAAGGCTTTGACCAACCTTTGGGTAAAGCCATCGCTAAGGATTTTGAAAAGCCATACCTCTGGAGGGAAGGTTTGTGTGGAAGAGCCACCAGTTGAGTACCCCAGCCTCACACTACGAGATCTGTACCTAAGAGTGCATCAGAGCTCAGAGGTAGTGAAATTTCATTTCACTGGTAGCGAAATGCCTCAACTGCTTTTTCAAGACTCATTTGGGGCTCTTAAGCATTAGCTAGGAGTGAGACAAAACATTTCTCTAAGATGTGCCCCTCCTGACTGCCTACACATCTGCAGAAGCTCAGAGGGACATTTCTTTCTCACCAAGAATCTGGTTTAAATTAGACTCAGAAGTTTGTTCCAGACACCAGAACACGGAGAACTCGTGACTCATACTCCGTCATGCCTATTCCAGCCCAGGGGAGCCTGGTGCCTCCTGTCAAGCAGGGAAAGGAAAACCCAGTGATGCTCTAAAGGGTACGGCAGGAGGGTGCTGCAGCAAGAGGGAGCTGCCAAGGAGCCTGCACATCATGCACACAGCCAGGACTTGCAAGCAGACGTCAAGCCTCTGACGCAGGTGATTTGAGGTCTAGGATAGATAGTTGCTTTCCGCAAGAGGACAAACACACACTTCTGAGCAATTCCCAAGGGAAAAGTCACCCAAGCATGGCAGACTGGCCCTTAGCAAGCCAGTGTGCTGAAGGAGATTCAGCATTAAAGGGAGCTGGAGGATTGATTACGTGGTGACAAACAACTAGCAAGAGATCCTGTCTAAAACCCTTGTGATCAACAGCATTTACAAGGATACTATCCAAAGGTCTCCGCCTTTCTTTTTGGCTGCTATGGTGTCTTTCCAGCTGCTGAAAAACTCAGTTTGGTTTTCCATATAGTATCTGCAGTGACAGCATGAAAAAGAAAAGAAAAAGTGATTTCAAAGGGATGTTTTGGCTTACGCACAGGGAAACACAGGCAGGATTACTGCCGATACCCCCCGCCTGGGAAGGAAGGAGACCGAACCCTCTCTTTTGCCCCACGTGCATCCTTCCAAGGTGCCTGGGTGACAACTGGGAAAGACCAAACCTAAAAGCCAAACATTTAGCAGCAACCTACAGAGGTGATCAGCAGAATGGAAAGAGGGATTTTTAGGGATAGAGCTCCTGCAGTTTTCTCCTGTAATGAATTTTTGGATAGAAGCTGACAATGTAGCACACCATGTTCCCAAGGAAGCTGGCAGGGGCCTCTGAGTGCTATGGGTGTCTCTGACCATCCAGGCAGCAGTGCTCCCCTTCATCCCACATTGGGCCAAGACCTTTCTTCATCAGTCTCGTAATAATATCAAGTGCTCACAGGGCTGCCCCCCGGGTGCTTTATTTCCCACCCCAAATTAAAGCAGATAGAGTCCATTCAAGTAGAAAACCTATGAATAAATTTGCTGCTGAACTCCACATTTTACACTGTAATAAAGCCTTTCTGAGATCCTACTACTATTAGTTGCTAAAATGTATAGCATCCTTAAAACTTCATTTCCTTATACGATCTTTTTGCTTCTTAAAATGCATGCTGCTCACCGTAAGACACCCAGACAGTGAAGTGCAGTTCAGCCTATGCACGCCTATAACCAAGCTCACTGCACACCATTGACTCACGTCAAAGAAAACGACCTCACATAAAAGAAGTGGATAAGGATTTGCTACCAACAGCCAGAAATAAAACATATTAAAAAGTTCTCAGCATCAGAAAGCTCTTCTCTTTCCATTAAGGTACCATAGTAAATAGTTTAATCGAAAAAGGAGCTCAAAAATAACTGTATATGAAGGCAATAGTGAGGATGGTAGAGACAGAGTTATTTTGGTAAATCATTCTTTGAAAGACTCAAGGTTATAAATCTGTACTTCTCCATTTGAAATATGCTTGATCTGAAGAATACAGTTTTAGAATTAATACGCACACTGAGGACATTTGCTTCATTTCATCTGTTTCAATACCATTGACTATGAAGTGACATGAATCAGTTTTTAAAAGCTTAATAACAGCTTTTTCCTGAAGATTAATTTAATGACTTCATAAATGGCAGGAGTTGTTTAAAACAGATAATTCCACAAAGATTTAGTGTTGAATTTTTTCCATGTTTGAGTGCTCAAAAATATTGTCTCAATACCAAGTAATGAATGAGCAGAAAAAAATCCTAGAAAAAAAAAACCTCGAGGGGAAAAAAGCCCAAAACATGAAGTGCAAGACAACGCAGGTCTCTCTGCCCTGGGGTGGCCACTGCTCCCACCAGCTTCAGCCCTGACTCATTGCTTTCCATTCAAGTTCTGTATTTTTTTTTTCCCCCTTGAAATTCCATTAACCAAAAGCTTAAATGCCAAAACCTTGAGACAGACAGGTACCACGAGAGCAGGTACAACGTATGTACCTTTACTGAAAGCTTCCCAGTGGCCCTGTGCTGTGTGAGACAGCCCCAGTGTAAAGGCTGTACCCTTACACGGGGCTGTCACCTTACACAGCACAACTGCCGCTGTTGAGGTTTAACCCAATTTTCTATTTTAAAGCCACCTTCTATACCACCACATATGTGCAGACATACTGCTTATAGAAAATGGCCTAGATGGACAGGACCAAGACTTCAAGAAATCATGAACTTCTCTCAGGATATGGAACAGTGGAAGCCTGTTGCTATTTAGACTTTTTTTAAAAAAAAAAAGAAAATATTGGTCTTAGCAACAGTTTACTTTTCCCACTTAGAAACGTGGAAAAGTTTGTTCAGCTTAAAATTTCCTGTTTGGCCTTAGCAGCTGCTGGCTATGATATTTATAAATATTTCAGCAGACATTTCTAGGGGAGTCTGGTTACAGTTAAACGATGAGCGATGCGGCTCTGCAGTCCCTCGCTCCCAGGCAGCATTCGTGCCGCCCGAGGTCACCCATGGGAGAAGAGGGGCTGCCGCTCGGCGCGCCGCGTGTGCTGCGAGGCGAGCGTTAGCGGCCAGCAGCGGGGCTTCAGGGGGCCTGGTTTTCAACAGAAAAGTGAAATCTCTTTCTTGTGGTATCCAAATATAGTAGCTCGGGAGGAACATTTGGTCAGCAGGCCTGGGACCACCTACTCCGAGGATAATTCATTGCGCTTCCGCCGCTCCCCAATGCCCCGGAGCATCCCCAGGTTGTGCAGCACAGAAATGCGCTTCTCCACGCTGAGCATCCATCCCTGCCCATCAGCCCCGTACACCCCAGTATTTCGTCCTCTCACCCAGCCTCAGTTTCCCCCAATTCTTGTCAATCTGACCTAAAGCTAAGCAAGTCGGAGTGAAGGGCAGAAGGAAGAGCCCAGATGAAGACAACCCTTTGATTTCCCAGGCAGGTCTGCCCACAGGTTTCTGAAGCATTCACCTCAACCAAAGGCAGGTTATTTCTCCCCAGGGAGCCACCACCTTGCTTCAGGGCTTCCCAGGGCCAATTTCTTCCCATCTTTTTTAAATAGCCTCCAATATGATTTGCTCTGATCATTAAGAAAAAAAAAGGCTCCAAACATCTCAGCATCTCCTTGGAGTCAGCAAGACTTTTGTGCTGTTGATGCATATCATCCTGTGTGGACATGCTTTTGATCCTCAGTGCCATCACCCAGTGATGGGCAGAGGAGGAGCAGGAGAACGTGGCTTCCCAATGAGCCAGCTCACTCTGAGGAGTCAGGACACCCAGTAAACAGGGAGGCAATGGTATTGCCTCAGAAACCACTAACCTGAAACAGCAGCTGCCCTCTTTACTGTAAAGGTCCTTAGCTGGGGAGAGATTACTCAGAGGAATGGCAGGTGGAGAGGACACGTGTGCCAGTGAGTTCATTTCCCCCAGACTGTCTGGTTTTCACCTCCTCAATACTACATCTTGCCCTCCCATTGTGTAAAGCCAGGGCAGCCACAGAGCCTCTCCACTATGCCCCAGTGACACCAGCCACACAGCTGGGAGGCAACTGGGACCTCATGGCAAGTGCAGTTCTCGTTCCCAAGCAGTTGGGCATGGATGAGAATTGTTCTTGCCCTGCCTGCATGCCCAATGGAAAGCACCTCCCAAATCTGCACCAGGAGCTCTCTGGGCACAGCACGGAACCACATCTGAGCCTGCACATCTCAACCAGTCCTACTGTGGCTCAGTTCGGTGCTGATCCAGCTCAGCATCCCATCTTTTAGGCCCTCAACTCAAAAGCCTCTGTAGCTTCACAGGCATTTCAGAAAAGCTTGGAGCACAGATCATTTTATTATTTTATTTCCCTAGATTTCAGGGTAACAACAGCAAGAACGTAAGGTAGAAGCAGCCCAAAAGAAGAAAGCCCATAAACAATTCTGCAGTCAAAAGCTTTTATGGGAGAAGGGACTTCAAGTTCCTGATTTGCTGGTTTTACATAAAAAAAGAGGCAAAATATGCTGAGCAAATAAAAAACATAATTGCACAGCCTCACCCCCAGTCTGTTTCCGGCCGTATGCAACAGCACCGTGAGCTTCTTGAAGAGCAGTGTTTCCTGAACCTCAAGTGCTCGCAGATGGTGTTGTCCTGGAGCGCTTTCTGCTGATGCTCCTTGGTTCCCTTTGCCTTGCGTGACTACTCGGCAGCTTTGGTTTGTTTATTCCACTTTTTCCTGCTCTGTAGTTACGAGCTAAGGAAGGGAACCCGCCACTTTTGCTAGTTTAATCGCTTGCTGGTGCCAGTGCACGTCCGCGGGGTGACTAACGGGGTGTGTCACTGCCACTCATGTGAGCAAAGATTGCAAAATCGGGTCCCTTTAGCTTGAGCGCGGGGATGGTTGTACCGTTGTCAGGGATGAGCCTCTAAATATTTCTGTCTGAGCACTGTGGGGTCTACATGATAGGAAGGGTGAGGGTCTGTTATTTGTCTAGGGGTAGGACCAAGCAGAGACAGACCTGGCAGGGCACCCTGTCCAGCCAGGTCCACAGCCCGAACTCAGAGATGCCCACCATAAGCCAGTTCCAAGCTGGAAGCCACATCACCACATGAGCTTGTCGAGCGTCCAAAGCCACAAACATCACTGACGGCATTGCTAGGAGAGCACACACCATGCTGGGTGTGGGGATTAGGATGCCTGCAGCAAATGGATGCGTCTTCAGACTACAGTTAGAAAAATCAGCCTTAATTCTAAAGTCACAACTGTCATCACGATACTTCACCTTTCTATGGAGTCATCCGCTGGCTCTTCATGGAGGTTGGTAACTGCACAAGTGCTGCATGGACAAAGTAGCATTGTAATACTTCGGGGTTGTGTGGGATTTCCACCTATAAGGTCACTTATCCCAGTGTAAGCTTTGACACAAAGGCAGAAAGCTAGAAGAGCTATGCAGAAGCATTGGTGGAAATCTTGAAAATCTATTAATTCATCTCCTGCCTCCACAAAACCACAAATTCAACTAAGGTCCTCAGAAGGCCTCCAGGTTCTGAACAATTATTTTCCAAAGAGGACATCTTGATTCTTCTGCCAGAAATAATAGTTATAATATAACCAGTGTTGCATTTGTCGGATAATAGGGCTTGATGCACAAGCTGCACGTGAAAAAAATGAAGGTGTGGCTTCAGAAGTCAGATGAAGTCCCCTTGGAAAGACCAACTGAACAGAGGAGGAGGAAACAGGTGGCAAGACAAAAGCCTAAGCAGCAGCCAAGCTCTCTGAAGAGCTGCAGAGAAGTCAAGGTGAAGTGCACCAGGAGAGACACGTGCCTGGGCCAACTCATGACAATTCTGTAAAGAATTTTTCAGCGTCTCACAAATGGCAGCATCCAACAAACCCCTCCTGTCACCTTCCTTTCCAGGAGGTGATAACTGATCCTTAGGAAAGCTGTTCTACCTTAGCAGGAGGANGCCTTTGTGTGGCACAGCGCGTTGCATAACTCACCGCACACTTGATGCACCTCTGCTCTTTCTCCAGATGACTTCTCCTGGGAAAAGTACTGAGCTTTTGCAAACTATTTACTCATAAAAATATTACAAAACAGTAAGGCATCATTCCTTGTTGGAAAAAGTCCCTCTAGAATGAAAAAGTCCCTCTAAATATTTTTCTGTGGGGAATTTACAGATTTCCGCAAAGTCTCTCAAATGTGACTGAAAAGGACTTGGAAGAAAAAAAAATATGGAAGAGTTGTCTGGGCNACAGCTGGAGGCCTCTGATGCTGATCGCTCCTTCGAGCCTGTCTTTCACCAGCACTAGTGCTACACTCAGTTTTCCTTTTTGCTCCTCCTGAGAGAAGAGCCAGCAGGTGCAATGACTTTCTGCTAAATCACGTGTAGAAACAAGAATTTGTGTACAGCAGAGAAGCAGGGAGTACAATTTCTTCCAGCAATGGCATGTGGGTGGCTTCACCCCTGCCTTCAGGTTTGACTTTCTGGGGTCAGCCTTCTGCAGCACATCTGGCTACGATGCCTTGGCTCCATTCAAACCTCCGCCTGGCCTTTGCCACGTGTGAAGCCCTTTGCCTTTCCACCTTTCACGTAACAAGGTGCAGGAAGGTGCTGTCACCCACCCCACAGCCCTCCCAGCCTGAGCCCGCCCCAAGCCCCAGCCCTTGGGGCAGGTCAACTCCAAACCTCTTTGGTAAGCCAAGAAAACAGTGCTCTGAGATTTCCATGATGCTGGAAGAGCACATGTTTTCCACTACCGCGCTGCATTGAGATCTCTCCTGGGACAAAGCACAGCGCTGCTTTTTCTCTTGCTTTTAAATATATTTGCAGAAGGCATTGGAAAATAAAAGAATTTTCTAGACGAAAAGCATCTCTGGCTCTTGTCTCAAGATGTAAATGAGCAAACCCACCACATTAAGCTTCCCGAAACGCAGTATTTCACATGCAACATTTGCTTTCCCAGCCCTTCAGAGGTGCTGCTTTCTTTTCACTGCTCCAACCCAGGAGAGCACTGGTGCTCAGCCGGCGCAGGAGCCACCCACCAGCATCAGCCCAGCCACGATCTCTGGGCATCGGTGGGATTTTGGGGCTCAGTGCACACGCTTAAAAGCTGTATTTTTCCTAAATGGATTTCTGCATACATTTAATTATTTTGTTGAACTGGAGCCACTGCAAGTGAAGGAGTCGTTATTCTAAAAGAGTAAACAAGGGCGGCTGCACATTCCTGCAAATTTTCAATAGAAAAAGCACTCTTGACTCCAAAGGAGAAAAGAAGTAAGATTCTCCTCCAAAAGGCTCTTTTTGCCCCAGCCCCAGAAGGAGTTCCTGCAGAGGACAGCCCCGGTTCGAGCTCACAGTGGCACGCACCCACACACCCTGGGTTTCAGGTGGAAATACTCTGACAGTATGAAGAAAACCAAAAACCACTGGTGCAGTATGGTTATGTGATGAACGCCCCAGGGCTGCTTCCCACAAGAAGGCTAATCCTAAACACTGCTCATCCCAAGGCCACTCCAGGGGCTCTGCTTTGCTTCTTCCCTCCCCAGTGTGTTGCTTCCTGAAGCTGTGGGGTGGGATGGGGTGGGTACACAGGGGAGCCCCAGCTCCTCCATCCCACCACAGCCCTCAGCTGGGACATCCCTCAGGTTCCCACACCCAGCCAGGCTTGCAAGAACTCTCTGCCCCTTGGCCAGCACTTCCCCAGGAGAGTTCTGTTTCTCCTCAGCACCAGCAACTTCCTTCTTCCTTTCACTTCCACCTTTTGTCACATCAAAAAAAATAATTAAAAAAAAAAATTTCTTTAGAAAATGACAGAGAAGTTTTATAGTCCCATCATCTCAGCACTCCTCATTTCCCCATCTTTCAGCTCCTCTCCTCTCGCTTCCTTGCTTTGCACCCCTCAAAGGCTGAAGCAATATCATCTCACTCCCCTTGGTGGGACATCTGCCAGCACCCGTCCTCGCTCCGCAGGGGAAAGGTACAGGGGTGAACATCCATGATGGAAAATGTCCCCAAAGTGCCACTGAATCAAAGCAAGAGATGCAGTCCCTGCTGATCAACTAAAGCAGCTCAACCGTTACTGTTGATCTAAGCCATCTGGGTAACCCTCCCTGAGCACAGTGGGGTGAGAAACCAACGTGGATCAGGGAAAGGGAGGGAATTAAGTCATCTCAAGAGTTTCCACCAACATGAACTGTCATCTGGAGACACCAAAGTCCCGGGGGACTTCCAAGCACAGAGCCTGTGGGAAGGTGCCCTGCCATGGCTTCCCTGGATGTGGGATCCCAGGGAAATTATAGAGGCAACACAATGGGGACACCAACCCTATGTCTACAGTGTGGCAGGGAGCTGCTGCTGGCACCCCACAGCAGCGATGGGGATGGAGCAGCAGCAGGAGGACCCAGGCAGGGGGCATTTCCAGAGGGCCAGGGAGGATAAGCTAAGGGAAAGAGCAAAAAGGGAACAGGATTAAAAGGATAACACACCTCTATCCACTGTAAACTCTGATGGGACTCATAAAACTGGTGTCCCCCTCAAAGCAAGCCTAGCAAAGTCAGACCATACAAAACACAAAGGAGACTTTCACTGCATCACCACCAGCCCGACCACCTGCCCATAACCCAGGCAGTGGAAAGCCATGGCTGTATTCCCAGGAGAAGGTGAAAACTGCTCTCTCAGCAGATGGGACTTCTTGTA